>VFQR01000351.1_pt1 | contig 73002 bp, 61 predicted proteins | sample 3512321 | NCBI WGS metagenome assembly VFQR01 (sample SAMN10412374, study PRJNA504923) | tailings metagenome | isolation source: Relicate 3 Philex TSF1 revegetated site | place: Philippines: Tuba, Benguet | collected 2017-08-29 | reverse complement strand
CCCTCATCCGCCCTTCGGGCACCTTCTTCACCTTCACTCGCTCCACTGGAGCGAGTGATCGCTACGCGACCGGCTCGAAGTCCCTCAAGGGGAGAAGGGAACTGCCGAGAGAACGGTGCACAAGCCCATATGCGATAGCCCTCTCCACAATGGGATCGAGACGACTGCGCGGCCGGTGCGTCAGCTCAAGCGTGAAACGGTCGCGGTCATGCGGCAGGTGCGCGAGGAAAGCTCACGCCGCGCCCCCGCCTTGGGCACAGCGTGATCAGTGCCGGTGCGAGGTGACCAGGCTGGGTTCCTCGAAGGGGCGGCGGGAGACTTCCATGGCGCGGCCGTCGAGATAGACCGCCTCCGGCTGGAGGAGGCGCGAGCCCGGGCGGGTGGCGCCGACGACGTCGGCGAAGGTGTAGTTCGCCTCCACGTCGCGCAGCACGGTGATGTCGGCGGGCGCGCCGACGCCGAGATGGCCGAGGTCGGGACGACGGATGGCGAGCGCCGGACGGCTGGCCGACATGCCGATGACTTCGGGCAGGGACAGCCCCGCATTGTAGAGCTTGCTCATGGTGTGCAGCAGGTCGTAGCCGGGACCTTCCACGGCAATGACGTGCACGTCCGACGAGATGAGGTCGGGCTTGAAGCCTTCGGCGAGCGCGGCCTCCGTCGTTTGGTAGCCGAAAGCACCCATGCCATGCGCGATGTCGAACAGCACGCCGCGCTCGCGCGCGCGCCAGACCGCCTCAAGCACCTTGCCGTCGGTGCCGATGGCCGAATTCGGATCGGGCCGGAAGCAGTGAGTGAGAATGTCGCCCGGCCGCAGGCGGTCGACGACATCGGCATAGCTCGGCGGCGCGGTGCCGATGTGGGTCATCAGCGGCAGTTGCACGGCATCGGCGGCCTCGAGCGCCAGTTCCAGTGCACCAAGCCCGAGTTCGCCGGTGACGATGCCGCCGATGCGGACCTTGACGCCGATCAGCCGGTCGCGGTTCGCCTCGATGGTCGCGACGCAGCGATGCACCGGCAGCATGGAGCGCAGCGTCGCCTCGCCGATCGAGACATCCTTGTCGAAGCCGAAGATGCCGGGGAAGGAGATGTTGAGGAAGGCGAAGATGCGATAGGGCGACTGCGCCATGACATAGTCGCGAAAGCCGTCGTAATTGCCGGCGCCGGCGCTGCCGGCATCGACCAGCGTAGTGCAGCCCGAACGGCGTGCGATGAAGCCGGGATCGACGCTGAGCGAGGTCGCCTTGTTATAGACATGGGTGTGGATGTCGATGAGGCCCGGGGCGACGATGCAGCCGGTGACATCGTGCAGCCTGGCGCCCTGCGCAGCCAAGTCGGCGCCGACGGCGGCGATGCGGCCGCCCTTGACGGCGACATCGAGGATGCCGTCGATGCCATTGCGCTCGTCGAGCACGCGACCGCCGCGCAGCACGAGATCATAGGCAGGCGGGGTGGCAGCAGCCGGGCTGGGCATGGGTCTCTCTCCACTGGTGGTCGGACGCGGTCGTTTTGACCGCAGGCTTGTTGAGTGCGAGGGGCGCTTCCCCCGCGGCATTCACTTGACGGCGCCGAGGGCGAGCCCGCGCACGAGATAGCGCTGCAGCCAGGCGAAGACGATGGCCACCGGCAACGTCGCGACCAGCGCCGCCGCCATAACATGGTGCCACTCGACCTGATAGCGCCCCGCGACCAGGGAGAAGACCTGGATGGGGAGCGTGTAGCCGGACTGGTTGCGCAGCATGGTCAGCGCGATGACGAACTCGTTCCAGGCATTGATGAAGGAAAAGATCGCCGTCACCGTCATGGCCGGCACGGCGAGCGGCAGGAACACCCGGGTCAGCGCCTGCCAGGGCGTCGCGCCCTCCATCCATGCCGCCTCCTCGAGATCCTTGGGGATGGTGGCGAAGTAGCTCTGCAGCATCCAGACCGAGAAGGCGATGTTGAAGGTGGCGTAGACGAAGACGACGGCGTTGAGATTGTCGAGCAGCTTCAGCGCCACCAGCAGCCGGAACAGCCCGATGACCAGGACGATGGGCGACAGCATCTGGCTGACCAAGAGGAACTGCTGCACATAGCCCTTGGCGCGGAAGTTGAAGCGGCTGAGCGCGTAAGCGGCGGGGATGGAGACGACCAGCGACAACAGGGTCGACAGCACCGCGACATAGACGGAGTTGAACAGGGCGGAGCCGAAATTGGTGGCCGCCCACATGGTGGCGAAGTTCTGCCATTGCGGGGCGGAGGGCCACCAGGTCGGCCGCAGCACCTCGGAGGCCGGCTTGATGGCGGTGATGAACATCACCGCGAAGGGGAACAGCACGGCGACGACCAGCGGCGACAGCAGCAGCCAGCAGACCAGCGTGCGGCGGAGCTTCAGCATGCGGTTCATGCGCGGCCTCCCCGCATGGCGAGGCGGACATAGATGATGGTGAAGACCAGGAGCAGCGCGAACATCATCAGCGACAGGGCGGAGGCCTCGCCCAGTTTGCCGAAGCTGAAACCCAGCTTGTAGAGATAGGTCACGAGGATATCGGTGGTGTTGGCCGGCCCGCCCTGGGTGGTGACCCAGATGATGGGGAAGGAGTTGAACACCCCGATGGTGTTCATCACCACGGCGATGTTGATGAAGGGGCGGAGCAGCGGCAGCGTGATGTGGACGAAGAGCTGCCAGTCCGTCGCGCCTTCGAGCCGCGCCGCCTCGTAGAGATCGTCCGGGATGGAGGAGAGGCCGCCCAGAAAGATGGTGGCCGTGAACGGGATCGAGACCAGGATGCCGATGGCGATCTGCATCGGGAAGGCGGTGGCCGCCTGGGCGAGCCATTGCACGTTCTGGTCGATGATGCCGAGACCGCGCAGGCCGGAATTCAGCATGCCGCTCTCCCCGCTCAGCGCCCAGCGCCAGACGATGGCCGTCATGGTGAGGGAGACGGCCCAGGGGAGCATGACGATGATGCGGGCGAGGCCGCGGCCGTAGAAATCCTCGTTGAGGATCAGCGCCACGGGAATGGAAATGACGATGGTGCCGATGACGATCGCCAGGGTCCAGACCCCGGTGCGCAGCAGCGCGTCGGCAAACTGCCGGTCGGCGAGGACGGCGGCGAAATTGTCGAGGCCGGAGAACCCGCGCAGCTGACCGAAGCGGTTCACATCGTTCAGCGAAATCTCGCCGAGCTGGAACAGCGGCCACAGGATGATGAAGGCGGCGAGCAGGACCGCCGGGCCGATCAGCACGTAGGGGTTCGTCAGGATCGAGCGGTTCATCAGCGCGGTGGGCCTCGCCTAGGTCGAATGGAGCGGCGGCCGGGAGGACCCGGCCGCCGACACGATCAGCGATTGGCGGCGATGATGCCGTCGATCTCGGCTGCCGCGGCATCAAGGGTTTCCTTGATGTCGGCGTCGCCAAGATAGATGCGCTGCAGGGCGTTGGAGGTCACCGCCGCGATCTCCTCCCAGCCCGGGATGACGGGCGCGAAGCGGGCATCGGGCAGCAGGTCGGTGAAGGCCTTGAGGTCGGCATTGTCGGCGAAGGCCGGCGAGGCCGCCACTTCCTTGTTGACCGGCAGGAAGCCCTCGCCGCCGGTGAACTCGGCGCGGAGCTCGGTGGTGAAGATGTAGTCGAGGAAGGCCCAGGCGGTGTCCTTGTTCTGGCTGTTCTCGAACATGATGATCGAGTCGGTGACGCCATAGGTGCCGCGCGCGCCATCCGGGCCGGCCGGGATGGCGGTGACGCCGTAGTTGAGGTCCGGCACTTCTTCCTTGATCTGGCTGGCGAGGAACGGGGCGGTGATCATCATGCCGACGCGACCCTGCTTGAACAGGTTCTGCACGTCCTCGCGGTTGAGCGAGGTGACGCCGGGCTGGGTCAGGCCTTCGTCGATCAGGCTCTTGTAGAGCGCTGCCGCCTGGTAGGCCGCCTCGCTGTCGAGGCCCGAGGTGCCGTCGGCATCGAGCAGCTCGCCGCCGAAGGACCAGAAGGCGTAGTAGAAGTAGACGTCGGTCTCGATCTCCTTGCCCTGCATGCCGTAGCCATAGACCTCGCCGTCGAGGGCGGCGATCTTGGCGGCCGCGTCCTTGAGCTCGTCCCAGGTGGAGGGCGGCGCGGCGATGCCGGCCTGCTCGAACAGGTCGGTGTTGTAGTACATGGCGCGGGCCGAGGCCGCGATCGGCAGGCCGTAGGTCTGGCCGTCCATGATCGAGGGGCTGAGGAAGGTCTCGATGAAGCGATCCTTGAACTCGTCGGTCATGTAGCTGTCGAGCGGGGCAGCGACGCCCTGGCTGACATAGTCGATGAGCCAGCGGGTGCCGATGATGGCGAGATCGGCATTGGCGCCACCGGAGATGTCCGTGGTCAGCTTCTGCTGCAGCACATCCCAGGGGACGACCTCGATCTGGATATCCGTGCCGGGATTGGCGGCTTCGAACGCGGCGGCGGCCTTCTCGAAGTACGGGCCGGTCTTGGAGCTGTACTCGGCGACGGTCACGCGGACCGTCTGCGCATAGGCGGCGCTCGCCAGCGCGATGGCGGCGACGCTTCCGGCGGCCGCGACTTTCAACCAGTGCAACGACATGATTTTCCCTTCCTCAGTGCAAGCATCCGGACCCGCGGCGGGTACGCCCCGGCCCTCCGGCCTGCGCGACAAATTTTTTCATCTGAGGGAAATTTTCAAGCGGAATATGACAAACGTGTTGCTTTCTTACATACCTGAGCTAGCGTCGCTGTTGCCGGTTCCAGCGAGGAGGTGATGGCATGGCCGAACTCAGCCTGCGCAACATTGAGAAGCGCTATGGCAGCACCGTCGTGCTGCGCGATGTGTCGCTGGATGTGGCGAATGGCGAGTTCATCGTGCTCGTCGGCCCCTCCGGCTGCGGCAAGTCCACGCTCTTGCGCATGATCGCCGGGCTCGAGGAAATCAGCGGCGGCGACCTCGATATCGGGGGGACGCGCACCAACGACGTGCCGCCGCAGAAGCGCGACATCTCGATGGTGTTCCAGTCCTATGCGCTGTTCCCGCACATGAATGTGCAGCGCAACATCACCTTCGGGCCGCGCATCCGGCGCGAGCCGGCGGCGGAGACGGAGAAGGGTCTGGGGCGCGCGGCCTCGATCCTCAATCTCGGCGACTACCTCGATCGGCTGCCGGGGCAGCTGTCGGGCGGGCAGCGGCAGCGGGTCGCCATGGGGCGCTCGATTGTGCGGGACCCCAAGGTGTTCCTGTTCGACGAGCCGCTGAGCAATCTCGATGCCAAGCTCCGGGTGCAGATGCGGACCGAGATCAAGGCGCTGCACCAGAAGCTCGGCACGACCATCGTCTATGTGACGCACGACCAGATCGAGGCCATGACGATGGCCGACCGCATCGTGGTGATGAATGCCGGGCGCATCGAGCAGGTCGGCTCGCCGCTCGAACTCTATGATTTCCCCGCCAACCGGTTCGTCGCGAGCTTCATCGGTTCGCCGGCAATGAGCTTTCTCGCCGGCACCTACCGGCAGTCGGGCAGCGAAGCGGCCGTGACGCTGAAGGATGGCGGCACGCTGAAGGTGACGCCGGTCGCGGCGGCGGATGGCAGCGCGGTCTCGGTCGGCATCCGGCCGGAGAACTATCTGTTCGTCGAGAACGGTCCCATCCGCCTCACAGTGCAGGTGGTGGAGCCGACCGGGCCGGAGACCCACGTCTTCGGCACCGTGGCGGGCGAGGAAGTGCGCTGCGTGTTCCGGCTGCGGCTCGACCCGGAGCCGGGAACGGTGCTGCAGCTCGGCGCCGAGCCGGCGAGCATCCACCTGTTCGACGCCGTATCGGGCGCGCGGCTGGTGCCGCGCCAGTCGCTCGCATGAACGACGGCGCACCGCGCACACAGGCCGGCCGGGTGGACATCATCGGCCGCCTGAAGGCGCGGCTCGAGGAAGGCCACAGCGCAGAAGTGCGGCTGATCGAGGTGATCCTCAGCGACATGCATTTCGCGACCACGGCCTCTATCGCCGAGGTGGCGCGGCGGGCGCGGGTGAGCGAGCCGACCGTGACGCGGCTGGCGCGGACGCTGGGTTTCACTTCCACCCGCGAGATGAAGGTGCATATGGCGCAGGCCCTCGCCATCGGCGGCGCCTATCTCCGCGCGCACGAAGCCAATTCGGAGGGCCAGCACACCTCGAACCAGGTGGTGGCGACCATCTGCAACCGGGCGCATTCGGCGCTCGACCTGATCAGCCTCGCGCTGGCGCAAGTCGACATCACCACACTGGGCGAACTGATCGCGGGGGCGAGCCGCGTGATCGTGTTCGGCACCGGCGGCAATTCGTCGATGGCGGCGGTGGAGATGCAGAACCGGCTGTTCCGGCTGGGGCTGAACGGCACGGCCTATGCGGACCCGCAGCTGCAATCGATGAGTGCCTCGGTCTCGGACAAGCGGACGGTGATCATCGCGTTCTCGACCTCGGGGCGGGTGCGCTCGATCCTCGATGCGGTGGCGGTGGCGCGGCAATATGGGGCGACGACCATTGCGGTGACCAAGTCCGGCACGCCGCTGGCCGAAGCGGCGGACCATCTGATCCCCTTCGTGTTCGAGGAAGACCAGAACCTCTACAAGCCGTCCTCGTCGCGCTACGCGATGCTGGCGGTGGTGGACATTCTCGCCATGGCGACGGCTGAGGCGATCGGCCCGCGGGTGCTGGAACTGCTGCGCCGGGTGCGCCAGAGCCTCGTGACGCTGGAAGCGAGCGACCCGCTGCAGCCGATCGGCGACTGAGGAGCGGCCGGTCGGCTCAGCCGGGAGTCACTGTCACATGTCGTCGAGAGGCCACATCGGCCGCGGCAGGTGGCGGTAGGGCAAGGCATCCCAGGTCGGTGGGCAGGCGCCGGGGGCGGCGACATAGAGCTGGTCGCGCACCAGCGGCGCGAAGATATCGGTGTGGCGGTAGAGGTTCTTGAGCCCGATGACGCTTTTCCCCGCGAGCGTGATGTCGTGATGGGTGAAGATGGTCGGCGAGAACACCCCCGTCCGCTTGGTGACCAGCAGGATGTCTATGCCTTCGGCGGTGATGACTGCCACGTCGCCGATGCCGACGCGTTCGTTGCTGAGCTGGTCCTGGAAGGCGTCGCGCTTGAGGTGGCGCACCGTCGCATGGACATCGAGCGGCGGACCGGATTGCGGCTCGAACTTGCCGCCGATGCGCAGGTGCAGTTGCGCTCCTTCACCCGAAGCGAAGCAGATGCCGACGGCGAGAGGGTCCCAGAGCGGGCCGTATACGGCATTGGATATGCCGGCCGCCAGCATGGCGCGCAGCATGTGGGTGGTATCGCCCGGCGCGCCGCCGCCCGTCTGGTCGGAAACGTCGGCGAGCAGCAACGGCTTGTCCCCGGGGGCCGTGGCCTGTTCGATGGCCGCTTCGAGACTGACGAAGGGCAGCATGGCGTCGGCGCGGATGGCCTCGAAGCGCTTGCCGAACGTCTCCGCTGCGCGGGCGGCAATTTCGAGATTGCCGTCGGCGACGGCCAGCATCTTCGCGCCGGCATGGGGTACGTCGCCCCAAGGAAAGCCGTGATTGAGCGACAGGCTGAGGATGCCGTTCCGCCCCTCGGCGGCGAACATGTCGTCGACGAAGCCGGGCATCGGTCCCTGCCGGGTGGTGGGGAACAGGCCCATGGTGTGGCAATCATGGAGCGCCATCACCGGCGCGATCTCGCCGGCGAGGGTGCGGCGCATCAGCGTGAAGAGGTCGTCGGCGCGCTCGCCATAGTCGATATGCGGATAGGCCTTGTAGAAGACGATGATGTCGGTGACGTCGAGCAGGCGGTGGTCGAGATGGGCGTGCAGGTCCAGTTCGAGGCCGATCCGTGTTCCGGGACCGAGCTGTGCCCGCATGCGGGAGACGAAATCGGCCTCGCAGTCGTCATAGCCCTCGGCCACCATGGCACCGTGCAGGAACATCAGCACCGCATCGACCGGCCCGGCCGCGGCAAGATCGGCGAGGATGCGGTCGCGGATGGTTTCGTAGGCGGCGCGCACGGTGACGCCGGCGGGCTCGGCAAAGGCATGCAGGCTCTCCACCACCTCCCAGCCCAGGCTCCGCGCGGCCGCGCTCCAGCGCTGCGCCGGAACCGCCCAGGGCGAGGGCGGGGCCTGCTCGATATTGCCATCCACCCAGAAGCCGCGGCGGAAATCGTCGAGCCCGGTCGGGAACGAGGCGAAGGTGTTTGTCTCGGTGCCAAAAGTCGCGAGGAATATGCGCAAGCTCTCCTCCCCAGGTCGCATGCCGGGCGCACCTGTCCGGTGGCGCCTGCCTACTGGATAGGCGCTAATGGGCCGGCCGTCGAGGGCAACCAAAGGGGCAGCGAGGTGGGGGATGCGGATGAGGAAGAGCCAGGTCGTCTTGCGGCGACGTGTCGGGAGCCGGTGCCCCGGCTTTGGCACTTCCTTCCTTCTCCCCTTGGGGAGAAGGTGCCCGAAGGGCGGATGAGGGGTGGGCCGCAGACACAGAACCGCCCTCCGCTAAGGCTTCGGTGGGCACAATCCTTGCGGATTGTGCAGCCCCTCATCCGGCGCTGCGCGCCACCTTCTCCCCCAAGAGGAGAAGGGAACTGCGGAGAGGCCGGTGCATGAGTTCATGCGGTAGCCCACCACAGAGGGGGAGGGTGACGACTGCGCAGTCGGCGCGTCAGGCTGAGCGTGAACCGGGTTAGCGCACGATCTCGTAGAGGCGTCTGAGGACGTGGCGGGAGCGATGGTCTTCGGGGTCGACGCGCATCTGGTTCATGACATAGCTGAAGCCGACCTGCTCGGTGGGCCAGCCGCCATGGATGGAGCCGCCGGCCCCGGAATGGCCGAAGGCGTCGGGGGCGGGGCCGAAGCGGGTCTGCGGCGTCTGTAGCGCCCAGCAGACGCCAAAGGCCATGGCCTCGGCGATGTAGGGATCCATGAAGCGGGACTGCTCGGCGCGGCCGAGCGCGACCGTTTCCGGCGCGAGGATGGTGACGCCGTCGAGGCTGCCACCCATCGCCATGCAGCCATAGTAGCGGGCCATGGCGCGCGCCGTGGCGATGCCGCCGGCACCGGCGATCTCGGCGGCATGGTAGGCGCGGCTGTTCCAGGGCAGATCGGCGGGAAACAGCGGCGGGTTGCCCCAGGCGGACATGAAGGTCGGGTCCTGCCGCTGCGCTTCGGACGTGCCCTCCTCGAAGGGTAGCATGCCGGGCCCGACGACGAGCCGGCCGACGCGCGGTTCCTCGCTTTCGGGGAGGCCGATAAAGGCGTCGAGGCCGAGCGGGGCGGCGATCTCCTCGGCGAAGAAGCGACCGATGCTGCGGCCGTCGATGCGGCGGACGAGGCCGCCGACCAGCCAGCCGATGGTCACCGGGTGGTAGCAGTGAAAGGCGTTGGGGTCCTGCGCCAGCGGCTGGGCGGCGAGCAGGGCCTCCATGCGCTCGGGATCGGTGTAGTCGGCAGCGGTGAGGCTGGTGCGAATGCCGGGCAGACCGGCGGAATGGGAAACGACGTGGCGGACCAGAACGCGCGCCTTGTCGGCGGCGGCAAATTCCGGCCAGTAGCGGGCGACGGGGGCCTCGAGGTCGAGCTGGCCGCGCTCGACGAGCTTCAGCACGCAGGCCGCCATCAGCCCCTTGGTGCCGGAGTAGATCACCTGCAACGTGTCTTCGGCCCAGGGGCGGCCGGTCGCGGCCTCGCCGCCCCAGACATCGACCACGGGCCGGCCGCGATGCGTGGCCGCGAAGGCTGCGCCCAGATCGCCGCGGATGGTGAAATTGCGCGCAAATTCCTCGGCCACGGCCTCGAAACCGGGCGCAACGAAGCCCTGCGCCGGGGCGCTTTCGGATGTCCAGTGCAACGGTTCCTCCCTCGAACCCGATGGCTGTGATCGTCTGGTGCCGGTGGAGCGGCGGCCCGCGTCAGTCGCCGTGGCCGACTGCGTCGAACTCCTCGCCGCCGGCCATGAGGTTCAGCACTTCCTCGCGGGTCTTCTCGCCGCGCTTGAACTGGCTGGCGACGCGGCCCTGGATCAGCACGGTGAAGCGGTCGCCGACCTGCAGCGCATGCGTGGCGTTGTGCGTGATGAAGACCAGCGCGATGCCCTGCGCGCGCGCCTTGATCATCAGGTCGATGACGATCTTGCTTTCCTTGACGCCGAGCGCCGCGGTGGGCTCGTCGAGGATGAGGAGACGGGCGCCGAAGTAGAGGGCGCGGGCGATGGCGAGGGCCTGCCGCTCGCCGCCGGACATGGTGCCCACCAGCTGGTCGGCATCGGTGATGCGCCGGATGCCCATCTCGCGGATCTGCTCGAGCGCGATGCGATTGGCGGTCTGGTGGTCGAGCCGGCGGAACGGCCCCCAGCCCTTGGTCGGCTCGTTGCCGAGAAAGAAGTTGCGGGCGACCGAGATCAGCGGAATGGAGCCCACATCCTGGTGGACGGTGCCGATGCCATAGGCCTGGGCGTCGCGCGGGGAGCGGAAGTTGACCGGCTTTCCATCGAAGGTGAGCGTGCCCGAGGAGGGCGGGGTCACCCCCGACATGATCTTGATCAGCGTCGACTTGCCGGCGCCATTGTCGCCGAGCAGGCAGTGGACCTCGCCCGCATGCACTTCGAGGCTCACATCGGACAGAGCCAGGTTGTTGCCGAAGCTGCGCGAGACGCCCTGCAGGGTCAGGAGCGGAGCCATCACGCCTTCTTCTTTCCGCGGTTGAGGGCCGCTTCGCGCACGAGGTTGTTGGTGAGCACGGCGATGACGAGCAGGCCGCCGATGAAGGTGGCGAGCCAGTCGGTCGGCCAGCCGGTGTAGAACAGGCCGAGGCTGACGATGCCGTAGATGAAGGTGCCGAGCACGATGCCGGTGACCGAGCCGAAGCCGCCCTGCAGCAGCACGCCGCCGATCACCGCGGCGATGGCCGTCTGGAACACATAGCCCTGCCCCTGCGCGGCATTGCCCTGATTGTACATGATCGCGCTCATGACGCCGACGAAGGCAGCGGAAACCGCGGTCCAGATAAAGAGGATCAGCTTGACGCGGGCGACCGGCACGCCGGCGCGGCGCGCGGCGTCGGGATTGCCGCCGGTGGCGAAGATCCAGTTGCCGAACGGGGTCTGGCGCAGCACCCAGGCGGCGAGGATGATCGCGAACAGGTACCAGAGCACCGAGACGTTGAAGAACATCCACTTGGTGCCGAACACCCATTCGGCCCAGCCCGCATCGCGCAGCGACACGTTGGACGAGCCCGAGATCAGCCGGGAGAGGCCGAGCGAGGTGCCGGCGAGGATGAAGTTGGAGGCCAGCGTGACGATGAAGCTCGGCAGCCGGGTGAAGCTCACCAGAAAGGCGTTGAAGCAGCCGACCGTGACGCCCATGGCCAGCGCCATGGTGATGGTGAGTTCGGCGGGCAGGCCATAAAAGCCGGTGCCCAGCGCGACGATGATGGCGGCGGCGCCGACCACGGAGCCGGTGGAGAGATCGAACTCGCCGGCGATCATCAGCAGCCCGATCGGGATGGCGATGATGCCGAGTTCGGCGGCGGTGTTGAGCCAGCCCGCGGTGCCCGGCAGCGAGAAGAAGCCGGAGGCGCCGCCCACGATGACGAAGAAGATGTAGATGGCGAGGGCGGCGATGGCCGGCCCCAGCCAGGTGATGCGCAACAGGCGTTCGGCGAGGCCGTAGCGGGGGGCCGCTTCGTCGGCGGCTCGAGTGTCCATGGCGGTCGTCATCTCGGTCTCCATGCCCGGGGTGGCCAGGCTAGTCGATTGAGGGCCGCGGCCGAAGTGGTTCGGTCGCGGCGCGGAGATGGCGGCGAGGGGGCGGCAGAAGCGTGCCGCGCCCCTCGCCTCCGGATCAGTTGGCGCCGCGGGAGCCGGGGATGGAGCGGTTGACTTCCAGCACCTCGGCGGCGTTGTCCTTGGTGACCATGAACGGGCCGACACTGATGACGCCGGCCGGGGCCATCTTGTACTTGTTGAACAGCAGCGGGATCTGCACGCCATAGTAGCCCTGGAGGAAGGGCTGCTGGTCGGAGGCGAAGCTCATCTCGCCGGCGACGATGGCCTCGAGCACGGCATTGCCGAGATCCATGGTGCCGAGATCGACGGTGCGGCCGGTGGCGCGGACCTGACGGATGGATTCCAGGGCATCGACGCCTACGGCGACGCCGAGGGTCACGACGCCGTTGATGGCCTGATCCTGCATCAGCATGGCGCTGACGGCGGCCTGCACCTTCTGGGAGTTGCCGATATCCTCGGAGGCGAGGATGACCATGCGGGCCGCACCGCCGGCTTCGGTCACCGCGTCGATATAGCCCTGGCAGCGCTGCTCCAAGACCGGGTTGGCGGCGATCTGGTTGATGCAGAGGCCGTTGGTCACGCCGTTCTCGACGGCGATCTTTCCGCCCTGGTAGCCCATCTGGTAGCTGTCTTCGCCGATGAAGCCGATGGCGCCGAGGTCCTGGTAGTTGGCGCCGCCCGAATTGATGATGATCACCGGAATGCCTTCGGCGCTGGCCTGGCGGATCAGCGGCTCGGTGGGCTCGGGGAAGAAGTTGCCGACGGCAATGGCGGCGGGCTTGCGGGCGATCGCAGCCTCGAACAGGCGGGTGTAGACCGGCACGATATCGTTGAAGTCAGCCGGTGCGCTCCACTGGGTGCGTACGCCGTAGTCGGCGGTGGCCTGGTTGAAGCCCTGCTGCACGGCGCCCCAGAACGGGTCCGAGCTCGGGCCGCCGAGCATGATGATGACGTCTTCCTGCGCGGTGGCGGCAACCGGCGCCACGACCATGGAGACGGCGAGCGCGAGCGCGCCCAGCTTGCTGAGACTCATGATGTTCCTCCTCGTGGCGGCCCCAGCATCCTCCCGATGCACGGTAGCCCCATTAGCGCCCTGCCGGCGCCGCGGCATTAGGGGTATTATGTAATATGTATGATGTAAAGGCCGTTTCAGCGCACGCCACGCATTTTGAGAATGGCCCCGACCTCGCGCGCGAGCGCCGACCCCAGCACCGCATGGGCCGGTTCGTCGAGATGGATGCCGTCCATGCCGGCGCCGACGACGCGATTGGCATCGAAATGGAAGCAGCCGGTGCGGTGCGCGACCTGTTCGAGATAATGCGCGTGGTCGCGGCAGCGCCGATGACCGTCGCCCCAGATAGCCGGCTCCGCCGCCTCGGTGATGGCGGGAGGCGTGACGACGAGCACCTCGGGCGGGTGCTCCACCATGGCGAAGTGCCCCTTGATCATCTGGATGAGGGTCAGCATGCCGCGGGCCGAGTTGTAGGCACTGATCGAGAGCTGATCCTTGAAATCGTTGGTGCCGAGCATGATGATGAGCACATCCATCGGCGCATGGGACTCGAGGATCGGCACCAGCGTGCGCGAACCGTTCTTGTGCACGCCCTCGATGGGATCATCGAACACGGTCGTCCGGCCGGAGAGCCCCTCCTCCACCACCCAGACGCCATCGCCCAGCATGTCGCGCAGCTCGCGGCCCATGACATTGGCCCAGCGCCGGGAGGGGACGATCCGGTCCGGGGTCTGGGCGATGTTGGCAAAGGGCGGGCAGCCCCAGGTGTTGGAATCGCCGAAGCAGACAATCGTCGCCATCAGATCGGGCGCCTCCTTCGCCCGGGCCGCGGCAGCAGCCCGCCGGAGTTGCGCCGGCCTCGCGACCTGATGTATAAGTCCTACCTAACACCGATGACAATCGCGTCGATTCATGCGAGGGAAGCGTTCCCCAGCACGACCGGCGCGTCGTGACGTTGGAGCGCCCCGTCGTGACCGTCTATCGCCGACCAGACCCCATCCCGCTGCGCCGCACGACCATGCCGTCGTCCAGCGTGCTGTCCGCCGTGCGCAGCGAGGTGGAGGATCTGAATCGGCTGGTGGCGCGCGAGATCTTTCTCGCCATCCTCTCCGGCCGGTTTGCGGCCGGCAGCATCCTGCCCAACGAGCACCAACTGGCGGCGGAACTCGGAGTCAGTCGCACAGCGTTGCGGGAAGCCATCAAGGGGTTGGCCGCCAAGGGGCTGGTGGAGACGCGCCGCAAACGCGGCACGCAGGTGCTCGACCGCAGCCGCTGGAACATGCTGGACGCCGAACTGATCGGCTGGTCGCGCCGCGAAGGCTCGCTGCGGGTGAGCACCGAACTGTGGGCCGCGCTCACGCAAACGCAGCCGGTGCTCGCCGCCCTTGCGGCGTCGCGGCGGCAGGCGGAGCCGGTTGCCCGGGCGGCGACCGCACTCGCCGCAGCGACGACGCCCGAGACGCGGCGGACCGCATGGGCAAGACTGATGCTCGACATCGCGGACGCGAGCGGCAACCGCTTCCTCGCCTCTCTGACCGCGTCCTGCCTTGAAAACCTCCTGGCCGAGGACCCGTCCTATCTCGATCGCGCGATCGCGGGCCTCGACGTCCGTGCCGCAGGGCGACTGCCGGCGGCGCTGAGCGCGGGAGACGCTGAGGCCGCTGAGGCGACCATGCGACAGGTGCTCAACGCGCCGGCCCCGGCCGCGGTGGGCTGACGGACCCACATCCTCACGAACACGTGTTCCCGCGCCCCGTAACCGGATGAGCCGGGGCTGCGAAATCCCCCTCGTACGCAGCGCAACCCGCCTGCGCCGCCCCAGAGGAGATTTCGCATGAACCAGTTCGCCAGCCTTGCCCTTGCCGCCACGCTCGCCGCCGCGATGGGTGGTGTCGCCACCACCGCCGCTTCGGCGCAGGACGCCACCGAAAAGTGCTACGGCGTGTCGCTCGCCGGCCAGAACGACTGCGCCGCCGGCCCGGGCACGACCTGCGCCGGCACCTCCACCGTCGACTATCAGGGCAATGCCTGGACGCTCGTTCCGGCCGGCACCTGCGCGACCATGGAACTACCCGACGGCCGCATGGGCGCGCTGGAAGCCCTCGACCGCGACCTGCCGGCCTGATCGCCGATCGGCGGAGGGCGCGTCGCCCTCCGCCTCACCCACGACCTGGGAGGACTGGCGTGAGCAACGCACGGACATCGCCGACCCTGCCGCAGCGTGCCGGACTGGGTCTCAAGCCGCAGCATTATCGGGACATTCTCGAGGGTGCGCCGGACCTCGGCTTCTTCGAAGTGCATGCCGAGAACTACATGGGCGATGGCGGTCCGCCGCACCGCTATCTCGAAGCGATCCGGGAGCGCTACGCACTGTCGCTGCATGGCGTCGGCCTGTCGATCGGCGGTACGCGACCGCTGAACCGGGCGCATCTGTTGCGCCTCCGTGCGCTGGTCGACCGCTACAAGCCACACTCCTTTTCCGAGCATCTGGCGTGGTCGACGCATGATGCCGGCTATCTCAACGACCTGCTGCCCCTGCCCTACACCGAGGCGACCCTCGCCACCGTCAGCGCGCATGTCACGACCGTACAGGAGACGCTCGGCTGCCGGATGCTGCTCGAGAACCCTTCGACCTATGTGGTTTTTGCCGAATCGGAGATCGACGAGATCGATTTCCTGACCGCCATCGCCGAGCGGACGGGCTGCGGCCTGCTGCTGGACGTGAACAATGTGATGGTTTCCGCAGTCAATCACGGGCTCGATCCCTTCGCCTATATCGACCGGTTCCCGCTCGAGTTCGTGGGCGAGATCCACCTTGCCGGCTATGACGAGACCGAGGACGAAGCCGGGGCCCGGCTGCTGATCGACGCGCATGGCAGCCGCGTTCGGCCGGACGTGTTCGCGCTGTTCGAGCATACGCTCTCGCGCAGCGGCCCGCGCCCCGTGCTCGTCGAATGGGACAATGACGTTCCGGATTTCGCCACGCTGCTCGACGAGGCGCAGCGGGTCGACCGAGCGCTGGCTGCGTCGGCGCCCGCCACGCGACGGCGGGCATCATGAGCGAGGTGCTGGACCGGTTCGCGGCGGCCCTGCTCGATCCTTCGGCGCCGGTGCCGATCGGCGTGCAGTCGGCGGACGCCCGACCCGACCGGCGGCGTTTCGCCGTTTATCGCAACAATGTGTATGTGAGCCTCGTCGGCGCGCTGGAGAGCCGGTTTCCGGTGACGCGGCGGCTGGTCGGCGAGGCGTTCTTTCGCGGGATGGCGCGGGCCTTTGCGGCGGAGCACAAGCCGCGCTCACCGATGCTGATGCAGTATGGCGACGCGTTGCCCGAGTTCATCACCGCGTTCGCGCCAGCCAAGCCGCTGTCCTATCTCGCCGATGTCGCGCAGCTCGAAGTGGCGTGGTCGGCGGCCTATCATGCGGCGGACGCCCCGGCGCTGACCTTGGCGGAGCTTGCGGCTTATCCGGCCGATAGGCTGGGCCGGTTGCGGTTCCGACTGCACCCCGCCACACGGCTGGTCGTTTCGGAGCACCCGGTGGGTGGCATCTGGATGGCGCATCAGGGCGAGGGGGCACCGCAAGCGCTGGCGCGCCATGGCGCCGAAGCCGTGCTGATCAGCCGGCCGCAACTCGAGGTGCGGGTGACCGTGTTGCCTCCGGCCGATCTGGTCGTGGCGCAAGCGCTGCTCCAAGGCGACAGCCTCGACACCGCTGCAGCCAGTGATCCCGGCCGCGATGCCGGTGCGATCCTGATCGGCCTCATCGGCATCGGCGCCTTCAGCGCCTGCATTCCAGAGGAGGAGACCGGGAGATGAGCAGAACCTTGCTGCAACGGGTGCAGGAATGGCAGCAGAGCGGCGATCGGCTGGCGCTGGCCGTCGCGCCGCTCGGGCTATTGGCCTTGCGCGTTGCCCTCGCCATTCCGTTCTATCGCTCCGGCGCGACCAAATGGGACGGGTTCCTGCAGCTGAAATCCAGCGCGGTCTTCCTGTTCACGGAGGAGTTCCGCCTGCACTTCTTCTGGGGCGTCGTGCCCTACCCGGCCCCGGCACTCATGGCGTTCCTCGCTGGCGTCGGCGAGATCGTGCTGCCGGTGCTGCTGATCCTGGGGCTCGCCACGCGCCTTTCGGCGCTCGGCATCCTGGTGATGACCATCATCATCCAGCTGACCGTGCCGGCCGGCCTCATCAATTTCCACCTGCCCTGGGCCGCCATGGCGCTCGCCCTCGTCGCCTATGGCGGCGGCACGCTCTCGGCCGACCGGCTGATCGCCCGCTTCGCCTCCCAACAACCCCGTACAGGAGCTTCGCAAACGACATGACCCCGCAGATTTCCCGCCTCGTCTCCGCTCTGGTGGTCGCCGCCACACTCGCCTTCAGCACCCTCTCCGCGCTTGCCTCGGAAGTGCGCGACTGGGATGCGGCCGCTTTCGCGGCAGCGCAGGCCGACAACAAGGCGATCGTCATCCATGTCACGGCCCCCTGGTGCTCGACCTGCCGGGCCCAGAAGCCGGTGGTCGATGCGTTGGCGGCGAGCAGCGAGTATGCCGATCTCGTCGTCTTCGACGTCGATTTCGACAGCCGCAAGGATGTGCTGAACAGCTTCGGCGTGCGCCACCAGAGCACGCTGATCGCGTTCCGTGGCAGCTCCGAAGTGGCCCGCAGCGTGGGCGACACGCGCAAGGCCGGGATCACCGCACTGTTCGCTGCGACCAAGTAAGGACGGCGCGACGTCATGGACCTGCTCGCCACCAGCCTCGCCTTCGTTGCCGGCGTGCTGTCGACGCTCTCGCCCTGCGTCCTGCCGCTACTGCCGGCCATCCTGATCGGGGCGCAGAGCGAGCACCGGCTGGCGCCGCTGGCGCTGGCTGGCGGGCTGGCCCTGTCGTTCGCTGCGCTGGGGCTGTTCGTCGCCACCATCGGCTTCGCCCTGGGCCTCACGGCGGATCATATCCGGGCGGTCGGCGGCGCGATCATGGTCGCGCTCGGCCTGGTGCTGCTGCTGCCGGCAGCACAGTTGCGGCTCGCCAGCATGGCGGGGCCGCTGCAGACCTGGACGGAGGCCCGCTTCGGGCAGTTCTCCACGGCGGGGCTAGGCGGCCAGTTCGGCCTCGGCCTGCTGCTGGGCGGGGTCTGGGCTCCTTGTGTGGGGCCGACGCTGGGGGCCGCGTCGCTGCTCGCGGCTCAGGGCGAGTCGCTGGGCAGCGTCGCGCTCACCATGCTGGTGTTCGGGCTCGGCGCGGCAGTGCCGATCCTGCTGCTCGCCGCACTGTCGCGGACGGCGCTCAGCCGGTCGACGGCGCTGGCGCGGGCCTTCGCCGGCCGTGGCAAGGCGATCCTCGGGGTGGTGCTTGCGACGCTGGGCGTGCTGGTGCTGACCGGGCTCGACAAGCATCTGGAAGCCACGCTGGTGGAATGGTCGCCGGAGTGGCTGACGGCACTCACCACGGCCGTCTGAGGCCGAACGGCGCCGAGCGCCGCGTCGGTCAGCCGACCAGCGGTGGGACCACCCGGGAGCAGACCCAGAGCAGGGTGGCCGGCTCGTCGCCCGCCGAGACCACGGCGTGGCCCATGGTGCTGTCGAAATAGCAGCAATCGCCCGGCCCCAGCGTCATGGGGGAATAGTGCTCGGTGTTGAGGGTCACGGTGCCGGTGAGGATATAGATGAACTCCTCGCCGACATGGCTGACGAGGTTGGGGAACTCGCGGATGGAGCGGGCGTGGATGGTGGCGAGCATCGGCACGAACTGCTTGCGGGCGATGTCGGTGCACAGCATTTCGTAGTCATACTGGGCGATGCGCTGGCGCACGCCGGTGCCGCGCGGCGTGACGGTGAGACGGCCGTTGCGGCCCGTGGCGGCGCGGCCCGAAAAGAGTTCGCCCACCTCGATGCCGAAGCCGTCCGCGAGGCGCTGGATGGTGTCGAAGGTCGGCGACATCTGCTCGTTCTCGATCTTGGAGATGGTCGAGATCGACAGATCGGAGCGGCGGCCGAGCTCCTGCAGCGTCAGGCCGGCCTCCTGCCGCAGGCGGCGCACGATGGCCGACAGCGGTTCGGTGCTCGAGCTGGCGCGCATCTGCGCGACGGGGCGGTTGCTGTTCATGGCAAGGCTCTGCGGTTCAGGCGGCAGGTCGGCACCGGGGCGCCGATTCCCGTCGCCGGGTTCGTCTATGTGGCCGATAACGCCGCGGGCAACAACGCCTCGACTTCCTCGATGAGGGGTTTCCCAATGGGAATGCCCCCGGTCAGGTGCCGCTGTCGCGCCGCATAGCGGCGTTCCGACGGCAGGCGGGCGCCCTGGTCCGCGATGGCGGCGAACAGGGTCTCCGCCCGGTCGGTGAAGCTGGTGCCGCCGGGCTCGGCAAAGCGGGCCGGATCGATGGCGATGATCAGCTCGCCATGCAGCGGCGCCAGTTCCACCCCGCCATCGAGCTGACGCGCCTCGGCGCTGGTCAGATCTCCAATCAGCGCAGCGGCGAGCAGTTCCACCATGATGGCGAGGGCCGATCCCTTGTGACCGCCAAAGGTGGTCATGGCGCCGGCGAGGATGGCGGCGGGATCGGTGCTGGGCTGGCCGTCGGGGCCGAGGCCCCAGCCCTCGGGCGTCTGGCGGCCGGCGCGGCGCAACAGGTCGATCTCGCCGCGCGCCGCGACACTGGTGGCGAAATCGAAGACGAAGGGATGCGCGCCGGGTCGCGGCCAGCCGAAGGCGATGGGATTGGTCCCGAGCAGCGGCCGGGTGCCGCCGGCAGGGGCGACGAAGCTCTGCGACGGGGTCATGGCGAGCGCGACGAAGCCCGCCTCGGCCAAGGGCTCCACCTCGGGCCAGAGCGCGGTGAGATGAAAGCAGTTGCGGATGGCGAGGGCGGCGAGACCCTGGGCGCTGGCCATTGCCATGAGCCGCGGCATGGCGAGCTGGAAGGCATAGGGGGCAAAGGTCCGGCGGGCGTCGGCGACGAGGATACCGGGAGCCCTTTGCTCCAGCGTCGGGACCGCATCGAGACCGACGAGGCCGGCGCGCATGGTGCGGACGGTGCCCGAGAGCCGGTAGAGGCCGTGCGAGGCGCAGGCGTCGCGCTCGGCGGCCGCCATGACACCCGCCATGGCGTCGGCCTGCGGCAAGGCCATGCCGTGGCCGACCAGCACGCGCCGCGCCAGCCCCGCCACTTCCTGCTCGCTCATGGTCCGAAAGGCAGTGATCTGGAAGGCTCCCCAATGGCCGGCCGACGGCAATAACCGTGGCCGCGCTCAGTACTCCTTCCCCGCATTTCTACGACAGGGAAAATAATTTTACGATACGAAAAAGCGTTTGTGCTTAGGAAAAGCCGTGGTTAAGGTCCGGTGCATGGATGGGCCAGGGGGCCTCGCCATTAGTCATCCCGCGCTGCCTCGCGGCGCGCCAGCGACCGCACCGCCTCGCGGCGGCGACAGCGGACGAGAAAGGACCACAGATGAGATCGCTTACCAAAGCCCTGCTGGCTTCCGCGACCTGTATGTTTCTTGTCGCAGCCAATACCGCCTACGCACAGGAGCGCGTGCTGCGGCTGGACGAGTCCCCGGTCGGGGAAATCGATCCGGCCAAGGGCACCGACTATGCGGACACGGTGCTCCTGATCAACCTCTACGACACGCTGGTCTATCCCAAGCAGGGCGGCCCGGGCGTGCAGCCGCTGCTGGCGACGGAGTGGGCGGTCGACGGGCTCGATTACACCTTCACGCTGCGCGACGACGTGAGCTTCCACTCCGGCAATGCCCTGACGGCGGCCGACGTGGTCTATTCCTACGAGCGCATGACCGGCATGGGACAGGGCTTTGCGAGCCTGTTCGAGGGCCGCGTCGCCAGTGTCGAGGCCGTGGACGACCATACGGTCAAGTTCACGCTGGCCGAGCCCTATGCGCCGTTCCTCGCCGCGCTGGTGCGCCTGCCGATCGTCGACAGCAAGGTGGTGATGGAGAACACCGTCGCCGAGGGCGCCTACGGCGACAATGGCGACTATGGCGAGGCGTTCCTGTCGGCAAACAGTGCCGGCTCGGGCGCCTATATGGTCGTGAGCCAGAACCCGCAGTCCGAAACGGTGATGGCGAAGTTCGACGGCTACTTCCTGCCGTTTGCGGAGAACGCGCCCGACCAGGTCCGCTATCGCTACGGGCTCGAAGCCTCCACCGTGCGCGCGCTGATGTCGCGCGGCGAGCACGATATCTCGAGCCTGTGGCTGCCGCCGGAAGTGCTGGCCGCGATGGCCGCCGAGGGCATCGTGCAGTTCGCGCTCGAGCCGGGCGCGACGGGCGAGTACATCAAGCTCAACACACAGCGGCCGCCGCTGGACGACGTGCATTGCCGGCGCGCGCTGGGCTACGCCTTCGATTACGCGACGACGCTGCAGCTGCTGCGGGTGGACGACAACACGGCGCAGGGCGTGACCATGAACGGCGCGCTGCCGATGGGCCTGCTCGGCCACAATCCGGAGACGCCCGGCTTCGTCACCGACATGGAGATGGCCAAGGCCGAGCTCGCGCAGTGCAAGTACGCGCCGGGCGACTATCCGCTCGACATCGCCTGGATCGCCGAAGTGCCGGCGCGCGAGCGCATCGCTCTCGTGATGCAGGCCGCCTACACCCAGCTCGGCTTCACGGTGAACGTGGTGCGCACGCCCTGGGCCCTCGTCTCCGAGCAGGTGACGCAGCCCCCGACGGCACCCCATGCGGTGGAGATCGCCGTGGCAGCCGTGACGCCCGACCCGGACTCGCTGCTCTACAACATGTACTCCTCGACCGTGCCGCCCACCTGGATGTCGGCCGAACATCTGGTCGACGAAGAGGTCGACCGGCTGCTCGAGGCCGGACGGAGCGAAACCGACGAGACCGCCCGTGCGGCGATCTACGAGGAGCTGAACGCCCGGTTGCGCGAACTCCAGCCGGCGGTGTTCGCCTATGAGTTCATCGGCGTCTATGCGGTGCGCAACGGCGTCGAGGTGCACAACCTCAAGGACGAGACGACGCGGTATCCGCTCGCCAGCTTCTCGATGCTGTTCAAGGACATCTCGATCAACAACTAGGCCGGCTCCCTGACCTTGGGTGGTCCCTTGCCGGGACCACCCAACCTTTTTCTTTTCAGTCCAAGAGGCGGCGATGCACCCGAAACGGCCAATCGAGCTCCGCGCGACCGGTACAGCCGGGCCGATATCCGCCCCGTTTCATCACCAGGGCTGAGGCGAGCCGGTGTCCCCAGTCCTCGTCATGCTGCTGCGTCGCCTCGGCTCCTCCGTGCTGGTGCTGTTCGGCGTCTCGATCCTGATCTTCGGCATCGCCCGCATCATGCCGGGCGACCCGGCTCGGATAGCGCTCGGTCCGAACGCCACGCAGACGCAGGTGGAGAACCTCCGCGCGGCGCGCCATCTCGATGAGCCGATCTGGACACAGTATTTCCATTTCCTCGGCGACCTGACCCGGGGCGACCTGGGCACCTCGCTCTACACCAAGCGCCCGGTGACCACAGATATCGCGCAGTTCCTGCCCGCGTCGCTCGAGCTGGTGTTCGCCGCCGGGCTGCTGATGATCGCCATCGGCATTCCGCTCGGCATCGTCGCCGCGCGCTACCAGGGGCGTTACCCCGACCATCTGGCGCGCTTCCTGTCGGTGCTGGCCGTCTGCACGCCCGCGTTCGTGTGGGGCGTGATCCTGCAGCTGAGCTTTGCCTATTTCATCCCGATCTTTCCGCTCGAAGGGCGGCTGCCGACCACGGTGATGCCCCCGCCGGCCTGGAGCGGCTTCTATACTGTCGATGCCCTCGTCGCCGGCCAGTGGCAGACCTTCTTCGTCGCGCTCTACCATCTCGCGCTGCCGGCCGTGGCGCTGGCACTGGCCGGGATCGGGCAGACGGCGCGGCTGACGCGATCCTCGATGATCGAAGTCTATCGCAAGCCCTATATCGAGATGGCGCGGGCCTATGGCTTCCCGTCCGGGCGGATCGCCAAGCGCTACGCCTTCCGCCCGGCGCTGATCCCCACCATGACCGTACTCGGCCTCGATTTCGCTGCGCTGCTCGCCAATGCCTTCCTCGTCGAGCGGGTGTTCGTGTGGCCGGGTATCTCGAAGTATGGCGTCGAGGTGATCCTGCGCAAGGATCTCGATGCCATCGTGGGCACGGTGCTGATCATCGCGGCGCTGTTCCTCATCACCAATCTCATCGTCGACGTGCTGGTCTCGATCATCAATCCGCGGATCCGGCTCGCCGAGAAGCGGACGCAGAAGGCAGGATCATGAGCGCAAGACAGACATCTGCCGCGCTGGCGAGCTTCCGCTCCAACCCCATCGCGCTGCTCGGGCTCGGGCTGGTGGTCTTTTGCGTCTTCGTTGCGGTGTTCGCCGATTTCATCACCCCCTACCCCGCCCATGTCGGACCGATCGGCGATTTCACGGCGATCAACAACCGGCCCTCGGCGGCGCACTGGTTCGGCACCGACACGATCGGGCGCGACCTGTTGACCCGCATCGCCTATGGCTACCGGCTGTCGCTGCTGATGGCGGTGCTGGTGCTGGCCATCGCCCTGCCGGTCGGCGTGATCCTGGGACTGATCGCGGGCTATGTCGGCGGGGCGGTCGAATACATCATCATGCGCCTGACCGACGTGTTCCTGGCTATTCCGCCGCTGGTCCTCGCGATGTCGATCATGGGCTTTCTGCCCCCCACACTCACCAATGCGATGCTCGCGGTGACGGTGATGTGGTGGCCCTGGTACACGCGGCTCATCTACAACGTAGTGCGGGCGGAAGCGCGCGAGGGCTACGTGCTGGCTGCCGAAGTGGTCGGCGCGTCGGTACCGCACATCCTGTTCCGCGAAATCCTGCCCAATTGCGTGCCGGCCATCCTGACCAAGCTGACGCTCGATGTGGGCTTCGTCGTGCTGATGGTGGCGTCGCTGTCCTTCCTCGGGCTAGGCGTGCAGCCGCCGACGCCTGACCTCGGCTCAATGGTCGCGGACGGCGCCAAATACATGCCGGACGCCTGGTGGCTGACGATCTTCCCGGCGCTCTCGATCCTCGTGCTGGTGCTCGGCTTCAACCTGCTGGGCGACGGGCTGCGCGAAGCCTTCGACATGGAGGTCTGAGCCATGGCGCGCGATCTGGTACTGGGGATCAAAGACCTGTCGCTCGCCTTCGGGCGCGGCGCCAACCGCTCGGAGGTGCTGCACGGCATCTCGCTGCATGTGCGACAGGGCGAGAAGGTCGCTCTGGTGGGGGAAAGCGGCTCCGGCAAGTCGGTGACGGCGCGCCTCGTGATGGGGCTCCTCCAGGAGATGAAGGGGACCCATGTCTCCGGCCGGATCAGCTTCGAGGGTCGCGACATCACGCAGGGCGGGGCCGTGACGGCGGCGGCGCGCGGCGACCGCATGGCGATGATCTTCCAGGACCCCACTTCGGCGCTGAACCCGGTGTTCCGCATCCGCGACAGCTTCCGCGAAGTGCAGCGGGCTGGCGACCGGTCGATCACGCCGCAGGACGCGGACCGGCGGGCCGCGGCGGCCCTGGCGGAAGTGTCCATTCCGGACCCGGAGCGGTGCCTGAGGGCGTATCCGTTCCAGCTGTCGGGCGGCATGAACCAGCGCGTGATGATTGCCATGGCGCTGATCAACCGGCCGGACCTCTTGATCGCCGACGAGCCGGGCACGGCGCTCGACGTCACGGTGCAGGCGCAGACGCTGCGGCTGATGGACGAGATGACGCAGAAGACCGGCACGGCGGTGCTGTTCATCTCGCACAATCTCGGCGTGGTGCGCGAATTCGCCGACCGGGTCTATGTGATCTATCGCGGCCATATCGTCGAACACGGCACGACGCAGCAGTTGTTCTCGGCGCCGCGCCACCCCTACACGCAGGCGCTGATGCAGGCGGTGCCGAAGATCGTCGCGGGGGGATTGCCGGAACTGCCCGAGCAGAGCCCGCGCTTCCGCGACCCGCTGATCGTGCACGAGGGCTGCGGCGAGCCAGTGGAGGACGCAGCATGAGCGCGACCGACACCGAGACGCTGCTGGCGATCCGCGGGCTGGGCAAGACCTTCGACGCCGAGGGCCGCAGCGTCGTGGCGCTGGCCGATGTCGACCTCGATATCCGAAGGGGCGAGTGCCATGCGGTGGTGGGCGAAAGCGGATCGGGGAAATCGACGCTCGCCAACCTCGTGCTCGGCATCTTTGCGCCGAGTGCGGGGACAATGAGCTTCGGCGGGGCGCCGCTGGGCCTCAAGCGCAGCACGGAGCAGCGCCGCCGCATCCAGCTGGTGCAGCAGAACCCGCTGAGCTCGCTCAATCCGCGCCGCAAGGTCGGGGCCTCCATCCGCCTGCCGCTCGACGTGCACAAGATCGGCAGCGGTGCGGAACGGCGGGCGCGGGTCGAACAGCTGCTGGTCGAGGTTGGACTGGAGCCGGAGATGGCGCGGCGTTCGCCGGCTTCGCTCTCGGGCGGACAGCGCCAGCGCGTGGCCATTGCCCGGGCGCTGGCGGCCGATCCGGAGCTGATCGTCCTCGACGAGCCGACCTCGGCGCTGGACGTGCTGGTGCAGGCGCGCATCCTCAAGCTGCTCGACCGGCTGCGGCGCGAGCGCGGGCTGACCTACATCTTCATCACGCACGATCTTGCCGTGGTGCGGGCACTCGCCGACCGGATCAGCGTGTTCGCCGCCGGCCGCAAGGTGGAAAGCGGGACCGTCGCCGAGATCTTCGAGGATCCGCGGCAGCGTTTCACCCGCGACCTGATCGCCGCCGTGCCGGTGGTGACCGAGGAAGAGGCGCGGCTGCGCGACAGCGTGCGGGCGCAGATGGGTGCCGAAACACGCGTCATGAACATGGGGGAGAACGGCAATGGCTGACTGGGACAAGATGCTGGCCGCGGTGGCCTCGGCCACGCCGACGGAAGCGGCCTATGGCCTGTGCCGGGAGCTGACGCAGCGCGAGATCGGCACCATGCTCTTCACAGTGATGTCCTATGACCCCGCGACGCAGCGCTCGCGCCGGACCTATTCGGACAACCAGCAGGCCTATCCGCTCTCGGGCGAAAAGCCGCTTTCGGTCGGCATCTGGTCGGAGACGGTGATCGACCGGCGTGCACCCTTCATCGCCAACACCATCGAGGATATCGCGGTGGTGTTTCCGGACCATCCGCTGATCCTGTCGCTGGGGCTTGGCTCGGTGCTAAACGTGCCGATCCTCGCCGGAGACGGCGTGCGGGCGACCATCAACATCCTGCACCAAACCGGCCACTTCACGCCCGAGCGGGTGGCGAAGGCGCTGGCGCTCACCCCCTTCTATACCGTCGCAACCCTGGCCGCGATGGCCGTCGGAGAACAGAGCTAGATGCCGAGCCCCACACTGCGCGTCGCCACCGATGTGGGCGGCACCTTCACCGATCTCGTGACCTTCTCGATCGATGCGGAGGGCCGGCAGGTCATCCGCACGGCGAAGGCCGATACCACGCCGCCGAACTTCGAGCAGGGTGTGCTCGACGTGTTCGCGAAGGCGGGCGTGACGCCCGACGAGATCGGGTTCTTCGCGCATGGCACCACGGTGGTGATCAATGCGCTGACGGAGCGGAAGGGCGTCGTCACCGGGCTGATCACCACCGAAGGCTTTGCGGACGTGCTGGAGATCGCGCGCGGCAACCGGCCCGACTTCTTCAACCTCGCCTATGAGAAGCCGAAGCCGTTCGTCGCGCGGCGGCTGCGCCGCGAGGTGCCAGGCCGGATGAGCTATCGCGGGGAGGAACGGCAGCCGCTCGATCTCGCCAGGCTCGAGGCGATCGTCGCGCAGTTCCGCGCCGAGGGGGTGCAGGCGGTGGCGATCTGCCTGCTGCACGCCTATGCCAACCCCGCGCACGAGATTGCGCTGGCGGCGCGGCTGGCCGAGCTGATGCCGGAGGCAAGCATCGTCGCCTCGCACCAGATCACCCGGGAATGGCGCGAGTACGAGCGCAGCAACACCACCGTGCTCTCGGCCTATGTGCAGCCGATCGCCGGGGCCTATCTGAGCGGGCTGCAGAAGGCGATGGTCGATGGCGGCTTTGCCGGCCAACTCTATGTCATGCAGTCCAATTGCGGCGTCGACAGCCTCGAGGCGACCAAGCGCATCCCCATCACCATGGTGGAATCGGGGCCGGCCTCCGGCTTCTGGGGTGCGGCGGAGCTGGGGCGGATCATCGGCGAGCCGAATATCCTGGCGCTCGACATCGGCGGCACCACGGCCAAGTGCTCACTGATCGAGAACGGGCAGGTCAAGATCAAGACCGACTACTGGATCGAGCGCAGCCGGGAGTCCTCGGGCTATCCGGTGATGGTGCCGGTGGTCGACCTGGTCGAGATCGGCAATGGCGGCGGCTCGATCGCCTGGGTCGACGCGTTCAAGCGGCTGCATGTCGGACCGCAATCGGCGGGCGCCGTGCCGGGTCCGGCCGCCTATGGCCGCGGCGGCGACAAGGTGACGACGACCGACGCCAATCTGGTGCTGGGCCGGATCGACCCGAACTATTTCGTCGGCGGAGCGGTGCAGGCGGACATGGGCGCGGTGGGTGCCGCGCTCGACAGACTGGCGGCCGATCTCGGGGTCGCGCCGGACGAGGCGGCGCGCGGCGTGGTGCGCATCGCCAACAACAACATGGTCAATGCGCTGAAGCTGGTGTCGCTGAGCCGGGGGTACGATCCGCGCGATTTCGCGCTGGTGGCGTTCGGCGGCGGCGGCGCCATGCATGCGGTGGCGCTGGCGACGGAACTGGGCTGCCCGCGGGTGATCGTGCCGCGCGGCGCCTCGGTGTTCTCCGCCTGGGGCATGATGATGAGCGATTTGAGGCGGGACTATTTCGTCACCCGGCTGGTGGGGGACGGTGCGGACGCGCCGGCGCAGATCGCCGCGCTGGTCGCCGAGACCGCCGGGCATGCGCAGGCGCAGTTCGCGGCCGAGGGCGTCGCAGCGGACCAGCTGAAGCTGACGGTCCTGCTCAAGTGCCGCTACCAGAACCAGGAGCACTCGGTGGAGGTGGATGCCGGCGCGGTGGACTATGACGCGGCCGCGCATGCGGCGCTGAAGGCGCGGTTCCACGACGCCTATGAGCGCGAATACACCTACCGGCTGGACGCGCCGGTGGAAGTGGTGGGACTGCATCTCGTGGCGGCGGCGGAAGTCGGCAAGCTCGAACTGTCCCAGGCGCCGGTGACCGGGGCAGTGCTGGACGCGGCGATCAAGGGCCGGCGGCAGGTGGACTACGCCACCGAAGGTCGGCACGAGGCGACGATCTACGATGCGGCGCGGCTCGAGCCGGGCATGAGCTTTGCCGGACCGGCGATCATCGAGGACCCCGGCACCACCATCGTGATCCATCCCGGCAACCGGGTGTCGATCGACGCCTATGGCAACACCGTCATCACGCTGAGGGGCTGAGGAGAACCGCGATGAGCCAGCAGCCTATCCACGACCCCGTCACCTTCGAGATCATCCAGAACTCGCTCGCGGCGGTGTCGGACGAAATGTTCGCCGCCATGCGCAAGACCGCGATGAGCGCCATCATCTACGAGGTGCTCGACATGGGCACAGGCATCACCGACGCGGTGGGCCAGATCGCCTCCTCCGGCGCCGGCATTCCGGCGTTCGTCGGGGTGCTCGACAAATCGGTGCAGGCGATCCTGCGCAAGCACAAGCTGGAGACGATCAAGCCCGGCGACGTGTTCGCGACCAACGACCCGTTCTATGGCGGCGTGACGCATCTCAACGACGTCATCCTCGCCATGCCGGTGTTCGTCGACGGCACCATCATCGCCTGGACGGCCAATATCGCGCACTGGAACGACATGGGCGGCATGGTGCCAGGCGGCATGTCGACCGATGCCACCGAGCTGTTCCAGGAAGGGCTGCGGCTGCCGGCCATCAAGATCATCTCCGAAGGCGTCGCCAACGAGGCGCTGATGGACGTGATGGCGACCAATTCGCGCCTGCCCGACTTCCTGCGCGGCGACATGTGGGCCGGCATCGCGGCAGTGCGGCTGGGCGACCGGCGGCTCGCCGAATTGGCGCGCAAATATGGCCGCGAGACCTTCCTCGCCGCGATGGCGCAGTTCATGGATCTGGGCGAGCAGCGCACGCTGGCGGGGCTGAGGCAATTGCCGCAGGGCAGCTACAGCTATGCCGAGGAGCAGGATGACGGCTCGGTCTACAAGGTGACCATCGAAATCACCGAGAACGAGTTCATCGTCGACCTCAGGGACAACCCGCCGCAGGATCGCGGGCCCAAGAACGCCAGCACAGACGGCGTGATCGTCGCGGCGCAGATGGCTCTCAAGGGCATCACCGATCCGACGCTGATCGCCAATGGCGGGTCATTCCGGCCGCTGCGGGTGCTGACGACGCCGGGCACGGTGTTCGAGCCGCACGAGCCGGCGGCGCACGGCTTCTACTACGAGGTCGAGATCCGGGTGTTCGACGTGATGCTGCGCTGCCTCGCGCAGGCGATGCCGGACCGGATCGCGGCGGGGCATTTCGGCTCGATCTGCGGCACGGTGATCGGCGGGCCGCATCCCGATACCGGGCGGTTCTACACCATCGTCGAACCGCAGATGGGCGGCTGGGGCGCGAGTCTCGGACGCGACGGCAACAGCGCGATCTTCTCGGGCTTCCACGGCGAGACCTTCAACTGCCCGGCCGAGGTGGCCGAGGCGCGCTACGGGCTCGACGTCGACTGCCTGAAGCTGAACCCGCTGCCGGGTGGCGAGGGCAAGTGGCGCGGCGGCAAGGGCATCCGCGTCGACTACCGGGCGCGCGCCGACAACAATTTCGTCACGCTCGGCTATTCGCGCTCGCGCATCCTGCCCTGGGGCGTCGCCGGGGGGCTCGACGGCTCGGCGAACTATGTCGAGATCGTCAGGACCAGTGGCGAGACGTCGCGGCACGCCTTTGCCACCGGCATCACGCTCAACACCGGCGACATCGTGCGGGTGACGACGGGGAACGGCGCCGGCTACGGCCCACCGTCGGAGCGCGACCGGGCCGCGATCGCCGCCGATATCGCCGATGGCTACATCAGCCGCGAGCGGGCGCGCGAAATCTACGGTTACGAGGACTGAGAGATGCTGAAAGCCGACATCCACGCCGCGCGGCTAGCGCGGTTGCGGGCCGCCATGGCGGCCGAGGACCTCGATGCCGTCGCCATCGTGCCGGGCGCGAACCAGCAGTATCTGCTGGGCAGCCATTTTCACCTGATGGAGCGGCCGACGGTGCTGTTCGTGCCGCGCGAGGGCGACTTGCGCATGGTGCTGCCCGTCCTGGAGGAGCCGAGCTGGAAGGCGCTCGGCATCGCCGCCCGGACGCATCTGTGGCAGGACAATACCGGCTATGCCGCGGCCTTCGAAGCGGCGCTTGCGGACCTCGGGGCGCGGCGCATCGGCGTCGAAGGCCAGCGCATGCGGGTGTTCGAGAGCAACGCGATCCGTGCGCAGGCCAATGCCGAACTGGTCGACGCGCAGCGGGCGATTGCGGGCATGCGGCTGAGCAAGGACGATGACGAGATCGCTCTGCTCGAAGAAGCGATCCGGCAGTCGGAGGCCGGTCTCAAGGCGACGCTGGCCGAAGTGCGCGTGGGCATGAGCGAGCGGGAGGTGAATACCATCCTCCTCTCGGCGCTGTTCTCCGCCGGTGGCGAAGGGCTGTCCTTCCCCGCGATCGTCGTTGCCGGACCGCAGGCTGCGCTGCCGCATGCGGCGGCGGGCGACTACCGGATCGCCGAGGGCGACACGCTGCTGTTCGACTTCGGCGTCACCTTCGGCGGCTACAACGCCGACATCACCCGCACCGTGTTCGTCGGCGAGCCGTCGGAAGAAGCGCGGGCGCTCTATGAGGTGGTGCAGCAGGCCAATGCGCTCGGGCACGAACTGGCCAAGCCGGGGCTCAGCGCCCATGCGCTCGACGACGCGGTGACGGGGCTGCTCGAGGCCTCGCGCTTTGCGCCCTATGTGCTGCACAAGACCGGGCACGGGCTGGGTCTCGACGTGCATGAAGACCCCTACATCATGCGGGGCAACCACACCCCGCTGGCCGTCGGACAGGTGATCACCATCGAGCCGGGCCTCTACATGCCGGGGCTGCGCGGCGTCCGCATCGAGGACGACGTGGTCATCACCGAGACCGGTTCCCGCTCGCTCACCCAATTCCCCCGCGACCTGATGGTCGTGGGCTGACGTCGGAGGAAATCACACATGGCCACGCGTATCGGCGTCGATATCGGCGGCACGTTCACGGACCTCGTCTATTATGACGAGGAGAGCGGGCTGACGGTGGAAGGCAAGGTGCCGACCGTTCCGCACGCGCCCGAGGAGGGCGTGGTGGAGGCGGTCCGCAATCATGTCCCCCAGGATGTGCTGGAGCAGGCTGAGTTCTTCCTCCACGGCACCACCGTGGGGCTGAACGCGCTGCTCGAGCGGCGCGGGGCCAAGGTGGGGCTCATCACCACCGAGGGCTTCCGCGACGTGCTGGAAATCCGGCGCGGCGACCGGGCCGAGATGTACAATCTGTTCTGGAAGCAGCCGGAGCCGCTGGTGCCGCGCCATCGCCGGCTGGGTGTGCCGGAGCGAATGACGGGCGCGGGCGAGGTCTACAAGCCACTCGACGAGGCGGCCGTCCGGGCGGCGGCGCAGACGCTGATGGCCGAGGGCGTCGATGCCATCGCGGTGTGCCTGATGAACGCCTTCGCCAACCCCGCGCATGAGCAGCGGATCGAGGAAATCCTCAAGGATACCGGATTCACGGGCGGCATCTCGCTGTCGCACCGGATTTCGGGCGAGTTCCGCGAGTATGAGCGGACCTCGACGACGGTGATCGATGCCTTCGTGCGCGGCCGCATGGCCAATTATCTGCAGCGGCTCGACGGCCGGCTGCGCGACCTTGGTTTCAAGGGCGCGTCGCTGATCACCCGGTCCGGATCCGGCTCCATGACGTTCGCCGAGGCCGAGGCGCGCCCGTTCGAGACCATCATGTCGGGTCCGGTGGGCGGGGCGCATGGCGCGTCCGAGCTCGCGACGGCGCTGAAATTGCCGGCGCTGATCACGGCGGATGTCGGCGGCACCAGCTTCGATACCGCGCTGGTGCTCGATGGGGCGCCGCAGGTGCTCTACGAAGGCTCGATCGGCGGCATGCCGGTGCAGACGCCATGGGTCGACGTGCGCTCGATCGGCTCGGGTGGCGGCTCCATCGCCCATATCGACCTCGGCGGGCTGATGCGGGTCGGTCCGCGCTCGGCGGGTGCGGTGCCGGGGCCAGCCTCCTATGGCCGCGGCGGCACGGAGCCGGCGATGACCGATGCGGCCGGCTATCTCGGCATGCTCGGGCCGGGTGTGCTCGCCTCGGGGATCAAGCTCGATTTCGGCGCGTCCGAGACAGCGCTGGCCGCGGTCGCCGAGAAACTGGGCCAGGACACCGAGACCACGGCGATCGGCGTGATGCGCATTGCGGCGGCGGCGATGGCGGGCGCGATGCGCGAGATCAGCGTGGAACAGGGTCTCGATCCGCGTGGGATGGCGCTGCTGCCGTTCGGCGGAGCCGGCCCGCTGATGGCGGTGCTGCTGGCCGAAGAGCTGCGCATGACGCGCATCGTCATCCCGCCGTTTGCCGGCAATTTCTCCGCCTGGGGCCTGCTGGGTGCGGACATGGTGCAGTCCTCGGCCCGGACGCGGGTGCTGGACCTCGATGCGGCGGGTCTCGCGGCGGCGGAAGTGCTGCTCGGCGAACTCTTTGCGGAAATCGAGTCGCGCGGCGACTTCGCCCGCGGCGCCGAACGCAGCGCGCGGCTGGACCTGCGCTACAAGGGGCAGGAGCACACGCTTTCGGTGGAAATCCCGCTCGACGGGCAGAAGTTTGCTGCCGACCTCGAGGCGGTGAAGGCCGCGTTCGTCGCCGATTACCAGCGCACCTTCGCCAGCAAGCTGCCGGCCGAGGTGGAAATCGTCGCGACGCGGGCAACCTGCCGCGTGCGACTGCCGGCGCGCAAGGAAGCGGGGTTGCCCACCAGCACGGAAGCGGCCGGCGATGAGCAGGTGAACGCCTACTCCTTCACCGAGGGCAAGCGGCTGCCGTTCAAGGTCGTACCGCGCGGGGCGATTGCGGATGAACTCATGGGTCCGGCGATCGTCACCGAGGCGACATCCACCCTCTATCTCGACAAGGGCTGGACGGCGCGCCCCGGCGCCCATGGCGAACTCAACCTCACCAAGGAGGCCTGAACATGCTGAGCAAGGAAACCGTTCTGCACAAGGCCGGCATCGCCGCGGCGCGGCCCGCCGAGGAAGCGGACCCCATCACCACCGAAGTGGTGCGGCATGCGCTGAATTCGGCCGCCAACCAGATGAAGCGGGCGCTGGTGCGCACCGCCTTCTCGCCGGTGATCTACGAGGTGCTGGATTTCGCCGTCGCCATCTATGACCGCGAGACCCGCCTTCTCGCGCAGGCGCCGAGCCTGCCGATGTTCATGGGGACGCTGAATTTCTGCGTCACCGAGGCGGTGAAGAATGTCGGCGGCGAGGCGGCGCTCAACGAGGGCGACATCATCATCTACAACTGGCCCTATGGCACCGGTTCGCACCCGCAGGACCTGGCGGTGGTGATGCCGGCCTTCTTCGAGGGCAAGGTAGTGGGCTATTCGGCGATCAAGGGCCACTGGCTCGATATCGCGGGCAAGGATCCCTACTGCACCGATACGGTCGACGTGTACCAGGAAGGCACGATCTATCCCGGCGTGAAGATCGTCAGCCGCGGCCAGATGAACGAGGAAATCTACCGCATCATCCTCGCCAATTCGCGCGTGCCCAAGATGATCGCCGGCGACCTCAATGCCGAGATCGTCGGCGTGCGGACGGGGACCACGGCGTTTCTCGAAGTGGTGGAGCGCTTCGGCGTCGAGGTGTTCAACCGCGCCGTCGAGCAGATGTTCGACCATGGCGAGAAGGTCGTCCGCTCCTACTTCGCCAAGATTCCGGACGGCCGCTATGTCGGCCAGGGCGTGATGGACGACAACGGCATCGAGGGCAAGGAAATCCCCTTCGAAGTGGTGGTCGTCGTCGAGGGCGACTCGGTGACGCTCGATTTCTCGGGCACGCCGGAACAGCAGATCGGGCCGGTGAACTGCCCGGTGCCGTCGACGATCTCGACCAGCCGCGTCGCCATCTCGATGCTGGCCGGGATGGGCGAGGCGCCGAACGAGGGGCATTTCCGGGCGGTGAACGTGATCACGCGGCCGGGCACGATGTTCCACCCGCTGCCGCCCGCGCCGTGCTTCCTCTATGGCTGGCCGGCGCTCCAGGCGATCGAGGTGATCTACAACGCGATCTCCAAGGCCGTGCCCTCCGAGGTGCCGGCGATGAGCGGCGGCTGCATCGCCTCGCTGGTACATTGGGGCACGCGGGAGGCGACGGGGGAACCCTGGGCTGACGGCGCGCCACACCCCTGTGGCCAGGGCGCCTGGGACGGCGGCGATGGCGGCACCATGCTGCACATCGCCGAGAGCGCGACGCGCTTTTCGCCGGTGGAGGTGTGGGAATCGCGCAATCCCTGGGTGGTGGAGAAGATGGAACTCGCCACGGACAGCTGCGGACCCGGCCAGTATCGGGGCGGACCGGGGATCGACTTCCATTTCCGCATGCTGGAGGACACCTTCGTCACCACGGCAGTGGAGCGTACGCTCAACCCGCCCTGGGGCCTCGAAGGTGGCGGCAGCGGGCGACCGAACGGGGCGGCAATCATCACGCCGACGGGCGAGGTGCTCGAGCGGCCGAAGGCGACGCGGCTGTCGGCCGCCAAAGGCGGGATGATCCGGCTGCAGACGGGCGGCGGCGGGGGCTATGGCGATCCCGCCAAGCGCGATCCCGAGGCGGTGCGGAAAGACCTCAAGGAAGGCTATATTTCGGAGGAATTCGCGCGGAAGCACTATCCGCAGGCATTCTGAACGCAACGCAACCGTAGCTGAACGGTCGACGGTTTGCGGCTGAAGCGGGTGGGCCTCGTGCCATCACCCTCGTGGTTCGACGAGCTCACCATGAGGGTGATGCGGGGCCGTAGGTCCTGATGGTCGCCGGCCGCTATTCCGGCCAGCGGTCGTCGGGGCGCCAGAAGCCGAGCTTGGGCGTGTTCCATTCGTCGGTGGGCAGGAACATGGTACCCGGCGTCCTGAGCCCGGCTTCGATGGCCTCGAGGTTGATGTCGATGCCCAGCCCCGGCTTTTCCGGCACGGTGACGTAGCCGCCGGCCATGTAGTCCGTGGGCAGGCCGGTCACCAGCCCCTCCCAGAACGGCAGGTCGAGCCCGTGGTGCTCGCAGGCGAGGAAGCTCGATATCGCCGCCGCCGTGTGGATGTTGGCCATGAAGCCGATGGGCGAGCCGGCGCAGTGGAGCGCCGTCGGGATGCCCTGCTCCTCGGCATCGTCGGAGATGCGCTTCGTTTCCATCAGCCCGCCGGAGGTCAGCAGGTCCGGATGCACGATATCGACGGCCCGCGTGCGGATCGCCTCGCGGAAGCCGTCGCGCAGGTACCAGTCCTCGCCCGCCGCGATCGGCGTCAGCAGCGCGTCGGCAACATGCTTGTGGCCGGGGATGTCGAAGCGCGACATCGGGTCTTCCATCCAGGCAAGGTCGTACTTCTCGAGCGCCCTGCCGAGCCGGATGACCTCGTCCGCGGTGAGATAACCCTCACCGAAATGGTCGACGCAGAGCTGCACGTCCTTGCCCACGGCCGCGCGCACTTCGCCCACCACATGGGCGGCGCGCTCGATGGTGGCATCGGTCAGCTTGACACCGCGCCCGGCCATCGGCGCCTTGAACCACTTGCCCATGTCGAAGGGCGTCTCGTAGGGCGCATCGTGGCCGATCAGGGGGTCTACACCGGTCTCGAACAGGCTGGGGCGGAGGTCGAACTTGATCCAGGTGAGGCCGCGGGCGCGGCGGCGCTTCACGGCCGCGACGAAATCCTCGGGCGTGGGGTTGTCGGGCGTCGGGGTATCGCCATAGAGGCGGACCTTGTCGCGGTACTTGCCGCCGAGCAGCTGGTAGCAGGGCACGCCGTAGACCTTGCCGATCAGGTCCATCAGCGCGATCTCGATGCCCGAGACACCGCCGCCCTCGCGGCCCCAATTGCCGAAGCGCTTGATGGCGCGGAAGATCATGTCGACGTTGCAGGGGTTCTGGCCGAGCAGCATGGACTTGAACTGCAACGCGTTGGTGGCGTGGCCCGCGTCGCGCACCTCGCCGAGCCCGTAGACACCCTGGTTGGTGTCGATCCTGAGGATCGGGTAGTCGTAGTTCGCCGCCACCACCGCGAGCCGCATGTCGGTGATCCGCAGCTCGGTCGGCTGCGAATTGCGGTTGATGGCATTCTCGATCGTGTCAGTCCCGGCCATTGCTCTCTCCCTCAGCGGCGGTGCCGGTATGCCGGCAGCATGTATTCGGTCAGTCCGTCCATGATGGCGGCAGCCTCCGCCCGCGCATGGTCGTCGAGCATGCGGAAGCCGGACTGGCGCACGGCGGCGTCGGCAATGACCCCGCGCAGCTTCAGCACCTCCTTCATCAGCGGCATGCCGTAATTGCTTTCCATGTCGAGGAGCGGCAGCAGGCGGTTGAAGATGCCGCGCACCCGCGCCTCGTCCTTGCCCTCGATGGCGTTCCACAGCGCCACATGCACGTCGGCGATCTCGCAGGCCGGCATCGTGCCGGAGACGCCGTGGCGGACCTCCTCGAGCAATGTCTTGCCCGCCCGGCCGCCCATCACGCCCTCGACCTTGTCGCCGCACAACCGGATGATCTCGCCCACCGTCTGGGCCGGATAGCCGGACTCCTCCTTCACGAAGCGCGCCGTCGGGATCTCGTCGACCAGCTCGGCGATGAGGGCGGCGCTCATGGTCGAGGCGCCCTGCCCGATGACGTTCTGGATCACCAGCGGCAGCCCGCTCGCGGCCCCGATGGCGCGGTAGTGGGCCTTGAGGTCGGCGATCGTCGAGGGGTGCAGGGTCGGCGGCAGCGCCATCACCGCGTCGGCGCCGATCGACTCGGCGTGGCGCGCATAGTCTGCGGCAATCTTGTGGTGCGGCGCCGATACGGCAACGATCGACGGCACCCTGCCCTGCGCCCGCCCGACGACGATTTCGGCCGCCCGGCGGCGCTCGGCCTCGCCGAGGTATCCGCCTTCGCTCGCCAGCGCATTGGCCACCACGCCATGCACTCCCGCAGCGAGGCAGAACTCCATCGTCGCCTCCAGCCCCTCCTCGTCAAGCCGGAGGTCGGCGGTGAACGGCGTCGTGACGATCACGAAGATGCCGCGAAAGCTGGTGCGATCCATGTCGGTGCCCTTTATGGGATCAGGTGCCGGTGCGCGCCCTTGACCGGCAGAGAGGCTGGAGCCATGCGGACAATGCGAGATCGTATCAAATGCGTCAATATCGTATATGATCGTGCAACGAGCCGGTGAGCGGGGAAACGGTGGGGATGGCGAAGTCGGGCGCGCGGGAACGGACGGCAGCGGGACGGGCCGCACCGAATAGGGGGCCGGTGGAAACGAGCTACCAGCGCGTCACCAATCTGCTGCGGGCCGAGATCCTCAATGGCGATATCCCGCTGGGCGGGTGGCTCCGCATGGCGGCGATCGCCGAGCGGCTGGGCGTCAGCGTGCAGCCGGTGCGCGAGGCGCTGCAACAGCTCGAAGGCGAGGGGCTGGTGGAGCTGATCCCCAATCACGGGGCGCGCGTGCGCGCACTCACGCGGCAGCGGCTGGTGCATGCGCACGAGATCGGCGAAGCGCTGGAGTGCTTCCTCGCGCGGCAGTTTGCCGAGGAGGCCTCACTCTCGTCGCTGCGTCGGCTCGAAGCGCTGCAGGTCGAGCATGATGCGGCGGTCGCAGCGATGGACTGGAAACGGATCGATGCGGCCAACCATGCCTTCCACCGCTACATCAACACCCATGGCGGCAACGAGGAGGCAGCCGGGCTGATCTCGCGCTATTACGGGCTGAGCGAGAGCCTGATGAACCGGTACGGGCGCGACGAGCGTTTCGCCGCGCGCGTCAAGGCGGAGCATCACGCCCTGCTCGATGCCTTCCGCCGCCGCGACCCGGACGCCGCCGCCCGGATCAACACGCAACATGTGCGGGGGACGATCGAGGTGGTGCTCAAGGCCCACGACGCCCTGCGGGGATAAGGCTCAGGCGAAATGCATCGGGTTGGCCCAGGCGAGCCGACCTGCCGCGTCCCGCAGCATCAACCGCGCCCAGCCGCCGGCGAAGCGGGCGAGCGGCAGACGGGCCGTGGTGAGATCGGTGCCGGCGACGAAGATCGACAGACTATGCGGTCCAACGAGAATGATCTCGCTGCAGGGCGAGGTCTCGACCACCAGCTCGTCGCCCGCGACGTGCAGGGCATGGAGCTCCGGCCCTGGGTGGAGTAGTAGTGGCCGGCCTTGAGGGCGGCGAGCAGGGCCTCGGGCGTTGCGGCCTCGGCCTTCACCATCACCCAGCCGCCAAAGGCATCGCGCTGTGCCGCGTGCCTGTGTGAGCCCGGCAGGTGCCCGAGGGCGTGTGCCGTCGGCGGGCTAGATCGAGGCCTTGTAGAGGCTGCGCATGTGGCCCTGGGCCTTCTGGCGCGCGAGCTTGCCGTCGCCGCTTTCGAGGGCATCGATGATTTCGAGATGCTCGGTGGCGTCGGGCACGAGCCGGTCGGCGAGGTTCAGCGTCTCGTAGAGGCGGGTGACCATACGCAGGTTCTGGATCATCTTGGCGAGGACGGGATTGCCGCAATAGTCGCAGATGAGGCCATGCACTTCGTCGTCCGACTGCCAGTGCGCCTCGGGCAGATATTGCGGCGCGGCGAGCAGAGCGTCGATGTTCTCCCGAACGGTGCGGATGGCGGATGCAGGGACACGCCCCGAGCCCAAAGCTGCCGCTTCGCCCTCCAGTATCTCGCGCACCTTGAGGCTCTGCAGATATTCGGCGAGGCCGACGGCGCGCACCACGAAGGACCGGCCGTTCTTGACGACGAGGCCCTCACCTTCCAGTTTCTGCAGCGCTTCACGCAAGGGTGTGCGCGAAACACCCAGCATGTCTGCGAGGCGCGACTCGACAATTATATCGCCGCCATGCAATTGCTGTGACTTGATCAGCTTGGTCACGGCGGCATGCACGCGATCCGACAGGGCGTCGTCGACTTGCCGGGGCGGCGCCAGTTGTGTGGCCTGCACTGGGTTTCTCTCTACTGCACGATCCATAATCGCCTATCGCATACAAATTGCATGCGAACAATGCCGGCTGCATGCGCCTTGGCCAGCTATGCGCAGTTTTGGGCAGAGTGCCGCGGCAGGGCGGATGGGCATCGACAGGTTGGAGGTCGCGTGGCATCTGTGCGACCTGGCGCCGGGCGATCGAACGGCCCGCGCTCCGTGAGGCCTGTTACGATGCGAGTGCTCTATTGACCGATACCATCGTCCTTGGCGCCGGGATGGTCGGCGTCAGCATCGCCCTGCACCTCCAGCGGCGCGGTCGGAACGTGCTGCTGGTCGATCGGCGCACGCCCGGCGAGGAAACCTCGCACGGCAATGCCGGGATCATCCAGCGCGAGGCGGTGCGGCCGCATGCCTTTCCACACCAGCTGCGGGAACTGGCGCGGATCGGGCTCAACCAGAGCCTCGCGGCGCGCTACGACCTTACCGCCCTGCCCGCGCTCGCCGGCCCGCTGCTGCGCTACTGGTGGCATTCGGCGCCGCAGCGCTATCAGCGCATCTCGGCCGAATATGCGACGCTGATCGCCCATGCGGTGTCCGAGCATGCTCCGCTGATCGCCGAGGCAGGTGCGGACGAGCTGGTACGGCGGGACGGCTTCGTACTGCTGTTCCGGTCGGCGCGGAGCCGGGACAAGGCCTTCGCGGCGGCGGCAGGCGACCGGCGGAATTTCGGGGTGGAGAGCCGGGAGCTCGATGGCGCCGCGTTGCGGCATCTCGAGCCGGCGCTGCAGCAAGAGATGGCGGGGGCGCTGCACTGGACCGACCCCTGGACGGTGCGCGACCCCGGCGCACTGGTGCGCGCCTATGCCGAACTGTTCACTGCTGCCGGCGGGCAGTTCGCGAATGGCGATGCGGCGACGCTCACCCAGAGTGGGGCAGGCTGGCACCTGGAGACTGCGGACGGGCCGCAGAGCGCCGGAGAGGTGGTGCTGGCGCTCGGGCCATGGGCCGCTGCGGCGACGCGGCGGCTGGGCTACCGGCTGCCGCTCTTCGTCAAACGCGGCTATCATCGCGAGTACGCGCGCGGCGCAGGCGCCGAACTGCAGCGACCGGTCTATGACGCCGATGTCGGCTACCTGCTGGTGCCGGTGCGGCGCGGCATTCGGCTCACCTCCGGCGCGGAGTTCGCGGCGCAGGAGGCGCCGGCCAACACGCACCAGATCGATGGCGTCGAGACGGTGGCGCGCGGGCTGCTGCCGCTGGGCGACCGGCTGGATGCGGCACCCTGGCTCGGGGCGCGGCCGGCGACGCCGGACATGAAGCCGATCATCGGGCGCGCGCCACGGCACCCCAATCTCTGGTTCGCGTTCGGTCATGCGCACCAGGGCTTCACGCTGGGCCCGGCGACCGGGCGGCTCGTGGCAGAGCTGATGCTGGGCGAGACGCCCTATGTCGACCCGACCCCGTTCCGGCCCGACCGCTTCGGCGGCTGAGCCGGTTCAGCCGAAGCGCTGCAGGGTGAAGTAGTCGATGGCACGGCCAGGGTCGCGGCCGGCGGCGAGCGCGGCGGTGATCAGGCCCATCATCGGCCCAAGCGTGTAGCCATTGGCGGTGGCCGCGACGAAGACGTCGGGGTGGCCCGGCAGCGGGCCGAGCAACGGCGCCCCGTCGATATTGATGTTCATCGCCGCCCAGCTGCGCAGCAGATTCAGGCCGGCGACGGCCGGCACGGTGCGCTCGGCGACCCAGAGATTGCCTTCGATGCTGGTCCGGAAGACCCGGCTGTAGCCCGTGGTGGGGCTGGCCCCTGCGGTCCAGGCGCCGCCGATGATCAGATTGCCGTTGCTCGCCTGCTTCATGGTCAGGTGGCGGTCGGCGTGGGCGATGAGCTGCTTCAGCATGGGGCGGGTGGGCTCGGTGACGAGCATCTGCAGCGGCGCGCCGGAGATGGGCAGTTCTGCCCCCAGCAGGCGCCCGAGCTGGCGGGTCCAGCCGCCGGCCGCGAGCACGACGCGGCGCGCGCGGATCTCGCCCCCGGCGGCGGTGGTGACGCGGTAGCGGTCGCCGGAGCGGTCGATCGCTTCGACCTGGTGACCGGCGCAGAAGCGAGCGCCGGCCGCACGGGCCGCAGCGACGATGGCCGGAGTGGCCTTCAGCGGATTGATCTTGCCCTCCGCCGCGCAATAGGCGGCGACCACCATGCGTTCCGAGACGGCGGGGGCGAGGCGGGACAGGTCGGCGCGACCGATCACTTCGGTCGCGATGCCGATGGCGCGTTCGGCTTCGGCCTTGCGCTCGAGGAACACCGCCTGCGCCTCGTCCTCGGCGACCATCAAGCCGCCGGTGGTAACGATCTCGAAATCGGCCGCGAGTTCGGTCTCCAGCGACTGCCAGAGCGCAACCGAGTCGCGCTGCAACGGCAGGGTGCGCTGGGCGGGGCTGCCGCCGGCCATGGCCTTGCTGCCGAAATCCCAGCTGAGCAACTGCACATGCAGGCTGCCGGCATTGCCGCCCGAGGCCTGGCTGTTGGGCGCACTGCGATCGACCACCACCACATCCATGCCGTCCCGCGCCGCGTACATGGCGGTGGCGGCGCCGGCAATGCCTGCCCCGATCACCAATAGGTCGCAGCTTTGCGGCAGAGGGTCGGCACGGTGGGCGCCGCGCGGGATAACGTCCGTGGGCACTTCGCGGTGGCCGCCCCACTCTGCCTTCTCCACGGCAAGGGCGATGGCCGGGACCGGACGGACCGGCGCCTGCGGCGCGAAGAGATCGGCCTCGATGGCGCCGTCAAGATCACCGCGCAGGATGCGCAGGGCCGCGCCGGCACAGTAGCGGCCCTGGCAGCGGCCCATGCCGAGGCGGGTGCGGCGCTTAACACTGCCCAGATCCACGATGCCGTCGGCGCGGGTAGCGTGAATGGCGGCCGCATCGACGCTTTCGCAGCGGCAGACGAGCGTGTCGCCTGTGGCTTCCGGCGCGACGGCGGTGGGCCGGAACATTTGCCACAACCCATCCTGGAAACGCTCGGCGGCGGCGAGGCGGGAGCGCGCCGAAGCGCTGTCGCCCGAGGGACGCCCGGCGGCAGCGAGGATGGAGCGCGCGGCGAGTTCGCCGCGGGCCAGCGCCGCATGACTGCCGCGAATACCGGCGCCATCGCCCGCAACCCACACTCCGGCGACGCTGCTCCTGCCGTCCGCTGCGCAGACCGGCACCGGGAAGCCCGTTCGTGGGTCGACGGCGACCTGCCCGCCCAGCTGGCGCAACAGTTCGACGGCAGGGATGAAGCCGTAGCCGAGGCTGACGGCGTCGGCCGCGAACTGCAGCTGTTCGCCGCGATCGGTGAGCGCCTGCACAGCCTCCGCCCGGCCGTTGCCGGTGATGGCGGTGACGACCGTGCCTTCATGCAGCCTGATGCCGTACCGCAGCAGTTCGGCGCGCATGGCGAGTCCGGCTCCCGCGAGCCGCGGCGCACCGGCGACCATGGCGGCGAGCGCGGGAAGGGCCGCCGGCCGGCTGGGCCGGGCGCTCTCGAGCAGCGCCACGACCTCCGCGCCGCCCCGCGCCAGTTCGAGCGCTACCTGCCAGTTGAGGGGACCATTGCCCGCGACGAGAACCCTCTCGCCGGGACTGACCCGATAGGCCCGGGCGAGGGTTTGCGCCGCGCCGGCGGTCATCACGCCGGGCAGTGTCCAGCCCGGGACATGATGGGCCGCCTCATAGGCGCCGGTCGCGAGCAGCACCTTGGGCGCCTGGAGCACGGATGCCCCGGCATCGCTGGAAATGGCGAGCTCGGCGTGGCCGTTGTCGAGCAGTGCCGCCTTCCAGACCAAGGCACCGGAGCGGATGACCGCCCCCGCCGCGAGCGCCGCCTCGCGATAGCGCAGGCCCGTTGCGAACTGCGCATCGGACGGGGTGCCGCTGAAGCGGTGCGAGGGCGCGAGCGGCTTGAAATACTGCCCGCCCGGCTCCGGCCGTTCATCGAAGATCACGGTCGCGAGACCCGCCGCAGCCAGATGCCGGGCCGCGGCAAGGGCCGCCGGCCCCGCCCCGACGATTGCGACATCGCAACTTTCGATCACCGGATCGGCCGAGGGGCGCGGCGCGAGCGGCGCAAGACGGGCGTCGTCGCGACCGGCGCGGCGCACGTCCAGGCCCGGCGCGACCTTGGTCATGCAGGCGCGCTGGCTGCCGCGCCCATCGATTTCGACGAGGCAATCCTGGCAGGCGCCCATGCCGCAGAACACGCCGCGCGTCGTGCCATCGGCGGCTTGCCGCAGGCCGAGCCGGCCGGCAGCGGTGAGCGCGGCGGCGATGGTTTCGCCGGCAAGGGCGGGGATCGCCTCACCCTCGAAGGTGAAATGCAGTTCCCCGGCGGCGCGCTCGATTCCCCTGAGGCTGAGACGGCGCCCGGTCGTCATGATCAGGCAGGCTCGGCGACCAGCGTTACGCCGGCACTAGTTAGCGCGGCGCGCATGTCGGCGATTTCGCATTCGGGCAGCGGCAGGCGCGGCGGACGGGGACCGCCGACATATTGCCCCATGGCCGCCAGCCCGGCCTTGCTGGCCGAGACGTAGCGGTGGCCACCGACGAGGCGGATGACGGGCAGCACCTTGTGGTAGACGGCGCGCGCGCCCTCGATGTCGCCCTTGTCGGCGCACAGTTCGAAGATTTCCGCCATCTCCCGCGGCATGAGGTTGGAGCCGACCGCGACCCAGCCTTCGGCACCGGCGAGGAACGACTCGAACCCCATAATGCCACCGAACACCGTCATGCGGTCACCGCAGAATTCGAGGATGTCGCGAATGCGCGTCACATCCATGGTGGATTCCTTGATGTAGCGGACATTGTCGATACGTGAGAGGCGCGCGACGAGTTGCGGCGTCAGGTCGACATTGGCGGTCGCGGGGTTGTTGTAGAGCATGATGGGGATGGAGAGGGCAGCGCCGATCCGCCGGTAGTGCTCGAACAGTTCGTCCTCGGTCGGGGTGGAATAAAATGGCGGGATGATCATCACCCCATCGGCACCCAGCGCTTCAGCCTCACGGGAATAGCGGATGACGTCGTCGGTCGATTCCGCCCCGGTGCCGATCAGCACGGGCACCCGGCCGGCGGCCGTGGCGATGACCGTCTCGGCGACGGCGCTTTTTTCCGCGTCGGTCAGCGACAGGAACTCACCGGTGGAACCGAGCGGCACGAGGCCGTGAATGCCCAGCTTGATCTGCCAGTCGACAAAGCGCGCCGTCGCCTTCAGGTCGACGGCCCCGCTGGCGTCGAACGGCGTGATCATGACGGTGTAGGTGCCGCGGAAAGACTTGGTCATTGTTCAATCCCGTATCAGGTCTGGCGTCGCCAGGGTGAGCAGGCGCAGCGGGTTGCGCCGAAGAAGCTGGTCGATCTGGTCTGAGGAAAAGCCGGCCCGCCGCATGAGTTCGGGGCCGTTGCGCAGAAGATGGCCGTAGCCGTGGCCGCCCCAGCGCGTCATGCGGGTACAGGTGCAGATGTCGTGGCTGACGAGGATGCGCTCGCCCCACCCCTCGGCCATCAACTCCCCGATGAGACGGAGGCGCTGCAGATCGGTGGGCAGTTCGACATCGCCGAACCAGTAGTGCGAGGTCTCGACGCCGAAGAAATCCCACTCGACGCAGACGCCGGTCGCGAGCAGCTCGCGCACACGCTGGCCACGGGGAAAGGTGCGGTCCATGTGGCAGATGACGGTGCGGGAGAGGTCGGCGCCGGCAGCGGCGAGAATGTCGACGATGGCGAACGGGGCGTCCTCGTGGCGTCCGGGATGGACGCTGATGGCGGCGCCCGTCGCGCGGCTGGCCTCGGCTGCCGCCTCGAGCGCGCGCCGTTCCGCCGGGTCGATAGGCCAGGAGGTGCCGATTTCGCCGATCAGGCCGGCGCGGATATCGGTGCCGTCGAGACCGGTCTCCACTTCGTGCCGGAAGCGCTGCGTCAGCGCGGCGGTATCGAGCGCGCGGAGCTCGGGCGGCAGATAGGACGCGACATAGGTGCCGGCCGCCGCGACGACATGCACATTCGCCTCGTCGGCGGCGCGGCGGAGCCCTTGCGGATCGCGGGCGAGGCCGAACGTGCTCTGGTCGACGAGCAGGCTGCCGCCATCGGCGCGGAAGGCCGCAAGCTCGGCGGTGGCAATGGCGGGGTCGCGCTGGCGCGCATTATTGCGGTTTTCGTTGGAGCGATAGTCGATCTGCCAGCGATTGGCCGGCGTGATGAGGGGATCGTCGACCGCGTCGCGCGCCTCCGGCAGGACGAGGTCGAAGAGCAGGTGCTCGTGAAACACGATGCGGCCGACCGTGTCGGCGGGGATGTCGCCACGGACCGTGCGCACCATGCCACCGCTCATGACGCTACCCCGCACCAGGTGATGATGGTGGTGGCCGCGACCTTGACGGCGCGGAGGTAGTCGGCGCGGTCCACCCATTCGTCGATGCCGCCGGAATGGGTGAGATTGCCGCAGAGCGGGCCGAGCCCGAGGGTGTGGATGGCCTTCTGCACCATCGGATTGCGGATGTCCGAGGAGGTGTGCATGGCGTTGACGGCCGGCATGTAGCCGCAGACCGCCTGCACCGCGCCCGCGACCACGCGATAGAACGGATGCGCTTCCGGCACCTCGGAGGCGGAGACGCCGGCCAGCCAGCGCAACTGCGGCGGATGGGCGGCGAGCCAGGGATCGGCCGCCGCGGCGGCAGCGAGGGTCGCCGCGATCTCTGCCTGCGCCTCGGCCATGGTTTCACCGGGCGGGAAGGACACGGCGCCCGAAAAGCTGAGTGTTTCCGGCAGTTGCGACAAGACGCCGGCGCCGAAGCGCAGATCGGACACCATGATATTGGTGGAGCGGCCGACAGCGGCATCGAGGAGCGGATGACGGATGCGGAAGGCGCGCTGCTCGGCGACGCGGTGCAAGGCCGCGAGCAGCAGCAGCGCCTTGTCGAGCGGGTTGACGGCCAGGTGGCTGAAGGCGGTATGGCCGGGCTCGCTGGTGGTGGGACGGCGGCCGGTGACGGTGACGGCGAACTCGAGTTGCCCCGATGCGAGGGCCTTGATCTCGTGCAGCCCGGCGCCGGATTCGGCCGGATGGAGATAAAGCGCGGCGTCGGCGCCATAGCCGCGATGGAGCAGAGCTGCAATGCCGCGGGCATGCCGCTTGCTGGGGGTGCTGGCGATGGTGACTTCACCGGCGAGGGCGATGCCGGCGTTCCGGATGGCTGCCATGGCGCCGAGGGCGGCAGCGACGCCCGCGAGATCGTCGGCGACGCCCCAGCCATGGATGCGCCCGTCGCGCGCAATGCCCTCGAAGGGCGGCAGGGTCCAGTCGGCGGCGGTGGCCGTCGGTTCGGCATCGGGGTGGGCGAACAGCAGCAGGCTGCGCCCGCCCGGCACGGCGGGGGCGAAGCGGGCGACAACGCTCTGGCGTTCGCCGGCGTCTGCGGCTTCTGCCACGGCGAACTCGTCGACGACGGGCACTTCGTCCGGCCGGTAGGTGAGCGTCTCGATGTCGCCGCCGATGGCGGTGAGCGCGGCCGCAACCGCGGCCTGCACCTCCGCTTCGCCTGCCGACTGGCGCCGGATCAGGCCGATGAGATCGTCAACCAGAGCATCGGCCCGGGCATCGATGGCAGCGCATGCGACATCGATGGCGGTCGCGGTCACGGCAGGACTCCCGGAAGGGACGTTTGATTGACTTCGGCTAACACAGTCTGCATACAATTTCAACGCAATGCGGATACGTATCGCCGATCGGAGCGGTATGATCGGCCATCGAGAGGAACGTCACATGAGACTACGCATCACCGCCGGCCCCTATCAGTTCGAGGGTCGCCTCGAAACCGAAGCAGCGCCCAAGACCTCGGCCGCCTTCGCCGCCGAGCTGCCCTATGAGAGTAAGATCGTGCATGTGCGCTGGAGCGGCGAAGGCGTTTGGGTGCCGCTCGGCGACAAGGATTTCGGCGTCACCTACGAGAACCACACCAGCCATCCCGCGCCCGGTCACTTCATCCTCTATCCCGGCGGGATCAGCGAGACCGAGATCCTGCTCGCCTATGGCGGGGTGGATTTCTCGAGCAAGATGGGCCAGCTCGCAGGCAATCACTTTCTCACCCTGACCAGCGGGCTGGAAAACCTGCCGGCGCTGGGCAAGCTGGTGCTGTGGGAAGGGGCGCAGGACATTCGCTTCGAGGCCATCACCGCGTGAGACGCCCCATCTCCTCGGCGGAGAGGCGACTGCGTTGGTGGTGAAACGGCGATGACGCATGATGGCCTGCTGCGAACGGGAAGGGGGCGACACCGAAGTGCCGCCCCCCGGGAGGATTACTGACCGGCGGCGGGCCTGACCTCGGTGAGGTCGACGGTCCAACTCGGGTTGTAGTTGACGTTCTCGACGCTCTTGCTGCTGACGAGCGTCGTCGGCGGCTGGAAGAGCGGGATGTAGGGGCCGGATTCGTTCAGAGCCTGCTGCCAGGCGGTGTAGATGGCGGCCCGCTCCTCCGGGTCGATGGCGATGGCGGCCTCAGCCGCCAGTTCCTCGATGGCCGGAGCCGAGCCTGCGGCCCAGCCGACGCGGGTGCCGACCAGCTTGCCGGGGTTGAAGGCGAGATAGTAGCTGGGATCGGGGAAAGCCGGCCCCCACCACTGCACGCTCATTTCCAGCGAGCCGCCACGATAGCCGTCGAGATTGGTCGCGACCGGCTGCGGCACGAGATTGACGGTGATGCCGATCTCGGCCAGATCGGCCTGCACCTTGGCGCCGATGTCGCCGAAGGAAATGCCGTGCTTGGCGATGTCGGAGGCATAGGCCATGTCGAGCGTAGGGTTCTCGATGCCGCTGCGCTCGACGGCCGCACGGGCGCGTTCGAGGTCACGGACTGGCGCATCCTCACCGGGAAGCGTGCCGAGCAGGATCGAGGGCACGATACCGCCCGGACGACCGGCGCCCTCGCCGACGATGTTCATGATGCCGGCGAAGTCGACGCCGTAGCGCACGGCCTCAACGATGTCGGGGTTCGAGGACACCTCCGAAATCTCGGGATTGGCGTTGAGGAACAAGAAGCCCATGTCGGAACCGGGCTGCGAGATGACGTTGACGCTGTCGCCGAGCGAACCGACCTGGTCGGGGCGCAGATCGATGGCGATCTGGCTGACGCTGCGCATGATGTTCATCTGCTGCGCGGTGTTGGCGGTGTTGCGCAGCACGATCTGGTCGAAGGCAGCCGGCTCGCCCCAGTAATTCTCGTTGCGAGTCAGCACCACTTCGGAGGCCATGTCGAACTTCGACAGGACATACGGGCCGGAGCCGAGCGAGGTGGTGGCGAGGAAGGTGTCCGCAGTGTCGGCCTGCGAGGCATCCTCGCCATCGAGACCGCCGTTTTCCGCCATGACCTTGGAGTTGACGATGGCGAAGGCCGGGTAGGTGAGGCGCGCCGGCAGGCCCGGATCGGAAGCCGGTACCGACACGACGATGGTGCCGGGCTCGTCGCCGGCGGCAAAGCTCATGCCGGCCAGCATGAAGGCGGCGCTGCCCTTCACGTTCAGGGCGCGGTTGAGGGAGAACAGCACGTCCTCGACGGTGATGGGCGAGCCATCACTGAAGGTGATGCCTTCGCGCAGCTTGAAGGTGAAGGTCTTGGCGTCGTCCGAAACGGCCGGCAGATCGGCGAGGCCCGGCTTCAGCTGGGTCGCATCACCGTCGGTGAAGGTGAGCAGGTTCTGGTAGACCGCGTGCAGCCACAGGCTGGCCGTCGGCTCGAAGGAGCGGGCGGGGTCGGCGGTCTTGAGCTGGAAGACGGTGTCGACGATCAGCGTTTCCTGCGCCTGCGCCAGCGTGGCGACAGAAACGCTGGCGAGGGCGGCGACGGTGAGCGCCCCGAGCAAATTCTTCATGGTTGAACTCCCTGCGTGTGAAGCTAGAGCCGGCCGCGCAACAGACCCGAGCGCTCGGCATCGCAATTGCATACAATGGTAGTACAGCACACATACAATTGTCGTGCAACGCAATTGCGCGGCTCGAACGAAGGTCATGCTGCGGATGCAGCTTCAGCTGCGACAAAGCAGGCTGCGGTGCGGCCGGGGCGCAGCAATTCGCGCGGCGGCTCGGACGCCCGGCATTCGGCAAGGGCGCTCGGGCAGCGCGGGTGAAAGCGGCAGCCGGCCGGCGGGCGTGCCGGGTCGGGCACATCGCCGGGCAAATCACGCGGCAGCCGGCCCATGCCGTCCGGTCGCGGGATGGCGGAGATCAGACTGCGGGCATAGGGGTGCAACGGGTCGCGCCAGACCGCATCGCTTGGTCCGGATTCGACGATCTTGCCGAGATACATCACCGTGGTGCGGTGGGCGATGGCGCGCACGATGGCGAGATCGTGCGAGATGAACAGCAGTCCCATGCCGAGGTCGCGCACGAGATCGACCAGCAGATTGGCGACGGCGGCCTGAGCGGAGGCGTCGAGGGCGGAGATCGGCTCGTCCGCGACGATGCACTGCGGCCGGGCAGCGAGCGCGCGGGCAATCGCGATACGCTGACGCTGACCGCCGGAGAACTGGTGCGGAAAACGGTCGGCGAAGGCGGCGGAGAGGCCGACGCGCTCGAGACACTCACCAACGCTCATCGGGGTTTCGCCCGCCTCCGTGGCGACGCGCCCACCCTCGGCAATCAGGTCGCCGATCCGCCGCCTGGGATTGAGGGACGAGTACGGATCCTGAAACACCATCTGCAGCTTGCGCTGCGCCCGTGGCCGGGCACGCCGGCCGAGCGGCACCAGGGCTTCGCCGGCAAAGCGGATGCTGCCGGCGCTGGGCGCGACGAGCCCAACAGCGGCCTTGCCCAACGACGACTTGCCGCAGCCGGATTCACCGACCAGCGCGACGATCTCGCCGGCCTCGACATCGAGATCGGCACCGGCCACGGCGCGGACGCGGGTGCCGGCCGGACCGGGATAGCTGACTTCGAGGGCGCGGATTTCGAGCAGGCTCATGCGGGCACCCTTACAAGCGGGTCGATTGCGCAGGCGATCTGGCGGCCTGGCGCCACGTCCCGCAAGGAGGGCTCGACGGTGCGGCAGCTCGCCTCGGCATAGGCGCAGCGGGGTTGGAAAGGACATCCGGACGGCAGCGCCTCGATAGACGGCGGAGTGCCGGCAAGCGGGGCCAGCAGCATCTCCTCGCCCCGCTCATGCGGCAGCGCGCCGAGCAGGCCGTGGGTGTAGGGGTGCCGGGGGGACTTCAGCACGTCGGCGCGGGCACCCTGCTCCACCACCCGGCCTGCGTACATCACGGCGACCCGGTCGGTCAGCGCCGACATCACTCCCATGTCGTGGGTGATCAGCAGTACGGAGAGGCCGAGCTCGGTGCGCAATTGCTGCAGCAATTGCAGGATGCCGGCCTGTACGGTGACATCGAGCGCAGTGGTCGGCTCGTCGGCGATCAGCAGACGCGGGCCGCAGCAGAGCGCGATCGCGATGGCGATGCGCTGGCGCATGCCGCCGGAGAACTGGTGGGGGTAGCGGCGGAGCGCGCGCCTCGCGTCCGGAATGCGCACCATGTCGAGCAATTCGATCGCCCGCTCCCGCGCCGCCGCTGCGTCGAGACCGCGGTGGTGACGGAGGTGCTCGGTGAGCTGGCGCTCGATCGACAGCATGGGATGGAGCGCCGTCATGGGGTCCTGGAACACCATGGCGATGTCACGGCCGCGGATTGCGGCCATGCGGCGGGGCGGCTGCGCGATGAGGTCGAGCCCGTCGAAACGGATGCGGCCGCTCATCCGTCCGCCGGGCGGCAACAGGCCGAGCAGACTGAGCGCGGTGATGGTCTTGCCGCTGCCGCTCTCGCCCGCGAGACCGACGATCTCGCCGGCGCCGATCGCGAGACTGACTCCGCGCACCGGGAACAGCCGCCCGCCATCATTGGCCGGCAGGCTGATGGTGAGATCCTCGACGGCGACGAGAGGCGCGGTCATCGGAACGCCTTGGCGGATTTGGGATCGAAGGCGTCGCGCAGGGTGTCGCCGACGAAATTGGCGGCGAGCACGACGACGAGGATGGCGAGGCCGGGGAAGACGCTCATCCACCATTTGTCGAAGTACTTGGCGCCTTCGGAGACCATGCTGCCCCATTCGGCGGTGGGCGGCTGTGCGCCGAGGCCGAGGAAGGAGAGGCCGGAGAGGATCAGCACGGCGTGGCCGTATTCCAGCGTCGCCAGCACCACCACCGGGCCGGCGACATTGGGGCGGATATCCTTCCAGAGCGCCCGCCCGGACGACGCGCCCAGCAGCCGGCTCGATTGCACATAGGGCTCGTCGCGCAAGGTCAGGATCATCGACCGCACGACGCGCGCATAGATCGGCCAGCTGACGATCACCACAGCCAGGACGGCGTTGAACAGGTTGGGGCCGAGCGCCGCAACCACGGCCATGGCGAGAATGATGTCGGGAAAGGCCATGACGAGATCGGCCGCGCGCATGATGACGCTGTCGACCCAGCCGCCGAAGTATCCCGCGATGGCACCGGCGATGGTGCCGATCACCGCGGCGAGGACGACGAGCTGCAGCGCGTAGGGCAGGGACACGCGCGCGCCATGCACCACGCGGCTGAAGATGTCGCGGCCGAGCTGGTCGGTGCCGAACCAGTTCTCCGGATTGGGCGGCAGGAAGCGGCCGAAGGACTGGGCATTGGGCGGATGCGGCACGATGACGGGCGCAAGGATGGCGGCGACCACGATGAAGAGCAGCATTCCGGCGCCGATCAGGCCGAGCGGCTGCAGCCAGGTGGACCGCAGCCGGCCGGTGGGACGATGGACCGCGTCCGCGGCGGGAGAAGTCAGGGTCATGCGCTAGCTCAGCCGGATGCGGGGATCGACGACCGCATAGAGGATGTCGACCACGAGGTTGACGAGGATGTAGACCGCCGCAATCACGAGGCTGACGCCCATGATCGCCCGGAGGTCGAGCGCCAGCGCACTGCGATAGGCGTATTCACCGAGCCCGGGCCAGGTGAACACCGACTCGACCAGCACGGCCCCGCCGAGCATGCGGCCGAAGGCCATGCCGGAGACGGTGATGATGGCGGCGAGGGCCGGGCGGAGCACGTGGCGGAGGACCACGACATGTTCCGGCATGCCCTTGGCCCGGGCGGCGCGTACGAAATCCTGCTGCAGCGCATCGAGCATCGCCGCGCGGGTGAAGCGGGTGATGGCGCCGATGGTGTAGACGGCCAGCACCATGGCCGGCAGGGCCAGATGCGACAGCGCACTCCAGAGCAGTTTCCAGTTGCCCGCCAGCAGCGCGTCGACGGTATAGAGCCCGGTGATGGTCGCGGGGGCGGCAGCGCCCGGTGGCAGCCGGCCGACACCGGGCGACCAGCCGAGCTGGAAGAAGAAGACATAGAGGCAGACGAGCGACAGCCAGAAGGTCGGCACCGACACGCCGGCCAAGGAGATGACGCGGATGATCTGGTCCGGCCAGCGATCGCGGGTGACGGCGGCGACGATGCCGAGGGTGATGCCGGCCAGCATGGCGATGCTCATGGCGACCAGCGAGAGCTCGATGGTGGCGCTCATATACTTGGCGAGATCGTCGGCCACCGGGCGGCGGGTCTGCAGCGACTCGCCGAAATTGCCCTGCAGCAAATTGCCCAGGTAGATGAGGTACTGCTCCGGCAATGGCTTATCGAGGCCGAAACGCTGCCGGAACGCCGCCACCGTGTCGGGATCGGAGGATGCGTAGTCGCCGAGGCTCGCGGCGACCGGATCGCCGGGGACGACCTGGGTCAGGGTGAAGGACACCAGCGTCACGCCGACGCAGAGCAGCACCCCGATGGCCAGGCGACGCAGGATGAAGCGCACCAGGCTGGGCAGGGCGTACCACGCGTGCTTGAGAGGCTGCTCCATGCCGGGCTTCGTCCAAAATCACCAAGTATTGGATCGACTATGTATGCATATCGCGTACAACGCAAGTCGGCTGTGGAAAAGGCGGGGCCCGCCCTCCCGGGTCGTGGGAGAGGCGGGCCCCTATCCGTCGGGGGACGGATCCGGCTTAGAACAACTGCAGGTCGTCGCGCACAGCGCGGCCGGACTGGATGACGCCGACCACCTTGTTGTCGGTCTGCGCGAAGCATTCGAGGCCGTCATAAGGGTTGGCGTCGACGATGACGATGTCGGCGAAGGCGCCTTCCTTCAGTTCGCCGATCTCGCCTTCCATGCGCACGATGCGCGCATTGTTGACGGTGGCGTGCCGCAGCGCCTCGACCGGGCCGCAGACCTTCTGATGGATGAGCAGCCCGTCGCCCTGATAGGTCTTGGGCGACCAGCACAGATCGGTGCCGTAGCCGACATTGACGCCGGCGGCCAGCGCCACCTCCAGCGATTTGAGGCCGCTGGCGAGCACTTCGGCGTTCTTGTCGGCGTTCTCCTGCGACCAGCCGAAGCTCATGCCGTATTTGCCGTCGGCCTCGTAGGTGATGAGCGTGGGCACCAGATGCGCCTCGCGCTCGACCATGATGCGGGCGGTCTCGGCGGTGAGGAAATTGCCGTGCTCGATGGTGCGGACGCCATGCTCGACGGCGCGGCGGATGCCGATATCGGCATAGACATGCGCCATCACGTAGCGGCCGACGCGTCCGGCTTCCTCGGTGATGACGGAGATTTCCTCGAGCGAGTATTGCGGGTGGATCAGCTTGTCGCCGGGCGAGCTGACACCGCCGCCGGCCATGATCTTGATGTGGTCGGCGCCCTGGCGCACGTTCTCGCGCGCGGCCCAGCGCACCTGATCGACGCCGTCGGCGATGATGGCGATGCCGCCGATATGGGACGAGCAGGAGCAGGTATCGGCCCGGCCGCGGTGATCGCCATGACCGCCGGTCTGCGACAGGATGCGGCCGGCAACGAACATGCGCGGGCCGACGAAGAGACCCTTTTCGAGCGCCGATTTGTGCCCGTAATCGGCCCCGCCGGCATCGCGGACGGTGGTGAAACCGCGGTTGAGGATGCCCTTGAGGTGAATGCCGGCGCGCGCCGTCATTTCGGACGGCATGACCTGGCCGTCATCGTTGAACTGGCCGATGAACACGTGCGAGTGGCAATCGATGAGACCGGGGCTGAGATAGCGCCCGCCGACCGAGATGGTCCTGGTGCCCTGGGGCAGTTCGCTTTCGGCGACGATCTGCTTGATGCGGCCGTCGCTGATCAGGATGGCCTTGCCGTCGATGATCCTGCCGGCGACGACATCGACGATCTTGCCCCCCGTGAGCGCGTAATCCTGCTGCTGGGTCATAACTCGTTTCTCCTCCTGGGCGTCAACGGCGGGTGACGTAGCCGTTGCGCAGATCATATGCGATGGCATCCGGATCGCGCTCGGCCGGGTCACCCCAGCCGGAGCCGCCGGCGCTGAAATTCTCGAAGCACTCGCCGGCCTTCAGATGCTGGCGATACATGCCGACGCGCTTCTCACGCTCCTCGCCGGGCCAGAACACCATCTGGTTGTGGACCGGGGAAGCTTCGCCGCCCCTGAGGCCCCAGCCATGGGTCTTGGACTTCTTCTTCATCGAGATGATCTCGATATCGCCCACGGCGCGGACGCGGCGCCGGATGCCGACGCCGCCACGATACTTGCCGCGCCCGCCGGAATCGGGGATCAGCTCCAGCGCTTCATGGAACAGGTTGGCCTGCCGTTCGAGCACCTCGATGGGGGTGTTGCGCACGGTGCTGGTGGACGGGTGCTGCAGGCAGTTTGCCCCATCGTGGCGCCAGGTCGCGCCCCAGCCGATCCCCTCATTATTGGAGACGACATAGCGTTTGCCGGTCTTGTGGTGCGGCCCGAGTGCCATGAAACCGGGCTCGTCGCCGCCCGACGCGGCCGGCAGCCAGTCGATCACCGGCGCCAGCGCCTTGGCGATCAGTTCGAACGCAACCATGTGGGTCCACGGCATGTAGGTCGCTGCCGGGTAGACGGCGTGGAACAGGTTGCCGGGATCGGCCTTCACTTCGAGCGGCATGTAGTTGCCGTGATTGCTGGGCGTGTCGGACGAGGTGAGGAACTTGAAATAGGTCTTGGCCATCGAGACGGTCGCGCCATAGGGCACATTGACCGGCCCCTGCACCATCGGATCGGAGCCGTTGTAATCGACGACGAAGCTGTCGTCGGTGATGGTGACCTTGACCTCCATCCGGATCTTGTCGTCGGTGACGCCGTCATCGTCGAGCCATTCGACGGCCGACCAGCTGCCCTTGGGGAGCTTCGCCAGCGCCTCGCGTGCCTTTTCGTGCGAATGCTCGAAGAAGGCCTCGATGGCGCCCAGCACGCGCTCCTTGCCGAACTTGCGGTAGATGTCGCGCACGCTCGCCTCGCCGGTGCGCAGGCACGCCACCTGCGCGCCGAAATCGCCCTTGATGGCCTCGGGGAGGCGGGAGTTGGCCTCGAGCACCCGCCACAGATCCTTGTCGAGCTTGCCTTCCTTGATGACGCGCACGCCGGGAAAGATGATGCCTTCCTGATGCACATCGGTGGAGTCGATGACATAGCCGGCATCCTTGGCGCCGAGGTCGAGCCAGTGCGCGCGCACGCACAGGAACATGTCGATCTCGTCGGTGCCCTCGATGAAGACGGGGGCCATCAGCAGCGCGTCGGCAAGGTGCGCCGAGTTCCAGTAGGGGTAGTTGAGCATCACCACATCGCCGGGACGCAGCTCGGACATGTCCATGTTCTCGAGCAGCATCTTGAGCGCATAGTCGTTGCCGCCGATGAAGGAGGTGATGCCGGCGGCCTCCGCCACCATGCGGCCCTTGGCATCGGCGATCGAGATGCCGAAATCCAGCACCTCGTAGATCACGGCGTTGAACGCGGTGCGCACCAGGGTGCGCCGCATCTGCTCGGCCGCCGACAGGAACAGCGCCGAGATGATCTCGATTTCCGCAGCCTTGCTGATCGTCATTTCATGCCTCCACGCGGCGTACGCTGATCATGCCGAACTCGTCGACCACGAGGGTCTGGTTGCCATAGATGGCGAGAGAGGAGCCCTCGTCGACGACGAGGAGCGGGCCGGGATAGGTCCGCCCGGCGACAAGGGCGTCGCGGCTGAGTCGCTCGCAATCGACCATAGCGCCCGCGGCCTGATCGAACAGGCGATGCGGGCGGGCCGGCGCCAGCTCGGCGCTGGGCTTGATGCGGGTGGCAAGGTCCGGCTTTTCCGTAACGACGACGAGCCGGGCGACCAGCGACACCACTTCGGCGTCGTTGTCGAAGCTGTGACCGAAGCGCTCATGATGGGACGCAGAGAAGCGGGCGAAGAAGCCCTCGGCGGTGTCGTCGCGGAAATAGGGGATGGAGAGCGTATGCTCCTGCCCCACGAAACGGATGCGCGCAAGGAAGCTCACCTCGGGCGTCACCGCCTCGCCCACCTTCTCGCGCAGCTGGGCGACGCTGGACGCCGCCAGCGCATCGGCGCGCTCGCGATAGTGCGGCATGGTCTCAGTCGAGATCGTGCTCAGGACCGAAGCGGCATCGGTGAAGGTGAGGTCGGAAGCCATCATGCCCCAGGCCGAGAACACCGAGGGCAGCGGCGGAATGACCAGTTCGGCCATGCCCAGCTCGTTCAGCAGCATGGGCCCGAACAGCGGACCGCAGCCGCCGAAGCCCAGCATGGAGAATTCGGTGGGGTCGAGCCCGCGCTCGAGCATCATCTCCTTGATCGCGGAGGCGGTGCGCGAGATCAGGACGGAGAAGATCGAGCGCGCCGCGTCCTCGACGCCGATGCCGAGCGGGGTGGCAATGGTATCCGCCAGCGCAGTTGTCGCGAGTTCGGTGGCAACGCTCATCTGACCACCCATGAAGTTGGTGGTGTCGATGTAGCCGAGGATCACCGCCGCATCGGTGACGGTCGCGGCCGTGCCGCCGCGGCCATAGCAGGCCGGACCCGGTGCGGCGCCGGCGCTTTGCGGGCCGACGCGCAGCAGCTTGTTGTCGATCCAGGCGATGGAGCCGCCCCCTGCCCCGAGCGTGCGCAGATCGAAGATCGGCTGCAGCATGGGGAAGTTCTCGATGGTGGCCTCGAACACGTCCATGGGCTGGGAGTCGACGATCAGGCAGGCATCGAGGCTGGTGCCGCCGACATCGACCGAGAGAACGTTCCGCCGCCCGGTGGCCTGGGCCACGTAGAGCGCGCCCGCGACCCCGCCCGCCGGCCCTGACAGCACAGTCGCGATGGGTTCAGCTTCGGCGAGGCTGAAGGTCAGCGCCCCGCCCGAGGAGTTCATGACGTATTTCTGCCCGGCGAAGCCCTGCGCCGACATGCCGGCGGAGACCCGGCCGAGATAGTTCTTCAGCACCGGCTTGATGTACGCGTCGAGCACAGCCGTGCTGGTGCGCTCATACTCGCGATACTCGTTGGCGATGAGCGCACCGGCCGAGACCTCGAGGCCAGGCACGTGCTCGCGGATCAGCTCCACGGCCCGGCGTTCATGTGCGGTATTGGCATAGGCGTGGAGGAAGCTCACCGCGACCGCAGCGCAACCGGCGGCCTGCAGTTCGCGCGCGGCGGCCACCAGCCCGACCTCGTCAAGCGGATCGACCTCGGTCCCTTCGTAGTCCATGCGGCCAGCGACGCCGCGGGTCAGGTGGCGCTCGACCAGGGGGCGCGGGGTCTCGTAGTCGAAATTGTACATGTGGACGAAATCGAGGGCCCCGCGGGCAATCTCGAAGATGTCGCGAAAGCCGGCATTGGTGATGATGCCGACCTTGGCGCCCTTGCGCTCCAGAATGGCGTTGAGGCCGAGTGTCGTGCCGTGGATGAAGTCGGAAATCTCGCCGGCCGGCACGCCGAGTTCGCCGATCGAGGCGATGACGCCCTCGGCCGGATCATGCGGTGTGGTCGGCAGCTTGAAGGCGCGCAGTTCCTTGCTGTGCACGTCGAAGACGACGACGTCGATGAACGTTCCGCCGATATCGATCGAGAGCTTGTAGCGGCTCATTTATTCCTCAAATCAGTAGATCGCCGCCAGCAGGCGCTCGGTGTAGGCGTTGCGCGGCTGGCTGAGCACCTCAAGCGCCCTGCCCTCCTCGACGATGCGACCTTCGTGCATGACGTAGACGCGGTCGCAGATGAGACGCACGACGTTCACATCGTGCGAGATGAAGATGATGGTGAGGCGCCGCTCGCGGATGAGCGTCACGAACAGTTCCAGCACCTGGGCCTGGATGGAAACATCGAGCGAGGATAGCGGCTCGTCGCAGACGAGCAGTTCCGGCTCGACCGCCAGGGCGCGCGCGATGGCGATGCGCTGGCGCTGGCCGCCGGAGAATTCGTGCGGATAGCGATCGCCGCAATCGGGTGGCAGTCCCACCTCCTCGAGCAGGCGGCTTACCCGCGCTTCCTTATCAGCCCTGCCCAGCTGGGGCTGGTGCAGCCGGATGCCCTCGCCGACGCTGGCGGCGACGGTGGCGCGGGGGTTGAGGCTGCCATAGGGATCCTGGAAGACGATCTGCACGCGCGACTTGAAGCCGAAGGCGTCGGATTTCCTGAAGCTGGCGACGTCGCGCCCGTCATAGCGATAAGTGCCGGCATTATAGGAGGTGAGCCGGGTGACGATGTTGGCGACGGTCGACTTGCCGCTCCCGCTTTCGCCCAGGATGCCGACGACTTCACCGCGATTGACGGTAAGGCTGATGTCGGAGAGGGCGAAGCTGCGGTTCTGCACGAGCAGCCGGCGGCCAAAGGACTTGCCCACGCCCTGCAGTTCGACGAGAGGCGACGCGCTCATGACGGGGCTCCCCGACCCAGCAGACATGCCGTGAAGCTGCGCGCTGCGGCAGTATTGACCGGGAGGGCCTCCGTGCTGCAGCGCGACTCGGCATAGCGGCACCGCGGCGCGAAGGCACAGCCGGTGAGACCGAAGCCCGCACCGACCGGCTCGCCGCGAATGGCGCGGATATCGGCCAGCGACTTGTCGCGCGTCGGCAGGCAATCGAAGAGGGCTTCGGTGTAGGGGTGGATGGTGGTCTGGCCGATGTCGCGGGCATCGGCGATGTTGTGGAGTTGGCCGCCATAGAGGACGGCGAGGCGGTCCACGCTCTGGCGCAGCAATTCCAGGTTGTGGCTGATGAGAATGACCGCCATGCCGCGGGTGCGGCAGCGGTCGAGCATCAGTTCGATAACGCGGCGCTGCGTGACCGCATCGAGGGCGGTGGTGGGCTCGTCGGCGATCAGCAGCCGGGGCTGCTGGGCAAGCGCGATGGCAAAGACGATGCGCTGGCGCATGCCGCCCGAGAACTGGTCGGGGAACTGCCTGAAGGCCAGGTGGGGCTCGGGAATGCCGACATCGGCCAGCACCGAAAGTGCCGCCTCCCGGGTCGCCGCCGCATGCATCGGCATGCGGCGGGCCAGATAGAGCGCCTCGGTGATCTGCTCGCCCACCCGCATGGTGGGGTTGAGCGAGGAGAAGGGATCCTGCGGCACGAAGCCGATCTGGCTACCGAGGAGGCTGCGAGCCGCGCGGGCATAGCCCTGGCGCGGCAGTTCGCGGCCGGCGAAGCGGACGGTGCCGGAGAGCAGTTGCGTGTCGTCCTGCAGGCCGAAGACCGTGCGGGTGAGCAGGGTCTTGCCCGAACCGGATTCGCCGACGACGCCGAACACCTCGCCGGGGTTCACCGACAGGCCGACGCCGGTGACCATCGGCCGGTTGCCGGCCTTCAAGGCAACCGTGACGTCGCGAAGTTCGAGGAGCGGTTCAGTCATCGTCAACGCCGCCGCGAGGTGGGATCGAGTTCGCGCCGCAACATGTCGCCGATGATGTTGAAGCTGAAGGCGGTGAAGAAGATCATCAGGCCCGGTGCCAGCACGATCCACCAGCCATTGGCGATGAACGAGCGCCCCTCGGCGATCATGGCCCCCCATTCGGGCTGCGGGATCTGCGCGCCGACGCCGATGAAGGAGAGGCCGGAGATGGCGAGCATGATGGCAGAGATGTCGAGGGTGATCTGCACGATGAGCACGTCGAAGGCGTTCGGCAGCACATAGCGGAACACCTTGGCACCGGTGCCCACGCCGAGCGCATCGGCACTGGCGATGAACTTGCGCGAGAGGATGTCGACGGTGACCATGCGGGTGAGCCGGGCATAGTTCGGCCACCAGGAAAAGATCAGCGCCCAGATCGCCGCCTCGAGGCCCGCCCCGAGTGCCGCCGCAAAGCCAAGCGCGAGAATGAGCGGCGGGAAGCCCAGCCAGACATCGGCAAGACGCATCAGCAGATTGTCGACCGCGCCGCCAATGAAGGCGGAGAACATGCCGACGGCGACACCGAAGGTGACGACAACCACGAGTACGGTGGCGGTGGAACTCAGCGTCATCTGCGCGCCGACCAGCAGCCGGCTCAGCACATCGCGCCCCGACCCGTCGGTCCCCAGCCAATGCTCGGCGGAGGGCGGCTGGAGCTTGGACCGGAAATCGATCTTCAGCGGGTCGAACGGCGCGAGAAGGCCGCCGAAGATGGCCATGAGAATGACCAGCGCCGCGACGACCAGCGCCGTGCGCTCGACATTGGAGCGCGCATAGGACCAGAGGGTTCGCATCAGCCGGCCCTCTGCTTGCGCGGGCTGAGGGCGTAGACCAGCATATCGACCACAAGGTTGGCGATGAGGAAGACGATGCCGACCACGAAGACCACGGCGACGACGGCGTGGATGTCGGATTGCGTCACGGCCTTGATGGCATAACGGCCGATGCCGGGGCGGCCGAAGATTTCCTCGACGAGCACGGTGGCGCCCAGCATCCAGCCGAACTGCATGCCGAAGACGGTCAGCGCCGGTGTCGCGCCATTGGCGAAGACGTGGCGGAACATGATGCGCCCCTCGCCGGCCCCCTTGGCGCGGGCCAGGGTGACATAATCCTTGCGGAACTCGTTGATCATCGAGGTGCGGGTGATGCGGACGCCCACTGCGGTGAAGAGCAGCGACAGCGAGAAGGCCGGCAGCACGAGGTGCGACAGCGTGTCGATGAAGACCGGCATATTGCCGGCGAGCAGGCTGTCGACGAGATAGAAGCCCGTGGGACCCGAGAAGCTGCGGTTGGCAAAGCTGATGCGGCCGGCGATGGGTAAGAGGCCCCAGTTCCCTGCCACGATCTGCTGCAAGAGGATGGCGATCCAGAACACTGGGAGACCGGCACCGGCCATCACGATCAATCGCACGAGATCATCGAAGCGGGTGTGCGCATAGCGGGCGGTGAGGAGGCCCAGCGGCATCGAGACGGCGAGGTTGATCAGCATCGCCACCAGTACCAGCTCCAGCGAGGGCGGCAGTTCGCGCATCAGGTCCTGCGCGATGGGTTGCTGGGTGAACCACGAGGTGCCGAGATCGCCGCGCAGGATGTTGCCGACATAGATGCCGAACTGCACATGGAGCGGCTGATTGAGGCCCATCTGTTCGCGCAGGGCAGCGATCTTGGCGGCACCGGCATTGGGACCCGCCGCGACGATGGCCGGATCACCGGCCATCACATTGCTGAGCAGGAAGGTGATCAGCAGCAGGACGAAGAGGGACAGGATCGAGAACGCGATCCGCTGGACGACGTAGTTCATACCCTGTCCCTCGCCTACCCGACCCGGCCTTATTTGAGGCCGATATCCATGTAGTTGAAGGTGTTGTGGTGAGCCGCGTTGTAGACGTAGCCTTCCACATTCGCGGCCAACGCGACGGTGGAACCAGGCAGCGACACCGTGATCACCACATGATCAGCGCCCACCAGCCTTTGCACCTCGGCATAGAGTTCAGCGCGTTCGGCCTGATCGGCGGAAGCCGCCGCCTTGTTCAGCAGCTCGTCGACAGCCGGATTAGTGTACTGCGACCAGTTGTAGCCGCCGTTCACGCCCGTCAACGCGCCGTTGAAATTGGTGTTGAGCACGGCATGCGGGTCGGGGAAGGCCGGGAAGCTGTAGATCATGTTGAGATCGGAGGTGGTCTCCACCGAGGTGGTGGTGGCCGCCTGCGCCGGCCAGGTCATGCCCTCGGCCTCGAGGGTGATGCCGATCTCGGCGAGATTGGACTGCAGCTGTTCGACTGCGCGCTGCTCTTCCATGATCGCCGGGAGGTAGCGCACCTTGAGCGTGGTGCCGGCCCAGCCATTGGCGTCGACCAAGGCCTTCGCAGCCTCGAGATCGTAGCCGGTCTCGGTGCCCGGGGTGTGCCCCAGCCAGCCGACCGGCAGCGGGCCATCCGGCAGGGTGCCGAGGCCCATCAGCACGGCCTCGAGATGCAGCTCCCGATCGAATGCCATGGACAGCATGCGACGGAACTCGGGATCGCCGGTCGGGCCGGAGCTGGCGGTGTTCATCATGAAGAAGAGCGGAGTGGCCGCCGCGCCGATATCGACGCGGAAGTTCGGATCGTTCTGCAGCGCGAGCTTGTCCTCGACGGTGATGTCGGGGGCGATGTGCACTTCGCCGGCCCGCAGCAGGCTGAGCTGGGTCGAGGGCTCGCTGATGTAGCGGAAGACGACCTCCGCGACGTGATTGCCGTCCCAGCCGCCCCAGTAGCCTGGGAAGGCCTCGAGGGTCACGATCTCGGTCGGGTTGTAGGACGTGATGTTGTAGGGTCCGGAGCCGGCGGTGTTGAGCGCCAGCCACTGGCGGCCATTGTCGTCGCCGAGGTTCGGCTCCACCAGCGCCTTGTTGACGATGTAGATGCGGGACAGCGCCGAGATGAACGGGCCGAACGGCGCCGAGAGGTTCAGCTTGACGGTGTAAGGGTCGACGACTTCGGCGCCGGTGAAGCTGCCCAGATCGTTGAGCACGTTACCGGAAGCGGCCTGCAGCCGGTCGAAGGTGAACTTCACGTCCTCGGCGGTGAGCGGCGTTCCGTCATGGAAGGTAACATCCTCGCGCAGCGTGAAGGTGTAGCTCAGCCCGTCTTCGGCCACGCTCCATTCCGTCGCGAGACGGGGGGTGACGCTGGTCTCGCCGGCGGTGAACTGCACCAGCGCGTCGTAGACGCCGATCAGCAACTCGTTGACCGTGGAGTTGGTGGCATTGGCCGGATCGAGATTTTCCGGGGTCTCGTTGTCGGCGATCACGAGGGTGCCGACCGGCTGCGCCATCGCGGTGAGCGGCGTCATCGCCGCAAGCGCGAGGGCCAAGGTGGAAACTACAGTCCCAAACTGACGCATGGAAGCCTCCTGAATTGGATTTGTATACGATCTGTATTTCAGACTAACACAGGCCGTTGCGGTGTCAATCGGAGGCCGCCGAAATTCTTGGCGGGCGTCCGGCGCTGCACAGGGGTTGTGCAGAGTGGGCCATGCACAGCAGGACCGTCGTGAACCGGCTACACCGACGCCCCCCCGGCGCCGGCGCTGAGCGGACAGAAGCCAGATCAGTCCACCCTCGTATTGCCATTGGTCGACCAGTCGCATACCATGTTGCTGGATACGCTTCCGCGGCAAGGTCCAGCGCAGGTCAGGCCGGTGCGCGTGGGCCAACGCGCATCGAGAGTTCAGGAGGAGCGGACCGATGAATGAACTCCGTCCGATCGCCGAGGCCGAACTGCTGGGGCGGCAACTGCCTGCCACACCGCACGAATCGGCGCATAAGCATGTCGCCGGCGGGGCGGAATATGTCGACGACATGATTGAGCCGGCAGGCACGCTCCATGCCGCGCTGGGGCTGTCGTCGGAGGCCAATGCGGCTATCCTCGCGCTAGACCTCGACGCGGTACTGCGGGCGCCCGGCGTGGTCGGGGTGCTGACCGCGGCCGACATTCCGGGACAGAACGATATCAGTCCTCCGGGGACCGATGACGACACGCTGTTCTGCTCCGGGCGCTGCGCCTATCACGGCCAACCGATCTTCGCGGTGATTGCGACGACGCGGGAGGCGGCCCGCCGCGCCACGCGCCTCGCCCGGATCAGCTACGCCGCCGAGACGCCCCATGTCAGCATTGCCGATGCCCTATCGGCCGGCGGAGCGACGGTGGGCCCCGGCCTGACCATCCGGCGCGGCGACGTTGCGGCTGCACTTGAGGGCGCCGCGCACCGGGTCCAGGGCCGCATTGCCATTGGCGGACAGGAACATTTCTACCTCGAGGGACAGGTTGCGCTGGCCATCCCCGGCGAGGATGGGGAGGTGCTCATCCACTCGGCAACGCAGCATCCCGGCGACGTGCAGGAGGTGGTGGCGCGGATACTGGGGCTCGAGTCCAATGGCGTGCGGGTTCAGGTCCGCCGCATGGGGGGCGCCTTCGGCGGGAAGGAGACGCAGGCGACGCTGTTCGGGGCGGTGGCCGCGCTTGCTGCCCGCAAGTTCCGGCGCGCGGTGAAGTGCCGGCCCGACCGCGACGACGACATGGTGATCACCGGAAAGCGGCACGAGTTCGAGATCGACTACGACGTCGGCTTCGACGGCGACGGCCGCATCGAGGGCGTGCGGATGGCGCTCATGGCGCGCTGCGGCCACTCGCTCGATCTGTCGCGCGGCGTTACCGACCGGGCGGTGATGCACGTGGACAACGCCTATTTCTACCCCACCGTCGAGGCGCGTTCGACGCTGCTGCGCACCCACACGGTCTCGAACACCGCTTTTCGCGGCTATGGCGGACCGCAGGCGATCCTCGCGGCCGAGCGGGTGATCGAGGAGATCGCCTACGCGCTCGGGCGCGATCCGCTGGAGATCGCCAAGCGGAACTTCTACGACGGAGGCGAGCGCAACACGACACATTTCGGCCAGCCCGTGCGCGATAATATCATGGCGCGGATCGTCGGGGATCTGGAGCACAGCAGCGAGTATCAGCGCCGACGCGCCGAGATCGTCGCCGCGAACCGAGAGGCGCGGGTGATTCGGCGCGGCATCGCGCTGAGCCCGGTAAAGTACGGGATCGGCTATTCGAAGAAGGCGATGAACCAGGGTGCGGCGCTGCTGGTGATCTATCGCGACGGATCGGTGCACCTCAACCATGGCGGCACCGAGATGGGCCAGGGGCTGAATACCAAGGTGGCGCAACTGGTTGCGGCCGAGTTCGGGCTGCCGCTCTGCCGTATCCGGATGACGGCGGCGGCGACCGACAAGGTGCCGAACGCCTCCCCCACCTCGGGCTCGACCGGCACGGACCTTAACGGGGCAGCCGCCGTGGATGCGGCGCGGCGGATCAAGCGCGATCTCGTGACCTTTGCCGCCGATGCCTGGCGGGTGCATACGGATGAGATCGTCTTCGTCGACGGGGTGGTGCAGATCGGCCGCGAGATCATAACGTGGCATGATTTCACCGAAGCCGCCTATGCGGCGCGTGTGCCGCTGTCAGCGACGGGCTTCTATAAAGTGCCGCATATTCATTGGGATAGGGCGGCAGGACAGGGGCAGCCCTATGGCTATTTCACCTTCGGCGCGTCGTGCTCGGAGGTGGAGGTGGACACGCTGACGGGGGAATATCGCGTGCTGCGCACCGATATCCTGCAGGATGTCGGGCGCTCCGTGAACCGGGCCATCGACATCGGCCAGATCGAGGGCGGCTTCCTGCAGGGCATGGGGTGGCTCACCACCGAGGAACTGTGGTGGGACGACGCCGGGCGACTCCGGACGCATGCGCCATCGACCTACAAGATCCCGCTGGCTTCCGATTTACCGAGCGTTTTCAATGTCGAACTGGCCGAGTGGTCGGTGAACGGCGCGCCGACGGTGCATCGCTCCAAGGCGGTCGGCGAGCCGCCGATCATGCTGGCCAACTCGGTGTTCGCGGCGATCGGCATGGCGGTGGCGAGCGTCGCGGACTACCGGTTCGCGCCGCGGCTCGACACGCCGGCGACGCCCGAACGGGTGCTGTTCGCGATCGAACGGCTGCGGGCTGCGGCGCGCGGCGACTGAGCCCGGAGCTCCCGCGCCACAGCCCGGCGTGATACTATTTCAGGTCGGAAAAGCCAGTGGCTACAAAGAGTTCGGACTGGAGGCCGGTGAGCTTGCCCGAGCCGCCCGGCGGGGGCCAGATGCCCTCCTTGCTGGCCTGGGCGCGGGCCTGGACCCGGTCCTCGAGGGTCTTGTAGGGCCAGATGTGCACCATCTTCTGCGGGCCCTCCTCGATTGAGGCCATCACCATCAGCAGCTGGGAGATTTCGTTGCGCCGATCGACGATCCGGCTCCACGCATCAGCGGTTTCGCCGAGCCCGTTGGGGGCAATGGAGTAGGTGCGGAACTCGTAGAACGGGCCGTAGGTGCCGGGGAGGATCGGCTTTTCTTCCATGAAGAACAAGGGCTTGAAGGCGGTGCTTTGCACGCCGGCGAGGAAGGGAGCGATGCCGTAGGGATCCTCGGACTGCATGAGGCGGGCGCGCTCGGCCACCAGAGCCTCGACACTGTCATAGCTGGTTATGAAGGCGAAGCGGTTGAGCACGCCGAACTCGCACGAGAAGGCGCCGAGCGCCGTGCCCGTCGACGAGAAGTTCTCGTAAGTCTTTGGCAGGATAGGCATAACTGCTCCCAGTGTGTTGGGCAGCAGCGAGAGAATCGTGAGGTCGTAGAGCATTGTTCGTCCCGTGGTCGGAGGGGGATCACACCGAGGCTTTGCAAACTCGCCCGCAGTTGGTACACCACCTGCATGCCAATTGCACGCTGAAATTGGCCGGAGATCGACCACACTATCGCCACATCGCTGAACGGGGACGCCAGATGTATGAACGGGTGCTGACAGGCAGGGTGGTAACCCCGGGCGGAATTCTGGACAAAGGCTGGATCGCGATCGCCGATGGCCGCATCGCGGCGGTCGGGACCGGCACCCCGCCACCCGCCATCGAAGTGCATGCGCATGGCTCCGCCTACCTGCTGCCGGGGGCGGTGGACGGCCAGACGCATGCCGGCAGCCAGATCGGTTTCCCCGGCATCGGACCCACCACCCGAGCGGCGGTGCGCGGCGGTGTGACCACCATCGTCGACATGCCCTATGACGAGCCCGACCCGATCGTGAACCGGGACTTGCTGGCAGCCAAGGTCGCGGCGATCGGGGTGCATGCGGTGTGCGACGTCGCGCTCTACGGCACGGTGCCGGCCGAGCCAGTGGCCGCGGACGTGGCGGCGCTGGTCGCAGGCGGGGTGTGCGCGTTCAAGATCTCCTCGTTCGAGGCGCATCCGCATCGCTTCCCGCGCATCGGCAGCGATGCGACGCTGCGATTGATCGGCCTGCTGGACGGCACCGGCCTGCCGCTCGGGCTGCACAATGAGGACCAGGAGATCGTCCGGCGCCTCGCGGCCGAGTTCAAGGCGGCGGGGCGAACGGGGCCGGAGCAGCACAGCGCCAGCCGGCCGGAGGTCGCCGAGCTGGCGGCGACGGCAACGTTCCTCGCGCTCGGCCATGGCGCGACGACGCCGTTGCACATCGTGCACATTTCGACGCCGGACGGCTTCGAGATGGTGCGGCGCTGCCGCGAGGCCGGGCAGCCGGCGACGGCGGAGATGTGCGTGCACTATCTGCATTTCGACGCCGAGGCCGACACCCCGCGGCTGGGTGGCCTGCTGAAGGTCAACCCGCCGATCCGGGCCGGGCAGCGCGAGGCGCTGTGGCAGGTGATCGAGCGGGGCGACTGCAGCTTCGTCTCCTCGGATCACAGCGCCTGGCCGCTGGAGCGCAAGAGCAACGAGTCCATCTTCGACGTCGCGGCGGGCATGCCGGGACTCGAGAACCTCCTGCCGGTGTTCTTCACCGATGCCGCCGGGCGCTATGGTGCCGACCGGGCGGCGCTGATGAGCGCGGACTGGCTGGCAGACCGGCCGGCGCGCTTCTTCGGGCTGTCGCATAAGGGGCGGCTGGTGCCGGGGATGGATGCCGATATCGCCGTGCTGGCGCCGGACAGCTCGATCTACGACGCCAAGGCCAATCCAGACGGGCCGGGCTGGAGCGCCTATGACGGCGAGACGATGGCCGTGACGCCGCGCGCGACATTCGTTCGCGGCCAGCTCGCTTGTGACGGCCGTGGCGTCGTGGCGACGGCCGGCAGCGGGCGGTTCGTGGCGCGGGGAGGGCTATCGCATATGGCACCTGGGCCAGCTGTGATCGCCTTCTCCCCTTGAGGGAGAAGGTGCCCGAAGGGCGGATGAGGGGTGGGCCGCAAACAGTGAACCGGCCGTCGCTCTGCTCCGACCGGCACCATCCTGGCGGATTGTGCACCCCCTCATCCGGCGCTCCGCGCCACCTTCTCCCTCAAGGGGAGAAGGGAACTGCGGAGAGACCCGTGCACGATCCCATATGCGATAGCCCTGGTGGCGCGGGGGTGAGCGTCAGGCGGCCTGCTGGTCGATCCGCGCCACGGCCTGTCGCAGGGCGGCGAGGCAATCGGCATCGATCGCGGTTCCGACCATGGTCTGCATGATGTCGAGCGCCTTGCCGACCGGCATGGCGGCGCGATAGGGCCGCTCGGCGGTCAGGGCGTCGAATATGTCGGCGATGGTGACGATGCGGCTTTCGAGCGGCAACTCGTCGGCGGCGAGCCCGCGCGGATAGCCGGTGCCGTCGAGCTTTTCATGATGGGTGGCGGCGATGCGGGCGAGATCGGCGAAGGCGGCGATGCGATTGAGGATGGTTTCGCCGAGGAGCGGGTGCCGGCGAATGTCGGCCCACTCCGCCTCGTCGAGCCTGCCGGCCTTGTCGAGCACCTGGTTGGAGACCCCGAGCTTGCCGATGTCGTGCAGGAGCGCCGCGCGCTTCAGCCAGCGGCGGTGCTCGGCATCGAGAGCCATGGCTTCGGCGATCATGTCGGTGAACAGTGCCACGCGGTCGGAATGGCCGCTGGTATAGGGACTCTTGGAGTCGACGACCTTGGCGAAGCCGGCGGCGACGTCGTCGAGATAGTCGTCGTCGATGGTGATGACCAGCCGCACCGGCTCGAGCGCCAGGACGCGCCGTTCGATCTCGGCGTCGTGCAGGCCCTGCCAGAAATACGGGTCGGCGGCGATGTCCTCGAAAACAGCGACAAGCGTCGGGTCAAACCAGCTGCCGGCGCGCTGGCGCACTTCGCGCAGTGCCGCCTTGGGTCCGCCGGACTTGTAGAAAACGTCGATGACCTGGGCGAGCAGCGCGATACGGGCGCCGAGTGCGATGTCGGTGCCGGCAAGCCCGATCGGCTGACCCTTGCCGTTCCAGTGCTCGTCGAGATCGAGGATGCCGCGGGCGACGGTCTCGGAGAAGCGCATCTGGCGGGCGATCTCGGCGCCGCGCTGGCAGCGCGTCTCGATCATCTCGCGGGCAATCTCGCCGCCATTGCGGACGATGTTGATGATGGCGCGGAAACGCTCGGAGAGGTTCTCGCGCACACCGGTGTGCGAGAGGATGAAGCCGAGCAGTTCAGGCAGCGTGTGGTCGATGAACTTGTAGTCCTGCTTGAACTCGAGATCGTTGGCCAGATAGAGCTGGCACAGCCGGGCCGCGTTGCTGGAACAGCCGACATCCTTGAGCAGCAGGGTGTAGTAGAGGTCCGATTGCGCGGCATCGTCGAGGCCCAGCTTCGCGCCGATATGCATGCCGATCCAGCAACAGCGGATGCTGTGGCCTTCCGGCTGGCCTTCGGTGATGTCGAGCGCATAGCTGAGCGCGCTGACGATCTCGGCGAGATGAAGCTTGCTGGCGGGCTGCGTGTTCATGACGACAAGGCTAGCCGGCGCTCCCTAAGGAAGCGTTGGCTGCCAATCACGAATTCGCAGGACTCCGAGGGGCGGCGGCGTCAGCGCAGGATGCCGGAGAGGCGTTCGATGATGGCGATCTTGACGGTTTCGATGTGCTGCATCATGGCGGCGCGGGCGAGGTCGCGGTCGCCGCTGGCGACGGCGTCGAGCAGGCGGGTGTTCTCCTCGGCGCTGAAGCGGGGCTTCAGCGGATTGCGGTAGGCGTTGAAGACATGGGTGCGGCGGCGGAGGTCGCGGATCATCGCGGCCATCAGCGTGTTGCCGGCCGCATCGGCGATCTCGCCATGCAGCATGTCGTCGACGGCCCAGATATCGGCGAGGGTGGGCTGCGCTTTCTGCGCCAGCGTCGCGAGGGCCTCGCGGATGGTCGCGATGCGCTCGGGCGCGAGCTTGCCGGCGGCGAGCCAGGCCGCCTCGGATTCCAGTAGCTGGCGGACATTGAGGATGTCGACGAAGGCCTCGGTGGAGAACGGGCTGACGGTGACGCCGCGGCTCGGCTGCTTGTAGACCAGCCCCTCGGATTCGAGCCGACCCAACGCCTCGCGGATCGGGGTGCGGGAGGCGTTGAGCCGCTCCGCCATGCGGCGCTCGGTGATGACGTCGCCCGGGCGCAACTCGCCGGCAATGAGCAAGCCGATGAGTTGTTCGTAGACCTGTTCAGTCAGATTCGGCCGCGGCGCGGTATCGGCGCCCAGAATGGCCAGGTCATCTTCCGCGTCTACATCAACTGCGACTTCGCCCATCGGGGCCTCCACTTGCCGTCTCGGTTCCTCATACAGGCGCAGGCACCATCATGGCTACGCGGAATATCGCTGGTATCCACGGCATAAGCCGCTGAAATCCGCTGCATTTGCAGGCAGGCGCCGCAATTGCCCAAGACGGCAGCAGATTTGCCGAAGCCGGGGCTTGCAATCCGATCCGACTTGGCTACAGTCTGGTATACCACTGGCGTGCAATTGCAACGGAGAGGCGAGAGATGGCGATCAGACCCTGGCGGGCGACCAGCATCCAGATGCGCAGCGAACGGGCCTGCCAGGCCCCGGACGATGCCGCGGCGCAGGCGCTGATCGCGCGGAACGTCGCCCGGCTGGTGGCCCATATCGAGGCGGCGTGCGACAGCGCCGAAAAGCCCGACCTGGTAGTGTTTCCTGAATTCGCGATGCAGGGGCCGCCGCTGCATATGGGGGTGCGGGAGTGGATCGCGCGGGCCTGCGCGCCGATCCCGGGGCCGCTGACCGCGCCGTTGCAGGAGCTGGCGCGGCGCCGCGGCATCTTCATTTGCGGCAACATGTTCGAAGCGCCGCCCGAATGGCCCGGGCGCTACTTCAACTCCTCCTTCATCATCGACCGCTCGGGCGAGGTGATCCTCAACTATCGCCGGCTGAACACGGCCGCCTTCCCCTCCGTGCACGACTTCATGAGCGCCTATCTGGCGGTGACGCCCAAGGACAAGGTGTTCCCGGTGGTCGACACCGAACTCGGCCGGCTCTGCGTCATCCCCTGCGGCGAGATCACCGTGCCGGAGGTGGCGCGGGTGATGATGATGCAGGGCGCCGAAGTGATCCTGCACCCGACCAATTCGAAATATTCGGCCCGTCAGGAGGCCGCCAAGCTCTGCCGGGTGACCGAGAACATGGTCTATCTGGTGAGCGGGAACGTCGCCGAATGGATCGGCTTTTCGCCGGACAACAGCATTCCCGGCGGGCGCTCGCATATTCTCGACCATCACGGCAACACGCTCGCCTACAAGGAGAGCGCCGAGGAGAGCATCGCGGTCAGCGCGATGATCGACATCGAGCAGCTGCGGCGGGATCGCCGCACCGACAGCGGGCTCGACAACCCGCTGCTGAGAGCCCGCTACGAGCTCTATGTGCCGTTCTACGAGGCGGCGCGCTTCTACCCGCCCAACTACTTCCTCGATGCCCCGATGCACGACGTGGCCGAAACCCGCGCCGCCATCGCGATAGCGCGCCAGAACATGGAGCGCGCCGGCATTCTCGACCCGCTTCCGGCCGGGGCCGCCGAGCCCGTCGCCGCTTCCGCCCATTAGGAGAAACCGCAATGATCACCGCCGAAGAAAACATCGACCTCACCCGGGTGGGCCGCGGCACGCTGATGGGCGACTTCTTCCGCCAGTTCTGGCTGCCGGTATGCCTCAGCTCGGAACTGAAGGCCGATGGCGACCCGGTGCGCCTGATGATCCTCGGCGAAAAGCTGGTGGCGTTCCGCGACACCGAGGGCCGGGTGGGCGTGTTCGACCACCGCTGCCCGCATCGCTGCGCCTCGCTGTTCTTCGGGCGCAACGAGATGGGCGGCATTCGCTGCGCCTATCACGGCTGGAAGTTCGACGTGACCGGCAAGTGCCTCGACCAGCCCAATCTCGAGGACAAATCCAAGTACCCCGCCGGCACGCCGGCGATCGCCTATCGCGTCAAGGAATCGGGCGGGCTGGTGTTCGCCTATATGGGCGAGCGGCAGGCCAACCCGCCGGAGCTGCCGCAGATCGAAGCCATCATGGGCGAGGCCGACGACCGCAACATTGCGCTGACGCATCGCGACTGCAACTACATGCAGGCGCTGGAAGGCGACATCGACACCTCGCATCTGGGCTTTCTGCATGTGGGCGGGATCGACGGGGAAAAGCTCGACCTCAGCGACCCGGAAGTGTTCACGGTCACCGAGAAGGCGCCCAAGATCAACGTGTCGGTGATGCCGTTCGGCACGATGTATTCGGCGCAGCGCAATGCCTATGAGGGCACCGAGCACCACCGCTTCGCGAGCTATATCTTCCCGTTCTGGGTGACGTACCCCTCGGGCGAGATCGACAACAACGTGACGGTGAACGCCTGGGTGCCGATCGACGACGTGTCGACGATGATCTTCAACATCGATCTGCGGCGCGCCTCGGGCGGCGGCAAGAAGGGGCTGAAGTACAAGGACGGCACGCCGGTGGGCGGGCTCGCAAGGCCGCTCGAATATCTGCCCACCACCACCGACTGGAAGGGGCGCTGGCGGCCGGTGAAGGACGCGAGCAACGACTACGGCATCGACCGGGAGTGGCAGCGCAATGGCGACAGCTATACCGGCATCGTCGGCATTCCGCTGCAGGACCAGGCGATCCAGGAATCGATGGGCCCGATCGTCGACCGCGAGATGGAGCACCTCGCCGCCTCCGACCGCATGGTGATCCTCACCCGCCGGGTGATGCTGGACGCGGCCCGCGCCTATCGCGAGACCGGCAAGCTGCCCGACGTGGTCGACCACCCCGAATATGCCCGCGACGCGCGCGGCGGCGACATCGTCGTGCCCTATGGCACCGACTGGCTCGAGGGCTATGAGGAGAAGATGGCCGAGATCAAGGGCTA
>VFQR01000350.1_pt1 | contig 73077 bp, 73 predicted proteins | sample 3512321 | NCBI WGS metagenome assembly VFQR01 (sample SAMN10412374, study PRJNA504923) | tailings metagenome | isolation source: Relicate 3 Philex TSF1 revegetated site | place: Philippines: Tuba, Benguet | collected 2017-08-29 | reverse complement strand
GACAGCTTTGCGCCCGCCACGGCTGGCCGACGATAGACGTGACGCGCCGTTCCATCGAGGAGACGGCCGCCGCGATCCTCGCGCTCCGTCGCAACCGCGAGACCGGCAATACGGCCGCCTCGTGATTTCCCCGGCAGCAACCATTCGCGTGGCCCAAGCACGATGAATCTGAACGACAATAAAGTGATCCTGGCATCGGGAAGTCCGTTCCGCGCCGCATTGCTGCGCAACGCCGGCCTGGAGTTCGAGACCCGCCCGGCAGCGATCGACGAGCGCGCCGTCGAGGCGCCGCTTCGCGACAGCGGCGCGACGCCGGAGGAGGTCGCCCTAGTTCTGGCCGAGGCGAAGGCCACGGAAGTGGCAGAGCGCTCTGGCGACGCGATCGTCATCGGTTCGGACCAGACGCTGTCGCTCGGCGACGAGCTTCTGCACAAGCCCGCCGACATGGAGGCCGCGCGCCGTCAGTTGCTGAAGATGTCGGGACGGACTCATCACCTCAACAGCGCGGTCGTGCTCGCGCGCGGTGGCGAGGTGCTGTGGCGCCATGTCTCGGTGGCACGCATGACGATGCGCCGGCTCGAACCCGGCTTCGTGGGGCGCTACCTGTCGCGCGTCGGCGAACGCGCCCTGGGAAGTGTCGGCGCCTATCAGATCGAGGGCGAGGGAATCCAGCTCTTCGAGGCCATCGAGGGCGATTATTTCACGATCGTCGGGCTTCCCCTGCTGCCGCTTCTCGCGCGCCTGCGCGAACTGGGTGCGATCGATGGCTGAGATGCGGCGCGCTTTCGTCTGCGGGCACCCGATCGCCCATTCGCGCTCGCCGTTGATCCATGGGCACTGGCTCAAGCGCTACGCGATCGCGGGCAGCTACGAAGCGGTCGACGTCGCACCGAAAAACTTCGCGGGCTTTCTCGGAAGTTTCGGCTCCGCCGGCTTTGCCGGTGGCAACGTCACCATACCGCACAAGGAACAGGCCTTCGCGCTGGTGTCGCGCCGCGACCGGGCGGCCGAGGCGATCGGCGCCGTCAACACGCTCTGGTTCGAGGATGGTGCTCTCGTCGGCGGCAATACGGACGCAGCAGGTTTCGCGGCAAATCTCGATCAGTTCGCTCCCGGCTGGCGCGACGGTGGGACGGCGCTGGTCATCGGGGCCGGTGGCGCGGCGCGTGCCGTCGTCCATGCCCTGCTCGAGGCCGGCTATTCGCGCGTCCTCGTGGCAAACCGCACCATCGCGCGTGCAGGCGAACTGGCCGGCGTATTCGGTCCGAAAGTCTCCGCCCACGGCGTCCAAGACGCGACCGCGCTCTGCGCCGATGCGAGGCTGATCGTCAACACGACCGCGGCAGGGATGGACGGCTCGGATGCGCTCGCCGTCGACCTCGAGCGTGCGCGCGCGGAGGCCATCGTGACCGACATCGTCTACGTGCCCCTCGAGACGCCATTTCTGCGCGCGGCCCGGCAGCGTGGGCTACGGACCGTCGACGGGCTGGGCATGCTGCTCCACCAGGCGGTTCCCGGATTCGAGCGCTGGTTCGGCGTCAGGCCCGCCGTCGACGACGAACTGCGCGCCATCGTCGTGGCGGATCTGGAGCGGCACACATGATCGTGGTGGGTCTGACCGGCTCGATCGGCATGGGAAAGTCGACGACCGCCCAAATGTTCGAGGAGGAAGGCGTGCCGGTCCACGATTCCGACCGGGCGGTCCATGGCCTCTACGCCGGAAAGGCCGCTCCCCTCGTGGAGGAGGCGTTTCCGGGGACGACCGTCGAGGGCAAGGTCGACCGCGAACGCCTCGCGGCACGCGTGCTCGGCGATGCGGCGGCGCTGAAGCGGCTGGAGGCCATCGTCCATCCGCTGGTGCGCGCCGAAGCCGACGCCTTCCTTCAGCGCGCGCGCGACAGCCATGCGCCGATCGCCGTCCTGGATATCCCGCTTCTCTACGAGACCGGGGGCGAGGGTCGGGTCGACCGGGTCGTGGTCGTTTCGGCGCCTGCCGAAATCCAGCGCGAGCGGGTCCTGGCTCGGCCGGGCATGACGGTGGAAAAGTTCGAGGCGATACTGGCAAAACAGGTTCCCGACGCCGAGAAGCGTCGGCGAGCCGATTTCGTCATCGATACCGGTCGGGGGCTGGACGGTGCCCGGGAGCAGGTTCGCGCCATCATCGGGGCGCTCGCAGGGAAGGGCAGGGGAGCCGGGAATGCGTGAGATCGTCTTCGACACCGAGACCACGGGGCTGGATGCGCGCGAGGATCGCATCATCGAGATCGGCGGCGTCGAGCTCGTGAACCGGTTTCCGACCGGCCGCAGCTTCCATTTCTACCTCGACCCCCAAGGACGTCCCATCCATCCCGAGGCGCAGGCGGTGCACGGCATCTCGGCTGCGGATCTGGTCGGCAAGCCGACCTTCGGCGAGATCATCGACGATTTCCTGGCCTTCACCGAAGGGGCGATGCTCGTTGCCCACAATGCGACCTTCGACATGGGCTTCGTCAACGCCGAACTCGTCCGGTTCGGCCGCGAGACGATCGGGATCGAGCGCGTGGTGGACACTCTCGCGGCCGCGCGTCGCAAGCATCCCATGGGTCCCAATTCGCTGGACGCGCTGTGCCGGCGATACGGAATCGACAATTCGAGGCGCACCAAACACGGGGCACTTCTCGATTCGGAGCTGTTGGCTGAGGTCTATATCGAGCTGATCGGCGGCCGCCAGGCGAGCTTCGGCCTCGAAGTCGCGATCCAGACGGTGGTTGTGAGCGATGGCGACGACAGGGCCGAGCATCGGATCGCGCCGCGGCCCGAGCCCCTGCCGTCGCGCCTTACCGCGGCCGAGCTCGCTGCCCACGAGGCCATGGTGGCCTCGCTCGGAGAGAATGCGATCTGGAGAATTTCGGGCGCGTGAGGGCAGGCGTGCGTCCTGACGGGCGCAAAAGGAACCTAAACCACTGAAAGAGCATCTGTTGTCCGAACGGCGGAGCCCGCCTTTCGGACTAAGCTCTCCTCAGCTCACCTGCACCTTGGACTTCGCCTGTTCTTCGGCGAGCTTCTGCTGGAACATCTGCGCGAAGTCGATCGGGTCGAGCATCAGCGGGGGGAACCCACCATTGCGCGTCGCCTCGGCAATGATCTGGCGTGCGAACGGGAAGAGCAGCCTCGGGCACTCGATGAAGAGGATCGGCAGCGTGTGCTCCTTGGGGAAGCCCGCCACGCGGAAGACGCCGCCGTAGATCAGCTCCACGTTGAACAGCACGTCCTTGTCGAAAGCCGCGCGCGCGGCGATCGTCAGATGCACATCGAACTCGGTCTCCGAGATCGGATTGGCATTGACGTTCACATTGATGTTGATTCCGGGAGACTTGTCGCGGCCGCGCAGCGAGTTCGGCGCGCCAGGACTCTCGAAGGACAGGTCCTTCACATACTGGACCAGGATGTTGAGCTGCGGCTGCGCGCCGTTGCCGGCCGCGGCGGCGCCCTGCGCCTTGTTGTCTTCCTGCTTGTCGGTCACGAGTTCCGTCCTTTGTGTCGCGCCGTCCTGCGGCGCCCGGTCCGAAGTGGGCAGTTGGCTATCATGGTGGTGCGGTCAAGACAAGCTTGCGCCAGAGCCTGCGGCGGTCAGCGTTCGGGCCTGCGCCATGGCGAATCCGGATCGGCCCTGCGCGTGAATTCGCCCTCCTCCAGGTCGATGACGGTTCCGCCATTGTCTTCGCGCCGACCGTGGCCCTGGGCGAAGCCTGCCGGCGTCATGACGACGACGTTGCGGCCGATCGCGGACCAGATGACGTCGCGAAACCATGGCAGGAAGAGCATCAGCCCCAACGCGTCGGTGACGAAGCCCGGGATGATGAGCAGCAGGCCCGCGAGCAGTATCATGACGCCGTGCACGAGATCGCGACCCGGCACGCGGCCCGCATCCATTTCCGCGCGGATGCGCGCCAGGATGCCGAACCCCTGCACCCGGAGCAGGATCGCGCCGAAGAAGGCGGTTGCGACGACGAGGCCCACCGTCGCCAGGGCGCCGATCTGGCTTCCGACCAGCACGAAGACCGCGATCTCCGTCAGTGGCAGGATCAGGAAAAGGAATGGCAGCAATCTCGTCATTTCTCTTCCCGCGTTGCCATGAGGGCTGCGGTCCCTTGCCGGCGGCCCGTTTCGCTGTCTGAATGATGACAGATAGGAATTGCGGTCGCGGATTTGAATGATCGGCGTCGTCGTTCTATATGCAAGGGGGATCGGGCCTGCCCGATCATCATGGCGGTATGGGCGACTTGACTGCCGGGTGCATCTCGATTGGCGGACAGGATGGAATTCTTCGATTTCGGCACAATCTTCTTCATGATCGCGGCGGTCGTGATCTTCTTCCAGCTGCGCAATGTGCTGGGGAAGCGCACGGGCAGCGAACGTCCGCCATTCGACCCGTATACCGCCGGCCGGAGCCAGAAGCCGGACGCGCCCGCCGGACAGGAGAACGTCGTGTCGCTGCCGCGCAAGCGGGCCAATGGCGAGCCTGACGAGACCTACGCCGCGATCGACGCCTTCGCCAAGCCGGGCACGGACCTGAACAGGGGCCTGCGCGCGGTGCGCGACGCCGACCCTACCTTCGAGCCGAAGACCTTCGTGGACGGGGCCAAGATGGCCTACGAGATGATCGTCATGGCATTCGCCGACGGCGATCGTCGGACGCTCAAGAACCTGCTCTCGCGCGAAGTCTATGACGGCTTCGTCGCCGAGATCGCCGAAAGGGAGGGCCGTTCGGAAAAGATTCAGTCCTCCTTCGTCGGCATCGACAAGGCGGAGATCGTTTCCGCTGAGATGAAGGGCAGCGAGGCCTACGTCACGCTGCGCATTGTCAGCGAGCTGATCTCGGCTACCCGCGACAGTGCGGGGTCCGTTATCGACGGCGACCCGGAGACCGTGGCCGAGGTCAAGGATGTCTGGACCTTCTCTCGCGACACCCGTTCACGCGATCCGAACTGGAAGCTCGTCGCGACGGAAGCCGAGGACTGACCGGCCGCTCCGCGTCGAAGCCTTGGACCCGCGTCTGACCCCTGCCGGATTCGAGGAACTGGATGGCTGGACGCAGGATGGCGCCTCGGCCGCCTTCGACGCGTTCCGGCGGTCCGCGCACCGTGTCCTGGTGAAGCCCTATCGTACCGGCGACCTTGGAATATCCAGCGCGAGCTTCGAAACAGCCTTCGCGGAGGCGCGAAGGCTGGACGGCCTCGATGACGAGCAGGCACGCCACTTCTTCGAAACGCATTTCCTGCCGATGCGCGTCGGCAACGGCCTCGTCACGGGCTTTTACGAACCCGAAGCGGAGGCTTCGCTCGCGGCATCCGGCAGATTCCGCTACCCTCTCTACGGCCGCCCGGACGATCTGGTCGACGTCGAGGGCATCGGCGATGCGCATGGCCTCGATCACTACCTCGCCTTCGCGCGCGCCGACGGCGGGCGGCTCGTCGAATATCACGATCGCGCCGCCATCGAGAACGGCGCGCTGGCGGGGCGCGGGCTCGAACTATTCTGGCTCGCCGACCGCGTCGACCTCTTCTTCATCCACGTCCAGGGCGCGGCGCGTCTTCGGCTGCCCGACGGTTCCGTCCGTCGCGTGACCTATGCGGCGAAGTCCGGTCACCGTTTCACGGGCCCGGGCCGCGTGCTGGCCTCGCTCGGCGAGATACCGGAGGCCCAGGTGACGATGCAGTCCATCCGTGCCTGGCTCGGGGAGAATCCCGGCCGTGCCGACGAGATCCTGCATCGAAACCGCTCCTTCATCTTTTTTCGGGAAGCACCGGTGGACGACGGGAAACTGGGTCCGGTCGCCGCCGCCAAGGTTCCCCTGACGCCGGGCCGGTCGATAGCCGTGGACCGGCTGATCCATACCTTCGCCACGCCGGTCCATGTCGCCGCCCCGTCGCTCGATGCTTTCGGGGGTTCGGGCTTCCGGCGGCTGATGATCGCCCAGGACACCGGCTCGGCGATAACCGGCATCGCGCGCGGCGACCTTTTCGCCGGCTCGGGCGACGCCGCCGGCGAGATCGCCGGTGTGGTGCGCCACGAGGCGACGTTCCACGTACTGGTGCCGCGTGCAGTGGCGGGCGGGGCGTCATGAGCGCGCAGCGGACGCTTTCGCCCGAGGAGCGGATCATCTGGGGACGGGTCGCCCGCACGGCGGCGCCCTTGCCCGGCAGAACGGTCGACGCCGATCTTCTCGCGCAGGAGTTCCGCGACGGACCCGTCCACGCCGCCGGCCCTTTGGAAGGCTCGCCGCGATCCGAGGAGGCGCCGCCGGCGCGGCCGGGTGCGCACGCTTCCCCCAGCGCGCTGGACCGGCAGACGCGGGTCAAGCTCGCGCGCGGCCGCATCGCGATCGAGGGCCGGATCGACCTGCATGGGCTGACCCAGTCGGAAGCCCACGGCCTGCTTCTGTCCTTCCTGCACCGGGCGCACGGGGAAGGGCGGCGGCACGTCCTGGTCGTGACCGGCAAGGGATCGTCGCTTGGCAGCGACGGCGCGTTGAAGCGCGCCGCTCCCCACTGGTTCGCCACGCCGCCGTTTCGGTCCCTCGTCTCCGGCTACGAGACGGCTGCGCGCGGCCATGGCGGCGACGGCGCCCTCTATGTGCGGCTGAGGCGCAAGTGACGCCCTTCGGCGAACGGCTCCGCGCCTTGCGGGCGGCACGCGGCGTAACGCAGAAGGAAATGGCGCGCGCGCTGGGCGTCTCGCCGGCCTATCTGTCGGCGCTCGAGCACGGCCGGCGCGGCGTTCCCTCCTGGGCGACCATCCAGAAGATCATCGGCTATTTCAACGTCATCTGGGACGAGGCGGAGGAACTGCAGCGTCTGGCAATGAGTTCCGATCCCCGCGTAGTTGTGGACACTTCGGGTCTCTCGCCGAGGGCGACCGCGCTTGCCAATCTGTTTGCGGCCGTAGTGGGTGAGCTCGACGAGGAGCAGCTTCACGATCTGGCCGAGCGGCTTGCTGCCATGCGCGCGCGTTCCCCCGGCTGATCAGAACAGCGCGCGCAGTTCCTCCAGCCGGTCGTTGACGAGCCAGCCATAGTAGTTCTCTTCCGGCAGCTTCGGCTCCTGGCCGTTCGCCGCGCGCTGGCGGTTCTCGGCCGCGAGCCTGCGGGCCCGGTCCTCCGCGTCGCCGACATTGTAGAGCGTGGCGGTCAGTCCCGGATTGGTCGAGATGTCGAAGCCGGCGATGCCGCGATATGAATCGATCGCCCGCTTCAGGGTGGCGGCGACGTAGGGCAGGGTCAGATCGGGATCCATGATCGTGCGGTAGACCTGCTGGGCATCCCGATGGTCGAGCTTCGGCAGGCCCGAGACCTCGTTGACCAGATCGCTCATGCGCAGCGCGGTCAGCGGGTTCAGCTGCCCGATGCCGAATGTCTGGCCGGCGTAGTAGGGCTGGAAGAACACCGCGCTCAGCCGGTTGTCCGGCCAGGTCTTGCCGTCGATCGACTTCCCGCGGAAGACCTCGTTCCAGACCCGCTCGTTGCAGGACCAGTAGGTGTAGCTGCCCGTGATCACCCGGCATATCTCGAATTCGGGACGCGAGATGAACTCGTCCACGCTCTCGCCTTCATAGGTGAATGCGAAGTTCGAGTTGAGATAGGAGACCGCCTTCACGTAGTAGGTCTGGAGGCGGTCGTAGGCGTCGACATTGTAGGTGTGCTCGCCGACGATGGCGCCCACCATATGCATGGCATCGATGCCGTATTCGGCCGAGACCTGGTTGATCTTGGCCCGCAGCGCCCCGTCATTCTTCAGGAGCGCGAAGATCTTCCGGTATTTCTGGTCGTAGGTCGTCCTGAGTGCGCGGGTCCGCGACGCGGAAGCGCCCGGCACCGGGGGCTGTTCGACATGCCGGTTGCCGTCGGGCACGACGGACACGGCGCCGGCCTCGGCGGGCACGACCGCGGGAAGAAGACACAACAGGAAGGCATGTCGCGTTTTCATGCGAGCCCAGAACCGGATTGTCGGCTTGGCCGAAAGGATAGCGCTTCGGGGTCCGGAGTCGAATGGATTTGCGGCCTGCGTCGAAACGCCCGGCCGCTCCCCGCCCAGGATACCGCGCGCGACAGCTATCCCATCAGCCGCGCACGGTACTGTGAAGCCGCGCACTCAAAGGATGAAACGCGACAAATCTGTGTTCTTGGCCAGGTCGCCGACATGTTTTCCGACATAGTCGGCATCGATCGTTACGGTGGAGCCGGTCCGGTCGGGCGCGTTGTAGGAGATGTCGTCCAGAACCCGCTCCATCACCGTCTGCAGCCGGCGTGCTCCGATATTCTCTACCGAGCTGTTGAGATCGACGGCTATGCCCGCGAGCCTATCGATCGCGTCGTCGGTGAAGTCGAGCGTGACGCCCTCGGTCTCCAGCAGCGCCACGTACTGCTTGATGAGGCTCGCCTCGGTCTCGGTCAGGATCCTGACGAAATCGTCCTTTTCCAGCGCGCGGAGCTCCACCCGGATCGGCAACCGGCCCTGGAGTTCCGGCAGCAGGTCGGATGGCTTGGACACGTGGAACGCGCCGGAGGCGATGAACAGGATGTGATCCGTCCTGACCGGCCCGTACTTGGTCGCCACCGTCGTGCCCTCGACCAGCGGCAGCAGGTCTCGCTGCACACCTTCGCGCGACACGCCGGCGCCGATGCCGCCCTCGCGCGCCGCGATCTTGTCGATCTCGTCGAGGAAGACGATGCCGTCGTTCTCCGTGGCCTCGAGTGCCTTCTGCACGACGGCATCCTGGTCGAGCAGCTTGTCGGACTCGTCGTTGATCAGGAGCTGGTAGGATTCCTTGACGGTCGTCCTGCGCGTCTTGGTCCGCTTCTGCCCCATCGCCTTGGAAAGCATGTCGTTGATGTTGAGCACGCCGATATTGGCTCCCGGCATGCCGGGAATCTCGAAGCCGGGCATGCCGCCGCCCGTATCGGCCACCTCGATGTCGATCTCCTTGTCGTCGAGCTCGCCGTCGCGCAGCTTTCGGCGGAAGGAATCGCGCGTGGCAGGGCTCGCCGTCTTGCCGACCAGCGCCTCCAGTACCCTTTCCTCGGCATTGAGGTGGGCGCGGGCCTCCACGTCCTCGCGCATCTTCTCGCGAACCAGCCCGATCGCCACCTCAACGAGATCGCGCACGATCTGCTCGACGTCGCGACCGACATAGCCGACCTCGGTGAACTTCGTCGCCTCGACCTTGATGAAGGGCGCGCCGGCCAGCCTCGCGAGGCGCCGCGAGATTTCCGTCTTGCCGACGCCGGTGGGGCCGATCATCAGGATGTTCTTGGGCATCACCTCCTCGCGCATCTGGCCTTCCAGCTGCTGCCGGCGCCAGCGGTTCCTCAGCGCGATCGCGACCGCGCGCTTGGCATCCTTCTGGCCGATGATGTAGCGGTCGAGCTCGGAGACGATCTCGCGCGGGGAATAGGTGCTCATGGTCTCTTCTCTTCGTTGTCTGGCTGGTAACGCATGATCAGGCTGTCGCCGGACCTGCCCAGCAATTCGGTAACGGGCCGATAGCCCGCCTTTTCATAGGCTCGTACCGCCCGGACATTGGCCGGATCGGGATCGATGATGATCGTGCGGCGTCCTTCCGCGATGAGCCGCCTCGTGAAGGCGGCGAGCGCCGCGCTGCCGATCCCCCGTCCGAGCCTGCCGCCGTCGGCGAGCGAAATGTCCACGCCGACGGCGTCGGCTGGCAACTCGGCCAGCCACGGATTGTCGGCGATCCAGGTCTCGTTCTGGTGGTGCCCGATGAACCAGGCCTGGATGTAGCCCGCCGCCTCGCCGTCAACGATCAGGAGATAAGGGCGGGTCGTGTCGCGGCCTTCCACCATGTCGCGGACATGGCCGAGCTCGGTATCGGGATCGCCCCACCATTCGCGCCAGTGCGGCCGCGCCATCCATTCCCGCAGCATGGCGAGATCGGCTTGCTCGACCGGCCGGAAATCCATCGCGGGAGCCGGTTCAGGCGGCATCGAGGCTTTCGAGCACGACCGAGTGATTGGTGTAGACGCATATGTCGGCCGCGATTTGCATCGCCTTCCTTGCGATGTCCTCGGCGTCCATCTCGGTGTCGACCAGCGCGCGCGCCGCGGCCAGCGCGTAATTGCCGCCGGATCCGATGGCCATCACGCCGTGCTCGGGCTCCAGCACGTCGCCGGTCCCGGTCAGCGCCAGCGAGACGCTCCTGTCCGCGACCAGCATCATCGCTTCCAGCCGCCGCAGGTACCGGTCGGTGCGCCAGTCCTTGGCGAGTTCCACGCAGGCGCGGGTCAGCTGGTCGGGATACTGTTCGAGCTTGGCTTCGAGCCGTTCCAGGAGCGTGAAGGCGTCGGCCGTGGCGCCGGCGAAACCGGCGATGACGTTGCCGCCCTTGCCGATCCGGCGAACCTTCTTGGCATTGCCCTTCATGATGGTCTGGCCGAGGCTCACCTGGCCGTCGCCGGCGATGACGACCTTGCCGGCCTTGCGCACGGTCACGATGGTCGTGGCGTGCATGGATGCTTCGTTGGACATGGCATGCTCCGGTAGCGAGGCGATCCGGCCCTCGTTCAGGCATCCGCGACCGCCCCCGTGAGCCGCTTATGTATGCATGGGGTGGCCGAAATCAATCGGCCCGCCCCGGCGCCGTCCGCCAACTGGTAATGCCGCGGCGCTGCTGGTAGAAGGCCATCGGATTCTGCATGGACGGATGTCGCAACATGGCCGGAACGCGCAAGGCGAAGATCGCCCGGAAGACGACCGAGACCCGGATAGAGGTCTCGGTCGATCTGGACGGGCAGGGCAGCTACGAGGTCGCCACCGGCGTCGGCTTCTTTGACCACATGCTGGAGCAGCTCGCGCGCCATTCGCTGATCGACGTCACGGTCCATGCCGAGGGCGATCTCCACATCGACGACCATCACACGGTCGAGGACACCGGCATCGCGCTCGGCCAGGCGATCGCGCAGGCGCTCGGAGAAAGGCGCGGCATACGCCGCTATGCCTCGCTCGATCTCGCCATGGACGAAACGCTGACGCGTGCCGCCGTCGACGTGTCGGGCCGGCCCTTCCTCGTCTGGAACGTCGCCTTCACGGCGCCGAAGATCGGCACGTTCGACACCGAGCTGGTGCGCGAGTTCTTCCAGGCGCTCTCCCAGCATGCCGGCATCACGCTCCATGTCGAGACGCTCCACGGTGCCAACAGCCACCACATCGCCGAAACCTGCTTCAAGGCGGTCGCGCGCGTGCTCAGGAACGCCATGGAGGCCGATCCCCGCCAGGAGGGCGTGGTGCCGTCCACCAAGGGCAGCCTGAAGGGCTGATCGATGGCCATCTTCGTCGTCATGGACCCGCCGGCCGATGCGGCGGAACGCGAGCCGGCCTTCGTCCGGGACGGCTTCCATTTCCTCGCCTTCGTGATGCCGGTCATCTGGCTGGTCTGGCACCGCCTCTGGATCGAGGCGCTGGCCGCGCTGCTGGCGAGCGTCGCCATCTCGGCTATCGCCTCCAGGATGGGCGTCGGTCCGGCCGCTCCGGCGCTGACGCTGCTGGTCTCGATCTATTTCGGCCTGGAAGGCGCGGCGCTCCGGATCGCCGCGCTCCGTCGGCGCGGCTGGCGCGAGGCGGCCGTCATCGACGCCGAGAGCCTCGACGACGCCGAGGCGCGCCATGCGGTGGAATTCGGCGAGCCCGATAGCGTCCAGGGGCGTCCGGAAGCCCGCCTTCCGGCGTCCCGCCCGGTCGGGCACGAAGCGCCTGCGCTGGGCCTTTTCGGCTATCCAGGGGTGCGTTGATGCGGGTCGCCATCATCGACTACGGCTCCGGCAACCTGCGCTCGGCCACCAAGGCCTTCGAACGCGCCGCGCGGGAGGCGGGCATCGCGGCCGAGATCGACCTGACTGCCGATGCCGAGCAGGTCCTGACCGCCGATCGCGTCGTGCTTCCGGGCGTCGGCGCCTATGCCGACTGCAGGGCCGGGCTCGACGCGGTTGACGGCATGGTCGAGGCGCTGCGCGAGGCGGTGGAACGCCGGGCGAGGCCCTTTCTCGGCATCTGCGTCGGCATGCAGCTCATGTCGGACCGGGGCCTCGAGAAGACGGTCACGCAGGGGCTGGGCTGGATTGCCGGAGACGTCAGGCAGATAGAGCCCGCAGACCCCTCGCTGAAGATCCCGCAGATCGGCTGGAACACGATTCACGTGAAACAGCCGCACTGGCTCTTCAACGACATCTGGACCGGCGAGCGCGGACTGCACGCCTACTTCGTGCACTCCTACCAGCTCCTGGCGGCCAATGCGGACGACGTGGTCGCCTTCACCGAGTATGGCGGCGAGGTGACGGCCGCGGTCGCACGCGACAACATGGCCGGTACCCAGTTTCACCCGGAGAAAAGCCAGGCGCTCGGCCTGGCCCTGATCGCCAACTTTCTCAGATGGAAGCCGTAGGGAGACGGTCATGAGCGAACCCAAGAAGGGCTACTGGATGGCGATGGTCGACGTGACCGACCCGGAGGGCTATCCCCGCTACGTCGCCGCCAACAAAGCGGCCTTCGACAAGTATGGCGCGCGCTTCCTCGTTCGCGGCGGCGAGGGCCGGGTCTTCGAGGGACCTGCCGCGACCCGCCTCGTCGTCATCGAGTTCGACAGCTACCGTACCGCGCTCGACTGCTACCACTCGCCGGAATACCAGGCCGCGCTCAAGCTGCGCGAGGCCTTCTCGAATGCGCATTTCGCAGTGGTCGAGGGCGTCTGAGGCATGATCCTCTTCCCCGCGATCGACCTCAAGGACGGCAAGTGCGTCCGGCTCAGGCTGGGCGACATGGCCACCGCGACGATCTACAACGAGGATCCGGCTGCCCAGGCCCGCGCCTTCGAGGAGCAGGGCTTCTCCTGGCTTCACGTCGTCGATCTGAACGGCGCGTTCAAGGGCGAGAGCGTCAACAGCGCGGCCGTCGGCGCGATCCTCAAGGCCACGCATAATCCGGTTCAGCTCGGCGGAGGCATCCGCACGATCCCGCAGATAGAGGACTGGCTGGATCGCGGTCTCGCCCGCGTCATCCTGGGAACCGTCGCGGTCCGCGAGCCGGACCTCGTGAAGGAGGCATGCCGCCTGTTTCCGGGCCGCATAGCCGTCGGCATCGACGCGCGCGGCGGCAAGGTGGCCGTCGAGGGCTGGGCGGAGGCGTCCGAACTCGGCGTGACGGAGCTTGCGCGCAAGTTCGAAGGCGCCGGTGTCGCCGCCATCATCTATACCGACATCGACCGCGACGGCGTGCTGACGGGCATCAACTGGGAGGCGACCATCGCGCTCGCCGACGCCGTCTCGATCCCCGTGATCGCGTCGGGTGGCCTCGCGTCCCTGGCCGACATCGTGCGTATGACCATGCCGGATGCGCGCAAGCTGGAAGGTGCGATTTCGGGCCGCGCGCTTTATGACGGTCGCATCGACCCCGCCGAGGCGCTGTCGATCCTGAATGGCGGACGGGCTGACCTGCCCGGCTATTTCGAGGAGGAGCGATGACCCTCAAGTGCCGCGTCATCCCCTGCCTGGACGTCAAGGACGGCCGCGTCGTCAAGGGGGTGAACTTCGTCGACCTGGTAGATGCCGGCGATCCGGTAGAGGCGGCCGCCGCCTATGACGCGGCCGGCGCCGACGAACTCTGCTTCCTCGACATCACGGCCTCGTCCGACGATCGCGAGACCATATTCGACATCGTCGCGCGCACGGCCGAGCGCTGCTTCATTCCGTTGACCGTCGGAGGCGGCGTGCGTGCCGTGGCCGACATCCGCAAGCTGCTGCTTGCCGGGGCCGACAAGGTCTCGATCAACACGGCCGCCGTGAAGAACCCCGGCTTCGTGGCCGAGGCCGCCGACAAGTTCGGCAACCAGTGCATCGTGGTCGCCATCGACGCCAAGAAGGTGTCCGCTCCCGGAGAGACCGATCGCTGGGAGATATTCACCCATGGCGGTCGCCAGCCGACCGGCATCGACGCCGTCGATTTCGCCCGGCGCGTGGTCGATCTCGGCGCCGGCGAGATCCTGTTGACTTCGATGGATCGCGACGGCACGAAATCGGGCTACGACATCGCCCTGACCCGCGCCGTCGCCGATGCGATCCCGGCGCCGGTCATCGCATCGGGAGGCGTCGGCACGCTCGATCACCTCGTCGAGGGCATTCGCGACGGCCATGCCACGGCGGTGCTGGCCGCCTCGATATTTCATTTCGGAACCTATTCGATCGCCGAGGCCAAGGCGCATATGGCAAGGGCCGGCCTGGCCATGCGACTCGACTTCGCGCCCGGGGCAAACTAAAGAGCGCGCCCATGGAAACGCGCTTCGACCTCGCCGATCTCGAGAGGATCATCGCCGAACGGGCAGCCTCGGGCGACACGGAATCCTGGACCGCCAAACTCGTTGGCGGCGGGATGGAAAAGGCGGCCAAGAAGCTCGGCGAGGAGGCGGTCGAGACGGTGATCGCCGCGCTTGGCGGCAAGCGCGACGCGATCGTGGCGGAGAGCGCCGACCTGATCTATCACTGGCTGGTCGTGCTCGCCGTTTCGAAGGTTCCGCTGGCCGAGGTCCTGGCCGAACTGGAGCGTCGGACCGGCAGTTCCGGCATCGCAGAGAAGCGTGCCCGACCCAGGGATTGATCCATGGACCAGCTCGCCCGGAACGAGAAATATTCGCCCTACCGCTTCTTCAGTTCCGAGCAATGGGCCGGATTCCGGGCCGACACGCCGCTGACGCTGACCGAGGACGAGGTCTCGCGGCTGCGCTCGCTGAACGATCCCGTCGATCTCGACGAGGTGCGCCGCATCTACCTTTCGGCTTCGCGCCTGCTTTCGGCCCATGTCGAGGCCAGCCAGCTCCTTTTCGAGCAGCGCCAGGTGTTTTTCGACGCCAACGACACGATCAAGACGCCGTTCATCATCGGAATCGCCGGCTCCGTGGCCGTGGGCAAGTCGACGACGGCCCGCGTGCTGAAGGAACTGCTCACCCGCTGGCCGTCAAGCCCCAAGGTCGATCTCATCACGACCGACGGCTTCCTCTATCCCAACGAGGTCCTGCGCAGGAACAACCTGATGGACCGCAAGGGATTTCCCGATTCCTACGACGTGGGCGCGATCCTGCGCTTCCTGTCGGGCATCAAGTCGGGCCAGCGCAACGTGCGCGCTCCGGTCTATTCGCACCTGACCTACGATGTGATCGATGGCGAGTTCGTCACGATCGACCGCCCCGACATCCTCATCTTCGAGGGCATCAACGTTCTCCAGACGCGCCAGCTTCCTCCCGACGGCAAGGCGATCCCCGTAGTCTCCGACTTCTTCGACTTCTCGATCTACATCGACGCCGAGGAGGAACTGATCCACGAATGGTACATCGCGCGCTTCATGCGCCTGCGAGAGACGGCCTTCCGCAATCCCGAATCCTTCTTCCACCGCTATTCCAAGCTGTCGGAGGACGCCGCCCGGGCCATCGCGGAGGGCCTGTGGGGCAACATCAACCTCAAGAACCTCCACGAAAACATCCTGCCCACGCGACCCCGCGCCGATCTCATCCTCAAGAAGGGCGCGGACCATTTCGTCGAGGAAGTGGCGCTCAGGAAGCTCTGACCGCACCCCGGCCGGCGCCGGTGACGCGCCGGAGCGTCAGGTTGATGCGTCCCCCTTTCTTCAGCAGCCCCGACGTGCCGGGATAGATGCGGTCGACGCCGTGGAAGGCTAGACGGCTGTCGCCGCCGAGAACCACCACGTCGCCGCTCGTGAGCCGGAAAGAGACCGTCGGGTCGGTTCGCTTCTGCCCGCCGACGCGGAACAGGCAGTCGTCTCCAAGCGAGACCGAGACGACCGGCGCAGAGAAATCCTCCTCGTCGCGGTCCTGGTGCAGTCCCATCTTCGCGCTGTCGTCGTAGAAGTTGACCAGGCACGCCTCGGGCGGTGCCGGATGTTCCGAGACGGCATTCCAGACCGCCAGCAGGCTGTCGGGGATCGGCGGCCACGGCCGTCCGGTGACGGGATGAAGCGGCTGGTAGCGGTAGCCGCGTTCCCGGTCGGTGACCCAGCCGAGCGCCCCGCAATTGGTCATCCGGACGCTCATCTCCTTGCCGGTACGCGGCATCGCCGGCGTGAAGAGCGGCGCGGCCGCGACGACCGCGCGGACGTCTTCGAGGAGTGCGTCCTGGGCCCCCCGGTCCAGGTATCCCGGCAGGTGCCGCAGTCCCGGGGGCAGGACGAGCACGTCGGCTCTCAGGCCGCGTCCGGCTCGGGGATGCGCAGCACCTGACCGGGATAGATCTTGTCGGGATGCGTCAGCATGGGGCGGTTGGCTTCGAAGATCACCGTGTGCCTGGCACCGTTGCCCTTGCCGTAGTGCTTTTCGGCGATCTTCCAAAGATTGTCGCCCTTCCTGACCGTGTGGAAGACCGGCTCCCTGGCCGGCGTCGATGCCTTCACGAGCGCGGTCATGTCGACATTGCCGTCCAGCTTCATTCCGGAATCGGGCGCGACGATCGTGAGCTCGTCGGCTTCGACCTTCGAAACCCCGAGCACGTTGCCCACGGCGATGACAGCCTTCTCGAAGATGGACTGGTCCGAAACGACGCCCCTCAGCACCGCCTTGTCGCCCCTGATCTCCACGTCGACGCGGTCGGTTCCCAGCTTGTGGGAATCAAGCTCCTTCTTGAGCGCCTCGGCCTGCGGCGGCTCGTCGTCGCCGATGCCGAGCTTCTTGCCAACGCTCTTCACGAAATCGAAGATTCCCATGACGCTGCTCCTCCGGGGTTGAACTGCATTCTTCGCGCGGCGGACCGTCGCGTTCAATCCGAAACTGCGCGGCTCAGTCGCCCGTTACCCTGCCGCGCATCCGCTTCACGCTCGACCGTCCCGCCTTTTCCTTCAGCCGACGCTCGACCGCGCCCTTGGAAGGCTTCGTCTTGCGGCGGGGCTTGGGCGGCGGCTCCGCCGCGCGGGCGACGAGCGCCGCCAGACGCTGCCGTGCGTCGTCGCGGTTGCGCTCCTGCGTCCGGAATCGGGATGCCTCGATGACGATCACGCCGTCCTTGGTCGCGCGCTGCCCGGCGAGCTTCACCAGCCGCTCGCGAACGTAGTCGCTGAGCCCGCGCGCGTTGGCCGCGTCGAAGCGGAGCTGGACGGCAGTCGCCACCTTGTTGACCTTCTGCCCGCCCGGACCGGACGCCCGGATGAAGCTTTCCTCGATCTCGTCGGGGAAGATGGTGGCGCCGGCTGCCACATGAAGCGGATCGTCGAAGGACATGGCGTCAGGATGGGCCGGGGCGCGGCAAAAGGGAAGAGTCGCACCGGCCATCCAAACCGGCCGGCGAATCGCCTATATGGAGCGGATGCCGATCGGCCTGCTCAGACGCCTTTCCAGACCGACCCTTCCGCCCGTTCGCGAGCGCGTGCACGAGGTCGCGGGCCGGTCGCTACCGCTCAAGATCGTCACAAGCGAGCGGGCACGACGGCTCACGCTGAGGATCGAGACCGGCGGTCGCGGTCTTCGCGTCACGATACCTCCCGGCGTCGGCGAGGCGGAGGTCGATCGCTTCGTATTGCGCCATGCCGGCTGGCTGGAGCAGCGCCTGGCCAAGCTCCCCGACCGGCCGCAGGCGAGGCCCGGCGTGAAAATCCCGCTGCGCGGCGTGCCGCATCTCATCGTCCATGAACCGGGCAGGCGCGGAACCGTGTCGGCGGAGACGGTCGACGGGCGGCCGGCCCTCGTGGTGTGCGGCGACCGGCGGCATCTTCCGCGCCGTCTGGCCGACTTCCTCAAGAAGGAAGCGAAGCGAGATATCGATGCCCTGGTGGCCCGGCACGCGGCCACGGTCGGCCGCAAGGCTAAGTCGATCCGCTTCAAGGACACGTCGAGCCGTTGGGGCTCCTGCACCGCCGATGGCGGGCTATCCTTCTCGTGGCGCATCATGATGGCCCCGCCGATGGTGATCGACTATCTCGTCGCGCACGAGGTCGCGCATCTCAAGGAGATGAACCACGGCCCGAAATTCTGGGCGCTCTGCGAGAAGCTGTGCCCCGAGACGAAGCGCTGCCGCGCCTGGCTCAAACGCAATGGCGGCGCGCTCCAGGCGATCGGGTTCGAGTGAAGCCTCGCCTCGACTCCGCCCTCGTTCCGCGATATTCCCCGCCATCATGCCCCTCGACATCAAGATCTGCGGCCTGTCCACTCCCGAGACCGTCGCCTCGGCGCTGGATGGCGGCGCGAGCCATGTCGGCTTCATCTTCTTCCCCAAGAGCCCGCGCAACGTGACGCCCGGCGAGGCCGGCCGGCTGCGCGAGGCAGCGCGGGGCCGGGCATCCGCCGTCGCCGTCACCGTCGACGCCGACGACGCTTTCCTCGACGCCATCGTGGCGTCGATGCGGCCCGACATGCTGCAGCTCCACGGCCATGAGACCCCGGCCCGGCTCGCCGAGGTGAAGGCACGGCATCACCTTCCGGTCATGAAGGCGATGCCTGTGCGCGAGGCGTCCGACCTCGCCGCACTGGAATCCTATCGCGGCATCGCCGACCGGTTCCTGTTCGATGCCCGCCCGCCAGCTGGCGCCGAGCTTCCGGGCGGAAACGGCGTCGCCTTCGACTGGCGTATCCTCGCCGGCCTTGACCCCGCCCTCGATTACATGCTTTCGGGGGGCCTCAACGCCGCCAATATCGGCGACGCCCTGAAAATCGCCCGCCCGCCCGGCATCGACGTCTCGTCCGGGGTGGAAAGCGCCCCGGGCGTCAAGGACACGCGGCTGATCGAAGAATTCTTCCGCGCCGTCAGGACCGCCCGCGCCGTTGACGCGGCCTGACACGCGGCCTTGCAGGGAGCGCGGCATGAACAAGCCGGCCGAACCGAATTCCTTCCGCACCGGACCCGACGAGCAGGGCATGTTCGGCATCTTCGGCGGCCGCTTCGTCGCCGAGACGCTGATGCCGCTGATCCTCGACCTCGAGGCCCACTGGAAGGCGGCCCGCAACGATCCCGCCTTCAAGGCCGAGCTCGAGCATCTCAACACCCACTATACCGGCCGTCCGTCGCCGCTCTATTTCGCCGAGCGGCTTACGGACCATCTCGGCGGCGCGAAGATCTACTTCAAGCGCGACGAGCTCAACCACACGGGCTCCCACAAGATCAACAACTGCCTCGGGCAGATCCTGCTCGCCAAGCGCATGGGCAAGAAGCGCATCATCGCCGAGACGGGCGCCGGCCAGCATGGCGTGGCCTCGGCCACCGTGGCCGCCCGCTTCGGCTTTCCCTGCGTGGTCTACATGGGCGCGACCGACGTCGAGCGGCAGGCTCCCAACGTCTTTCGCATGAAGCTGCTCGGCGCCGAGGTCAGGCCGGTGACGGCGGGACACGGCACGCTCAAGGACGCCATGAACGAGGCCCTGCGCGACTGGGTGACCAATGTCGAGGATACCTACTACCTGATCGGCACCGCCGCCGGTCCCCATCCCTATCCGGAACTGGTGCGCGAGTTCCAGTCGGTGATCGGACGCGAGACGAAGGAGCAGCTGATGGCCGCCGAGGGGCGGTTGCCGGACATGATCGTGGCCGCTGTCGGCGGCGGCTCCAACGCGATCGGCCTGTTCCATCCCTTCCTGGACGACCGCTCCGTCAGGATCGTCGGCGTCGAGGCGGGCGGCAAGGGCCTTTCCGGCGAGGAGCACTGCGCCTCGCTGACGGCCGGCTCGCCGGGCGTGCTCCACGGAAACCGTACCTACCTGCTCCAGACGGACGACGGCCAGATCAAGGACGGCCACTCGATCTCGGCGGGGCTGGACTACCCCGGCATCGGGCCGGAACATTCCTGGCTAAAGGAATCCGGTCGCGTCGAATACGTGCCGATCATGGACGCCGAGGCGCTGGAGGCGTTCCAGCTCCTCACCCGCGTCGAGGGCATCATCCCGGCGCTCGAGCCGTCCCACGCGCTGGCCGAGGTGATGAAGCGCGCGCCGAAGATGAACAGGGACGAGATCATCGTCATGAATCTGTGCGGTCGCGGCGACAAGGACATCTTCACCGTCGGCAAGCTGCTCGGCATGGGGCTGTGAAGCCGCTCATGGCGTCCGGCTTCATCGACGTCTGGATCAATTGCCCCGACTGCGAGACCGCGGAGCGGCTCGCCGGGGCGACGAGGGAGCCTGGAGGGGCATGACCGACACCCGCATCGACCGCCGCATGGCGAAGCTGAAATCGGCGGGGCGCCCCGCACTCGTCACCTATTTCATGGGCGGCGACCCGGATTACGAGACGTCGCTCAGGATCATGAAGGCCCTGCCCGCGGCGGGCGCCGACGTGATCGAACTGGGCATGCCCTTCTCCGACCCGATGGCCGACGGCCCCGCCATCCAGGCGGCCGGGCTGCGGGCGCTCCGGGGCGGCCAGACGCTGCGGAAGACCCTCGCCATGGCCGCCGCCTTCCGGGAGGGCGACGACGACACCCCCATCGTCCTCATGGGCTACTACAACCCGATCTACATCTATGGCGTCGAGCGGTTCCTTGCCGATGCCAAGGCTTCCGGCATCGACGGGCTGATCGTGGTCGACCTGCCGCCGGAGATGGACGCGGAACTGTGCATCCCCGCGCTGGAGGCCGGGCTGAACTTCATCCGCCTGGCGACCCCGACGACCGACGACAAGAGGTTGCCCAAGGTTCTCGAGAACACCTCCGGCTTCGTCTACTACGTTTCGATGACCGGCATCACCGGCTCCGCCCTGCCGGACACGACGCGGGTCGGCGCCGCCGTCGCCCGCATCAAGGCGCATACCGGCCTGCCCGTCTGCGTCGGCTTCGGCGTCAAGACGGCCGAGCAGGCGCGCGCCATCGGCGCCTCGGCCGACGGCGTGGTCGTCGGTACGGCGATCGTCAACGCAGTGGCGAACGTGCTCGACCGCGACGGCCGCATGACCGCCGATCCGGCCGAGGCCGTGGCCACGCTCGTAAGCGGGCTTTCGCAGGGCGTGCGCGCCGCCCGCCTTGCTCACGCCGGATAGCCGGCCCATCTAACGTCAGTCGGCGTCCGTGCCCGAAGGGGAGAACCCGCGATGAACTGGATCACCAACTACGTCCGCCCGAAGATCAATTCGATGCTCGGCCGGCGCGACATGCCCGAAAACCTCTGGATCAAGGATCCCGAGACGGGCGAGATGGTGTTCCACAAGGATCTGGAGGGAAACCAGTACGTCATTCCCTCCTCCGGCTACCACATGAAGATCACCGCCCGCGAGCGGCTGAGGCATTTCATGGACGGCGGTCGCTACGAAGCGATCGACAACCCGAAGGTGGCGATCGACCCGCTGCGCTTCCGCGACGAGAAGCGCTATGTCGACCGCCTGAAGGATGCGCGGTCCAAGACCTCGATGGATGACGCGATCATGAGCGTGACCGGCGCGATCGAGGGTCTGCCGATCGTCGCCGTGGTCCAGGATTTCGCATTCATGGGCGGTTCGCTCGGCATGGCGGCCGGCGAGGCGATCATCCGTGCCTTCGACATGGCGCGGGAAAAGGGCCGTCCGCTGGTCCTGTTCGCGGCTTCCGGCGGCGCGCGCATGCAGGAGGGCATTCTCTCCCTGATGCAGCTTCCGCGCACCACCGTCGCGGTCGACCGGCTGAAGGAGGCCGGCCTGCCCTACGTCGTGGTCCTGACCAACCCCACAACGGGCGGCGTCACCGCCTCCTACGCGATGCTGGGCGACGTGCATATCGCCGAGCCCGGGGCCCTGATCGGCTTCGCCGGTCCGCGCGTCATCGAGCAGACCATCCGCGAGAAGCTGCCCGACGGGTTCCAGCGCTCCGAATATCTCATGGAGCACGGGATGGTCGACATGGTCGTGCCGCGCACCGAGCTCAAGGAGACGATCGCCCGCCTTCTCAAGATACTGACGCGCCAGCCGGCGGAGCCCGCGACGGCGGAAAACGACACGGTCGTGCCGCTTCCCGCGCCGGCGGAGGTCGAGCAGAGCGCGTAAGCCGGTCACGACGAGACCGGCACCGAATTCGAGGCCGCATGCCGATGAAGACCCTGGCCGCCGACGCCGTCATCGATCGACTGATGGCGCTGCATCCGAAGGGCTACGATCTTTCGCTCGAACGCATCACGCGGCTGCTCGCATTGCTCGGCGATCCGCAGCGGCGCCTGCCGCCGGTCATCCACGTCGCGGGCACCAACGGCAAGGGCTCGGCCGCCGCCTTCGCGCGTGCGATCCTCGAGGCCGAGGGCCGGCGTGTCCATGTCCACACCTCTCCGCATCTGGTGAGCTGGCACGAGCGCTACCGGCTGGCGGCGCCGGGCGGGGGCCGCTTCGTCGCCGACGACGTGCTGGCGGAGGCGCTTTCGCGGATCGCGGATGCCAATGCCGGTCAGTCGATCACGGTCTTCGAGATACTGACGGCCGCCACCTTCATCCTGTTTTCCGAACATCCCGCGGATGCCGTGGTGCTGGAGGTGGGGCTCGGCGGCCGCTTCGACGCCACCAACGTCATCGAGCGCCCGGCGGTGGCCCTCATCATGCCGATCTCGCTCGACCATGAGGCGCATCTGGGCGACCGCGTCGAACTGATCGCGGCGGAGAAGGCCGGCATCATCAAGCCCGGCGCGCCGGTCGTGATCGGGGCACAGGAGAGCGACGTCGCCCGCGAGGTGCTGGTGGATGCCGCCGCGCGTGCCGGTGTCGAGCCGCTCGTCTACGGCCAGGACTTTCTCGCCTTCGAGGAAAACGGCCGCCTCGTCTACCAGGACGGGGACGGGCTTTTCGACCTGCCGCTGCCGCGACTTGCCGGGCGCCACCAGCTTGCCAACGCCGCCGCCGCGATCGCCGCCGTCAAGGCCGCCGGGTTCGCGGTCGGCCAGCGGGGGCTCGAGCGCGCGATGGAGAGCGTCGACTGGCCGGCGCGCATGCAGCGCCTCGCGACGGGCAGGCTGCCAGGACTGGCACCGCCCGGTTCCGAGCTCTGGCTTGACGGCGGGCACAATCCCGGCGCCGGTACGGTGATCGCGGAAGCGATGGCCGAGCTGGAGGAGCGGATGCCGAGGCCGCTCTTCCTCGTTGCGGGAATGATAGCCACCAAGGACCAGACGGGGTTCTTCCGTGCCTTCGAGGGCATGGTGCGGCACGTCTTCACGGTCCCCATCGCCGGGAGCGAGGCGGGCGTGCCCCCCGGGGAACTGGCCGCACGCGCGATGCAGGCCGGGCTGTCGGCCGAGCCGGTGGCCTCAGTCGAGAACGCGCTGATGCTGCTTCGCGATACCTGGGACCACAGCGAGCCGCCGCCGCGCATCCTGCTTGCCGGTTCGCTTTATTTCGCGGGCGAGGTTCTCGCGGCCAACGGAACGCCGCCCGACTGAACATCGGAAATATAATGCATAGATCACGAGCCAGACCGGCTCATTTTCCTGCAGTATATTACTTGTCACGAAGGATGTGATGGCATAGCCTTCGGCCAGCGCGCGGCAGGGAACCGTGACGCCGATCATGGGAGGAACGAGATGGACAAGCGCTTCTGGGCCGCTGGTGCCCTGTCTTTGCTGGCGGTGCAGGTTGCCGCCGCCGACGAGATCAAGGTCGGGCTGCTGCTGCCCTATTCGGGCGTCTACGCCGCGCTGGGCGAGGAGATCGAGGCCGGCTTCCGCATGGCCGTGGAGGGCGCCAACGATACCGGCCACACCTTCACGATCGTCAAGGAGGACTCCGAGGCCAAGCCTCCGGTCGGTCTCGCCAAGGCACGCAAGCTCGTCCTGGAGGACGAGGTCGACGTTCTCTCCGGCATCGTGTCGTCCGGTGTGCTCGCCGCGGTGCGCGATTTCGTCGATTCCAGCCAGGTGCCGCTGATCGTTTCCAACGCGGGCGCCGACGAATCGACCGGCAAATCGTGCAGCAAGTACATTACCCGCGTTTCCTTCTCCAATTCCCAGGTCAACCGGCCGATGGGCAAGTGGATGTTCGACCAGGGCGTCAGGAGGGTCTACACGCTGGCCCCCGACTATGCGGCGGGCCACGAACAGATCAACGCCTTCAAGACCGAGTTCGAAAAGGCCGGCGGCGAGATCGTCGGCGGCGAGTTCACGCCGTTCCAGAAGACCCAGGACTTCGGTCCCTACCTTACGACTGCGAAGGCAGCCGGCCCGGACGCCATCTACGTGTTCTATGCGGGCGGCGAGGCGATCTCCTTCGTCAAGCAGTATGATTCCTTCGGCCTCAAGGGCGACATCGGCCTCTATGGTTCCGGTTTCCTGAACTCGCAGCTCTATCTCGCTGCCGAGGGCGAGGCCGCCGTCGGCACCGTTGGCTCGCTGCACTACGTGCCGACGCTCGAAACCGAGGACAACAAGGCCTTCGTCGAGGAATTCAAGGCGAAGACGGGCCGTCTGCCGTCCGAATACGGCGTCCAGGGCTACGACGCCGGGCGTGCGCTGATCGAGGCGGTGAAGGCTGGCGCGACCGACCGTGCCTCACTTGCAGAGGCGCTGCCCAAGATCAGCTATACCGGCCCGCGCGGTCCGCTGCAGATCGATCCGGCCACCAACAACGTCGTCCAGAACGTCTACATCTACGAGATCGTCAAGGGTGACGACGGCGCCCTGACGCAGAAGGTTCTGGCGACCGTGGAGAACGTCAAGGACGAGCCGAACGGCTGCCAGCTCTAGCGGGCGCCGGTTCGGGGCTCAGGCCCTGAACCTATCGACGTTGATGGATCGGACGCCGGCCGTGCCGGCGTCCGGGCTCCCGCAGGCGAGGCTTTCATGGCGGACATCCAGTTCTGGGCCGTGCAGACCCTCAACGGTCTGCAGTTCTCCATGCTGCTCTTCCTGCTGTCCATCGGCCTGACGGTCATCTTCGGGCTGATGCATTTCGTCAATCTCGCGCACGGCGCGCTCTATGCGCTCGGCGCATATGCCGGCGTGACTGCAGCGACGGCCGCCGGCTCCTACTGGGCGGGCTTCGTTGCCGCGCCCGTCGCGGTGGCGCTCGCCGGGGTCGTTCTCTATCTCGGTCTCATCCGGCGCATGCGCCGCGCCGGCCCGATGAACCAGGTGCTCGTCACCTTCGGCCTGATCTTCGTCTTCCTCGATCTCTTCCGCATCGTCTGGGGGAATTTTGCGCTGGCCGCGCCGCAGCCGGATCTCCTGTCGGGCCGTACCGAATTCTTCGGCATCGTCTACCCGACCTATCGACTCTTCATCATCGCCGTCGGACTTGTGGTGATGGCCGTCCTGGGCCTGGTCCTGGCCCGGACGCAGATCGGCGCCATGATCCGCGCCGGCGTCGACAACGACCAGATGGCATCCTGCCTCGGCATCGACGTGGAGAGGCTTTTCTTCCTCGTCTTCTGCCTCGGCTGCGCGCTGGCCGGTCTCGCCGGCATCATCGCGGCGCCGGTCTTCTCGGTCACGCCGGACATGGGGACACAAATCCTGATCCCGACGCTCATCGTCGTGGTCATCGGCGGCCTCGGCAGCCTGAGGGGTGCCGTCGCGGGTTCGCTGCTGGTCGGCTTCATCCAGACCTTCGGCGCGGTGCTCGCCCCGCAGCTCGCCTCCGTCATCGTCTATGCACTGCTCGCGACCGTGCTGATCCTGCGTCCGGCCGGCCTCTTCCCGGCCCGGGGTTGAGCGGGACATGTTCGCCCACACGCCCCTGAAAACCCTCGCCATCGTGGCGCTGCTGGCGGCCGGCGCGCTGCACGCGATCTTCGGCGGCTATTTCGCGCGCGAACTGGTCGCCGAGGCTGCCGCACTGGCGATCCTGGTGATCAGCCTCGATCTCGTTGCCGGCTATGGCGGGATGATCTCGCTATGCCACGGCGCGATCTTCGGCATTGGCGCCTACGTCTTCGCGATCGTCACGGTAATTGCCGGCTACCCGCCGGCACTGGGGCTCCTGGCGGGCATCCTCGCATCGGCCGCCTTCGGGGCCCTCGTCGGCGCGGTGACTTCGCGCACGCGCGGCATCTTCTTCATCATGGCCACTCTTGCCTTCGGACAGATGGTCCACGCCTACGTCTTCGATTCGCGCAGGCTGGGCGGCGACGACGGCATGTCCGGGATACCCCGGCTCGACCTCTCCGCCATTGGCGTCGATCTCGGCAATTCCCTCCATTTCGCGCTGGCCAGCCTTTTCGCGCTGGCGCTCACCTATCTCGTCGCCGCCGCGATCCTGCGCTCAGGCTTCGGCCGCAGCCTCGTCGGCATCCGCTCCAACGAGACGCGCATGCGCGCGCTCGGCCTTCCCGTCCTGCGCCACAAGGCAGTCGCCTTCGCAATGTCCGGCGCGCTGGCCGGTTTCGCCGGCGTGATCGCGGCCATGCACACGATGTTCGTCTCGCCGGAAATGCTCACCTGGACGGTCTCGGGCGAAGCACTGGTGGTGGTGATCCTGGGCGGCCTGGGCACGCTGGCAGGCCCGGCGGTCGGCGCAGCACTTTTCGTATTTCTCAAGCACGAGGTGGGGCGTTACACCGACTACTGGCACATGGTCGTCGGAATCGTGCTGATCCTGGCCGTGGTGGGTGGCGGGCGCGGCGTCTTCGGCCAGATCGAGCACTGGTTGCGCCCGCGGCCGGCCAAGCCGCCCGAAACGTCGATCGGCGAGGAGCGCAAGCATGCTTGAGGCGCTCGGACTGAAGAAGTCTTTCGGGCTGCTCCAGGTCACGAACGACGTGTCTTTCGCGCTGGAGCGCGGCGAGCGCCGCGTGGTCCTCGGTCCCAACGGTGCGGGCAAGACGACGCTCTTCAACCTGCTTGCCGGCGAATTGCGCCCCAGTTCCGGCACGATCCGCATGGCCGGGCGCGACGTCACAGCGCTGAGCGTCGACCAGCGCGCGAGGCTCGGCCTCGGACGCTCGTACCAGAAGAACAATCTGTTCGACGACCTCACGATCCGCGAGAACCTGTCGCTTGCCGCCGCCGTCGCAGCGGGACAGGCCGCCTCGCTCGTCCGCGACACGCTGAACAGCGCCGAGACCCGCGCCGCCGTCGATGAGGCGGCGGCACGCACCGGCCTGTCCGCTGTCCTGGACGCGCCGGTGTCGTCGGTCTCCTATGGCGTGCGCCGCCAGCTCGAGGTGGCGCTGGCGCTCGCCACGCGGCCGTCGATCCTTTTGATGGACGAGCCGACCTCCGGCATCGGGCCCGGCATGACCGAAGCCTTCAATGCGCTCCTGAAGTCGCTGCCCCGCGACCTCACCATCCTCATCATCGAACACGACATGGATCTCGCCTTCGACGTCGCCGACCGCATCACGGTCCTCAACCACGGCGAAATCGTCTTCGAGGGAGACCCGGCCGCAACGCGCGCAAGCCCGCTGGTCAACGAGATCTATCTCGGCGGATGGCACGACGACCATGCTTGAGCTCGAGCGCCTCGATGCCGGCTACGGCGAGACGCAGATTCTGCACGGGCTGGACCTCGTCGCGCGGCCCGGCCGTGTCCTGGCCGTGCTGGGTCGCAACGGCGCCGGCAAGTCGACCACCATGAAGGCCATCATGGGCGTGGTCGAACCGCGCGCCGGGTCGATCCGTTTCGACGGGCGCCCCATCGGCGGCATGAAGCCTTTCCGGATCGCGTCCATGGGCATCGGCTACGTACCGGAGACCCGGGACATCTTTCCCTCGCTCACCGTCCGCGAGAACCTCGAGATCGCAGCCCGTCCCACGACCGGAAACCAGTCCGAATGGACCATGGATCGGGTCATCGGCTTTTTCCCGCGGCTCGGCGAAAGGCTCGCCAACGGCGGCAACGAACTCTCGGGCGGCGAACAGCAGATGTTGGCGATCGGACGGGCATTGATGGGCAATCCCCGCCTCCTGCTTCTCGACGAGCCGACGGAAGGTCTGGCGCCGATCATCGTGCGTCAGATCCACGACAAGCTGGCCGAGCTCAAATCGGCCGGCCTGACCATGATCCTGGTCGAGCAGAATTTCGGTTTCGCCACCAGCCTGGCGGACGACGTCCTCGTCATGGGCAGGGGTTCGTCGGTCTGGACGGGCACACCGGGCGCGATCCGCGCCGACAAGGCGCTGCAGTCGCGCTGGCTCGGAGTCTGATCTTCAGGGCGTTCCGAGCGTGATGGCGATCCCGTCCGCCGCCTGACCCGGGCTCGTGACGCTGCCGATGGCCCGTGCGCCTTCGTATCCGGCGGCATGAAGGGCAGCGAGGCAGGCGTCGGCGCGGCTGGCGGGAATGCCCGCCAGAAGCCCCCCCGAAGTCTGCGGATCGAACAGGATCGCCAGCGTCGCGTCGTCGACCGGGCCGCGGATCAGGCCCCTGAGCGCAAGGTTCTCGGGCAGCAGCGTCGAGGCGATACCCCCCTCGGCCAGGATGCGCACCTGGGGATGGAGCGGCAGCGCGTCCAGGTCGAGCCGGGCCGAGGCGCCGCTGGCCGACAGCATCTCGCCCAGATGACCGGCAAGACCGAAGCCCGTCACGTCGGTCAGCGCCGTTGCGCCATGCCCGACAAGGGTTCGCGCGGCATGCCGGTTGGACTGGCGCATGAGAGCCAGCGCACCGTCGACCGACGTGGCATCGGCTTCGGCGCGCATCGCGGCGGCGAACAGGATGCCGGTTCCGAGCGGCCGGGTCAGGATCAGCCGGTCGCCTTCGCGAAGGCCGCCCTTGCGCGTGATCCCGTTCCCGTCCGCCTCGCCCGTCACCGTCAAGCCGAACGACAGGTCGTCGCCCTCGCTCGAATGGCCGCCGAGCAGGACCACGCCCTCGCGATCGAGGCAGCGTCGTGCCCCGGCGAGCAGCTGGAACAGATCCTCCTCCACCAGCCGTGCGGCGCCGTGCGGCACCACGCATGTGGCCAGCGCATAGCGCGGTGCCGCGCCCATCGCGAAGATGTCGTTGAGGGCGTGGTTTGCGGCGATCTCGCCGAACACGAACGGATCGTCGACGAAGGCGCGCAGGAAGTCGACGCTCTGGACGAGCTTCGCAGGCTTCGTCACCGCGAAGACGGCTGCGTCTTCGGGCGATCCCGGCCCGATGATGACGCTCGCGTCGGCCACCGGTACGTCGAGGCGCGCCAGCGCGCGCGAAAGCGGCCCTGGTCCGATCTTGGCCGCGCAGCCGCCGCAGCGCATCGCCTCGGCCTGGTCCGGCGGGGTCGGGGTTGGCCGCAATGCCATCCGCGCCATCGTCCGGCCGGCGTCCTGATACATGCGCATCCAGCGCCGGTCGATCCGGTCCTTCAGCCGCCACAGCCAAGCGCCCTCGGCCTTGAGCGCGCCGCGCGAGGCGACGGCGTAGCGCTCGCCCGTCGAGATAAGCGCCAGGTGCCGCTTCTGCGGCGTCCAGGCGCGCGGGCTCTCGCCGCGCGCGACCGCGCGAAGGCTTCGCGCCAGCGGAGGCCCGGCACGCACGGCATAGACGCCCGCCTTCTCCCGGGGACTCTCGACCAGCGCCGCGCAGTCACCGGCCGCGAAGACCGTGGGATCGCCCGTCGACTGCAAGGTCGAGCCAACCGCCAGGAACCCATCGGCATCGACGGGCAGGCCGGTTTCGCGCAGCCAGCCCGGCGCGGCCGCGCCCGTCGCGACCAGCACCGCGTGCGCCGTGATGGGAGCTCCGCCCTCGGCATGCACGCTCGCCGCATCGATCGCAGTCACGCGACGGCGTTCGTGCAGCGTGACGCCGGAGCGGGCGAATTCTTCGCGAAACGACTGCCGAACACGCGGATTGTGCGTTGCGAGAAGCACGTCCGCAGTCACGAGGGCGAAGGAGAACGTATCCGGGTCGGCGCCGGTCCGAGCCGCATCTCCACGCAGCCGGTTGCGGAGGGACAGGAGCAGTTCCACCCCGCCCGCACCGCCGCCCACCACCACGATGCGGCGCGGGCCTCCCGCCGAAAGCGCACTGACGCGCAGCGTCTCGAACTTCTCGAGGAAGCTCCCGATCGGCTTGACCGCGATGGCGTGGCGCTCGGCGCCTGCGATGCCCGACAGGGACGGCGTGATGCCGACATCGATCGAGACGAGATCGTATCCGAGCGCCGGCCTGCCTTCGAGGAGGACGCGCCGGGCGGTCCTGTCGAGCCCCCGGGCGGTTGCGTGGATCAACCGCGTCCCGGTCGCCGCGCAGAGGCGGACGAGGTCGATATGCGCCTCGCGCCGTTCGTACAGGCCGGCGACCATGCCGGGCATCATTCCCGAATAGGGCGTCTCCAGGTCCCGGGTGACGAGCGTGATGCGCGTGCCCTGCTCCGGGCGTCGGGCAAAGGCGGCGATCACGTGCACATGGGCGTGGCCGCCGCCGACAAGCACGATGTCTCGGGCAAGAGGCCCGGTTGGCCTCATGCCTCGGCCCCGCAGCCCGGAAAGCCGTTCTCCTCCATCCAGGCGCTGTAGGCGTCGACGGGGTCGCTCGACAGAACGTCCCGCCAGTCCTCCGTTTCCGGGCGCACCAGCATCAGCCAGCCCTCGCCGTAGCAATCGTGGTTGAGGGCGGAGGCATTCGTCGCGAGCTTCTCGTTGACGGCCTCCACGGTACCGGGGAAGCCCGCCCGGACGGAGCCGACCCATTTCGCGCTTTCGAGCACTGCTATCCCGCGATCCGCCTCGAAGTACCTGCCGACCCGTTTCGGCGTGAAGATGATGACCTCGCGGGCCAGACGCAGGCCCACGGGCGTGATGCCGAGGCGCACCAGACCTTCGCCCGCCTCAGCATACCAGACGTGTCGCGGCACGTCGTAGAGGAGGCCTTCTGGAAAGTTGCAGCCGCGCACGGTCGCCATTGTCCGGTGTCACTCCGCGATCGAGGTCAGTATGTCAGGACACGACAGTCGCCGTCCATAATGTCGCGGATCATGGCGGCGGTGCCCATCATGCCCGAGCATTCCGGTATGAGATCGGCTTCGACGGCATCGAAGAGGTCGAGATTTGCGGGGCAGGCCCAGAGCCGCGCGCCGTGGCCGTGCGCCTCGCGGATCCAGTCCAGCACCGTCATGGGGTCGCCTGGCTTTACGTTCAGGCCTTCCGCCACGCCCTTGATGAGCAGGCGGCCGGCCGTGGCCGCGCAGACGATGTCCACCTCGTAGTCCATCGCGGCGGCCACCGCGGCATGGTAGAAGGGGGCGGCGAGTTCCTCGGGGTTGCGAGGGTCGGTGTTGACGAGGACAACCAGTAGCCGGCGGGTCATCGCGCAGGTTCCATCGACCGTTCGTCGTAGACGAAGTCGTCGCGTCCGAACTCGTCCGAAAGAAGACGGTCCGCCAACCGCTCGACATCGGGTGGCAGGACGCCGGCGAATGCTGCCGAGCCGAGCGATCCCGAGACGGCGCGCGCGATAGCCTCCGTCGCGGCGGTTCGAGGAAATGGCCGCCCCGCGAGTTCGTCGAGCGTCCCGACCTCCGGAGCCGCAGTGGAAAGCCCCAGAACGGCGGCCATCTCGACCAAATCGGCCTCGAGCACGAGCGTACCCTGGTGGAGAAGCGTTCGCCCTTCCATCAGTCCGGCCGAGCCCGATACCTTCCTACCCGCCACCGTGACATCCCCCGGCTTGCGAAACTGCGCTTGAAGACCATGTACGGCGAGCGTCGCGCAGAGCGCGTGGGCGATGCGCGATGCGAAAGCCTGCGGGTCCGATGCGCCATCCCGCGACACGACGAGATCCCATGCGAGGATGCCGGGCGCCATGTAGACCGCGCCGCCACCGGTGATCCGGCGTGCGATTTCCACGCCCCGTGAGCGGCAGTCCTCCACAGACAAGGCTTGTTCCAGGCTCTGGCTGCGTCCGACGAGGACGCAGCGCGGATAGTGATACAGTCTGAGCATGTCGGGGATGCGTCCCCGGCCGTGCATCTCCACCATGGCGGCTGTCAGGGCGACGTTGCGCCGCGCACCCCGCAGGCCCGTGTCGATGACCATGAGCCGGCTCATTGCGGCGTCGCCTCGTCGATCCGCATCCGGCGGCCCCAACGGTCGAAGAAGTGATGGTCGTTGATGACCATCCGGTCGGCCTGCAGCGCGTCCGTGAGCTGGGCGAGCTCGGAGCGCGCCACCAGGTCGATGACGGGTCCCGTTCCGTCCTTGCCGGTTGCCGTTGCAAAGAGAACACCGTCCCAGGCGACGCCGGATCCTGCGAGAAGCTGGGCGACTTCCGCCCAGCGCGTCTCGTCGCCGATGACGTGGAAGAACGTCGACCGCAGCGGCGTCACGGACAGGTCACCGATGGCCATGAGGACGACGAGAGCGGTGAAGCCACCCGTCTTGCGGAATTCCTCCGCGAGCCAGGCATCGAATGTCAGGGGCGTCTCGCGCAAGGGCTCACACTTCCACGAGCGGCAGTTCAACCGTTTCCCGCTCCATAAGGGCAAGGAAGGGCGATTGCCTGCGCGCCCGATACCACTCCTCGAATGCCTGAATGGCCCCGGCAACGTCCTTGGCCGTGCCGTCGTGGTCGCTTGCCGACACACTCGTCCAGATGGCCTGCGACACGGGGGCGAAGCTGGCCGCAACCTCCTTTTGCCAGTCGGTGGAGGCCGCCCAGCCGACCTCGCGAAGCATCGCTGCCCGGCCGGCGGCGACCGCCTGCTCGGCATTCTCGGCCTGTGCGACGGCGGCGCCGATCGTCCTGACGAGATGCAGCCTGCGATAGGCGAAGGCACGCTCGTCGCGCAGTTCGGCGGCCCGCGCCGCCGCCTCCTTGCGATAGCGTTCCTCGGCGACGCCGGCTTCGCGCGCGCTCGCCGCGAGTTCGTCGACATAGGATGTGAAACTGTCGCTCATCGCGTCCTCTCACGAATGTGGCGGAAGAGAGTGGGAGTCGAACCCACCAAGGACCGTCTCGCGGCCCCTCCCGGATTTGAAGTCCGGACGCCCCACCGGGGACGCATCCCTTCCATGACTGGTCTCTTCTTGCGCATCGTCCTTTCCGCCGGGCCGCCGGAACAGGTCCAGACGGTGCCGGTTCATGCGCCTCATGTCGCCCCGGCGGATCGTCACGCCGTGGCGGTCGAGAAATTCGAGTATGAGGATGGCGACCTTGCGGCCATTGTCCAGCCTGTCGCGCAGATGCGCGGCCGTGAACTGGCCGTCCGGCAGCACGGCTGCGAGTTCGACGGCCAGCTCGACGATCTCGGCCACCGTCTCGCGCAGGAAGAAGTGGTCGTGGTCGATCTCGTCGGCCCGGCCCATCCGCGCGAGCATCTTCATCACGCGGCGCACCTCGATCTCGTTGCTGCCGAGCAGATGGGCGATGTCGCGCACGCGCGGCGGCCGAAACCGCTCGCTCGCTGCCAGAAGCGGCTCGATCCTCTGCCAGAGGCGCTCGTCCTCCGGCAGCATCCGTACCACGTGGCCGGGCAGCTTCACCCAGGCGCCGTCGAGAGCGGTGGTGCCGGCTCGCGCGAGCGACTGCAAAAGTGCGGCGAAGGCTGGAGCGGGGATCCTCGGCTCCACGCTCATGCGAAGCCGTTCCATGCCGATGCCGGCAAGGTCCGGGTTTTCCGCATGGAAGGTCTCCAGTCTTTCGACGATCCCCCGCTTCAGCCGCAGCCAGGTGGCAGCCGAGAGCGCCAGCGTCGCACGCGGCGCGGCGACACGGATCGCGCGCGTCTCCTCGATCAGGCCGTCGAGGCGGGTCGTGGACAGCCCGCGATCCCGGGCGAAGCCCTCGAGCTCGATCAGATGGGGCGGACGATCGAGCAGCGCGGACAGTGCTTCGGCGGGGTCGGCGATCGCAAGCGCTTCGAGCTGGCCGAAACGCTCGGGCGAGCGTCGCTTGCGCGCCGGTGCGCGCAGATCCACCAGCCGACCGCCGCCGACCGTGCGCTGGGCCGAGGTATCGCGCAGCACGAAGCGGTCGCCGCAGCAGGCTGCGACGGGCGCGTCGAGGACGAGCTGGACGAACGCCTCGCCGCCCGGCGGAATCGGATCATCGGAAAGGAGCACGATGCGCGCGCCGACGTCGGCGGTCGCATGGTGGAACCGGACCGGCATCCACTGCGTGACCGGCCGCGTCTCCGAGGAGAGGACCTTCAATCGGGCGTCCATGCGATCGCTGGGTGCGTGGAGAATCGGCGACAGGGTCATGTCGCCACGCGAGACGGCGTCCCTGGTCACGCCGTCGCCGGCCAGATTCAGGGCAGCCCTGTCGCCCGCGACGGCCCGCTCGGCGTCCCTGTTCTGGACGCGCATGCCGCGAATGCGCGCCGTGAGACCGGACGGGCTGACCACGACGCGGTCTCCCGGCGCGGCCTCGCCGCCCAGAACGGTGCCGGTCACGACGGTTCCTGCGCCCGGTAGGGTGAAGGACCGGTCGATCGCCATGCGAAAGAGCCCCGAGCGGTCGCGTCGAGTCGCATCGCGGCCGATCCGGCGCAGCGCCTGGCGAAGGCTGTCGAGCCCTTCGCCCGACACCACGGACACGGGGAAGATGGGCGCCGACGCGAAGACGCTGGCGTTCAGCAGCCCGCGCGTTTCCCCCTGGGCGGCGCCCAGTCTCTCGATAGGCACGCGGTCGATCTTCGTCAGCGCGACGACTGCGCGGTTCAGCCCGAGCAGTTCCGCGATTGCCAGATGCTCGCGGGTCTGAGGCATCACGCCGTCGTCGGCTGCGACCACGAGCATGAGAACATCGACCCCGTGCGCGCCTGCGAGCATGGTGTGAACCAGACGGTCGTGCCCGGGCACGTCCACGAAGCCGATCTCGTCCTCGCCCTCGCCGGTATAGGCGAAGCCGAGATCAATGGTGATGCCGCGGGCCTTTTCCTCCTTGAGCCTGTCGGGGTCGACGCCGGTCAACGCCTTCACCAGGGACGACTTGCCATGGTCGATATGGCCCGCGGTGCCGACGATCATGCCACCGGCTCCGGCAGGGGCATGGCGGCGCGCCTGTGTGCCTCCGCAGCCTGCTGCGCGGTAAGGGCGGTCTCGGCCGCCGTCATGAAAGGTTGAGCCAGCGCGCTGCCGCCCTGGCGGGCGCGCAGGAGCCACATCAATGCGGCCTCCGGATCCCGCTGTACGCCGGCCCCGAGATGAAACGCGGCACCCAGCATCGCCTGCGCGTCGGCCTGTCCGCGTGCGGCGGCCCGGTCCCACCAGCGGACCGCCTCTGCAGGATTGCGCTCAACGCCGAGCGCGTTGTGGTACATCATGCCCAGCCGCGTCATCGATGCAGCGACGCCCTGGGCGGCGGCGGCCTCGGCCCAGCGCAGCGCCTCGAGGGGGTCAGGCGTCACGATCTCGCCTTCCAGCAGCATCCAGGAAAGCATGTCCTGGGCCTCGGCATCGCCCTGCTCTGCCGCGGCGCGATAAAGTTCCGCCGCCCTGCGCGCGTCCTCGGCCACCCCCTCGCCGCGGAAATAGGCGGTCGCGAGGTTGCGCTGGCCTACCGGATCGCCCGCTTCCGCCGCGAGCGTCAGCCAGCGGACCGCCAGTTCCGGATCACACTCCACGCCGAGCCCGCCGGAAAAACACGCACCGACATTGTTCTGAGCACGCGCCAGGCCGGCCTGGGCAAGAGGTCCCCACAGTCCCAGCGCGGTTTCGTAGTCTCCCGTCCGCGCCGCGCTTGCCGCCAGGGCCATCCTGGCCTCGGCGTCGTCCTGGCGCGGCCCGCTGTCCCCCTTGAGGCGACCCAGCCAGCCCATCAGATGCGTTCCGCATCCAGTTGGGCGAGGCTGGCCACCAGCGCGTCCTCGTCGTCGAGGCAGCGCAGATCGAGGAGCAGACGACCCTCGTGTATCCTCCCGATCACCGGTTCGGGGAGCCTGCGCATAGCCGCAGCGAGCGCCTCGATCGCACCTCCGCCCAAACCATTAGCCGGCGCAATGGCGAGCGCCGCGCTCGGTATCGTGGAGGTGGGAAGCGCTCCGGAGCCAATCTGGCTGGCGCATGCGACGAGCCGGACCTCGAATTTCGCACCGACCGCGTCGGCGACGGGACCGGCGAGCCGCGCCGCCGCAGCCTCGATCTCGCCCTGCGACCGCGACAGGTGCCGCAGCGTCGGCAGGCTGGCGGCCAGACGGTCGGGATTGAGATAGAGACGCAGCGTCGCCTCGAGAGCGGCCAGCCTGATCTTGTCGAGCCGCATGGCGCGCTTCATCGGATTGGCATTGATGCGCGCGACGAGTTCGCGGCTGCCCACGATGAAGCCGGCCTGCGGTCCCCCGAGAAGCTTGTCGCCTGAAAAGGTCACGAGGTCCGCCCCTTCGGCCACTGCCTCCGCGACCGTCGGCTCGCGCTCCATTCCCCATTGCGACAGGTCGACGAGAGTGCCCGAACCGAGATCGTTGACCAGTGGGATACCATGCTCGGCTCCGAGCGACGCGAGTTCGGGGGCGGGAACCTCGCGGGTAAAGCCCTCGATCCGGTAGTTGGAGGTATGGACCTTCAGAATGAGCCCCGTCTCGGGCCCGATGGCGCCCCGGTAGTCCTTGAGATGGGTGCGGTTCGTCGTGCCGACCTCGCGCAGCATCGTTTCCGCGCGTGCCATGATGTCCGGCATGCGGAAGGCCCCGCCGATCTCGATGAGCTCGCCGCGCGAAACGATCGTTTCCCTGCCGTGAGCCAGCGTGTTGAGTACGATCAGCACGGCGGCCGCGTTGTTGTTGACGACGGTCGCGTCCTCGGCTCCGGTCAGTTGAACCAGCAGCGTGCGCAGCAGCGCGTCCCGCTCGCCGCGCCTGCCGGTGTCGAGGTCGAATTCGAGCGCGACCGACCGGCGCATCGCGACAATCGCCGCGGCCACGGCTTCTTCCGGCAGGATCGCGCGACCGAGATTGGTGTGCAGCACGGTGCCGGTCAGATTGTGGACGGGCCGCACACGCGGCCGCGCCGCCCGTTCCAGGCGCCGGTGGGCTTCGGCTGCAATCGATTCGGCGTCCGTGGCGATCTGACTGCCGGCGCGGATCGCCTCGCGCGCCGCCTCCACGCTGGCACGCGCGGCGGCCACTGCCTGCGCGTGCCCGAAGCGCTTCGTCGCTACCTGCCCCGCGCCGCTGCGCAGGATGACGTCGACGGAGGGCAACCGGGCCAGCGGCGAGCCGTGCATGGCCGCCTCAGTAGCCGGTGAGGAACGGGTTGACGGCGCCCCGACGGAATCCGAGTTCGCGCACGAGGAGGTCGAGGCCGAGCGTCGCGACGTCGTCGGCGATGGGGTCGAGACCCACGTTCCTGTCCTGGTACATCAATTTGACGTAGCCGCGGCACGCGCCGCAGGTCTCGGCCTTCACGTCGAAGCCGGCGCCCTCGATTTCGCGATAGTCGACCTCCTTCGTCGAGCCGCAAAGCGTGCAGCGCGCGCGCACCTCGTGCCAGAGCGTCTGGCAGGTGGAGCAGGCGCAGAAGCGCGTTCCGTGGGCGTTGTTCCAGCCGACGATGAGGCTCGCCGAGGGCGCGCCGCCGCAGGCCGGACAGACACCGTCCGCGACCTTGGCGAGGCTCTGCAGATCGAGCATGGACGCCATGCGCGCGAAATGCATTTGAACCACCGCGGCCACGAAAAGATGTTCGGCAAGGGCTTCGACCGGGATCGAGTCGGCCAGCACGTTTGCCACCATCGCCGCGCGGGCGCCGACATCGGCGGCTTCCAGCCTCGACAGGGCGGCCGTAGCTTCGGCGGGCATGTCGATCGAGTGCGCACCCTCCACAAAGCGCGAGAAGGCGACGTCGAAGGCGGTGTCGGCCCGGAAGGCGTTTCGGTCGAGAGGCGGCATGGCGTGCTCGCCCGCGCGCGCCAGGCGACCCGCTTCGGGCATGTCGGGCGCCGGAAGGCCGGATATCACGGCCGCCTGCAGATCGCAGATTTCGCCAAGGAAACCGAGATACGGCCCCAGATCGTGACCCTGGGCGAGCGCGCGGAAACGGCGGCCACGGGCGGAGAAGAGATTGTGGGGGTCGGGGAGCCGCGCAAATGGCGGCTCCGCGATGTTTCCGATCGCGGTCGGATCGGGCTTCACTGCACCTGAACGTTTCAACTTCACCTCACGAACCGCACGGGCCACGTGGTCAGGACAGGGGTGCGCGCGCCGGTCATTCGGCCGGCGTGGACCTCGGCCCCTTGTCGCCGGGTTTGCCGGTCACCAGTTCGCGCAGCCAGCGCCGGTGATGCCGCCAGGCCCAGCCGCCGGTCACCCGGCCGCGCGTCATGGCGCTGATCGTGCCGCGGACCCAGATCGCGGCATAGACGTGCACGATCCACACGCAGATGGCCATGATGGCCGAGATCGCGTGGACGAGTACGCCGATGCGCTTCTGCTCGACGGTGAAGTACGGGCCGAAATATTGCTGCCAGATCACGACGCCGCTGGTGAACAGCACGATGATCAGCATCGACATCGACCAGAACACCATCTTCTGGCCGGCATTGTATTTGCCGACCTCCGGCAGGTTCTCGTCGTGCCCGGTCAGCACATCCTTGATGCGGCCGAGCCAGACATTGTCCGTACGCTCCCAGAGATTGAGCTTCCAGAAGCGCAGGAAGAGACCGGCGAAGCCGAAGAACAGCACCACGCCGAACCAGGGGTGCAACACCCGCGTCCATTCTCCTCCACCGAAAAGGGCCGTCAGGAAGAACAGGCTCGGATGGAACAGGGCGAGCCCCGATATCGCCAGGAGGACGAGGCTCGCGGCGGTGATCCAGTGGTTGATCCGCGCGGCCGTGGTGTAGCGGTCGACGGTCACCGGGTCGCCCCGGTGCACCTCGTTTGCTTTGGCGACCTCGCTCATGCGCCGCCTCCTTCCGTCAGCTTCTTGGCTGCCTGCTCATCCTCGTCCGAGACCCGGTTGGGACCGGAGATCATGTGATGCAGGAAGCCGAAGGCCGCGAAGGCGCCGATCGCCGTGAGGCCGGCATATTTCGTCAAGCCCTTCCAGGCCTCGACCACGGCGCTGATGCGCGGATTGTCCGCCAGCCCGTTGTAGAGGCCGGGCCGGTCGGCGTGGTGCAGCACGTACATGACATGCGTGCCGCCGACACCGGGCGGGTCGTAGAGACCAGCCTTGTCGTAGCCGCGCGACTTCAGGTCCTCGATGCGCGTCGCGGCATACTCCTTCATCTCGTCCTTCGTGCCGAAGACGATCGCCTGTGTCGGGCAGGCCTTGGCGCATGCCGGACCCTGCCCGACGGCCACGCGGTCGACGCAGAGCGAGCACTTGTAGGCCTTGTGGTCGACCTGCGAGATGCGCGGGATGTTGAAGGGACAGCCCTTCACGCAGTATCCGCAGCCGATGCAGTTCGCCTTCACGAAGTCGACGATGCCGTTGGTGTACTGCACGATCGCGCCCGGCGAGGGGCATGCCTTGAGGCAGCCCGGATCCTCGCAGTGCATGCAGCCATCCTTGCGGATCAGCCATTCGAGATTGCCCGTGTCGGGGTTCTCCCACTCCGTGTAACGCATCAGCGTCCAGGAGTTCGGCGTCAGGTCGTGAGGGTTCTCGTACACTCCCGTATTGACGCCGACCTCCTCGACGAGGTCGTTCCATTCCAGGCACGCCGTCTGGCATGCCTTGCAGCCGATGCATTTCGACACGTCGATGAGCTTGGCCACCTGGGTCTGCCGCTGCGACGGCATGTCCATGCTGGTGGCGGAGCGGCGAAGCAGGTCGCCGGCACCGAACTGCGGCTCGACCGCGTCCGTCGTGGGGTTCGGGATGGGTGGAAACATCGTCTCGTCCTCCCTATGCCACCGGCCCGGAAACGGGCTCGACATCGACAAGGAACGCCTTGAACTCAGGCGTCTGCGAGTTGGCGTCGCCGACGAAGGGCGTCAGCGCGTTGACCGGCACCGACTTCCGCGCCGCTCCCACGAAGCCGTAGTGGATCGGCAGCCCGACCGAATGCACGGTCTTGCCGTCGATCGTGAGCGGCTTGAGACGCTTGGTCACCACCGCCTTGCCTACCACGGAACCGCGGTTGGACGAGACGCGGACGTGTCCGCCGTTGGTGATGCCTTTCTCCGCCGCCAGCTGTTCCGAGAGTTCCACGAAAAACTCCGGCTGTACGACGGCGTTCATGTGGACGTTCTTGGTCCAGAAGTGGAAGTGCTCCACGAGGCGATAGGTGGTGGCCACGATCGGGAACTCCGACGCGTCTCCGAACACCTCCATGTCGCCGGCGAAGACACGGGCGGCCGGATTGCCCCGGACCTTCGGGAACAACACGTTGGCGACCGGCGATTCGAACGGCTCGTAGTGGGTCGGGAACGGCCCGTCCGTCATCATGTTGCGCACCCAGAGCCGCGATACGCCTTCCGGGTTCATGATGTAGGGCCCGGCATTCCTGTCCGGCGCGGAGGCCGGCGGGAAGTCGGGTACGTCCGGGCCGGTCCACTTGGAGCCGTCCCACTGGATGTACGCCTTTGCCTCGCTCCATGGCCGGCCCTGAGGGTCGGCCGACGCGCGGTTGTAGAGCACGCGACGGTTGGCGGGCCAGGCGAAGCCCCATTGCTGGTACACGCCGAGGCCGCTCGGGTCCTCGTTGTTGCGACGCTGCGAGAAGTTGCCGTTCGGCCCGTAGACGCCGGTGTAGATCCAGCACGCGCCGTCGGTCGATCCGTCTGCCCGCATTTCCGCAAAGCCGGCGAGCTGTTCCCCGGCCTTCCTCGTCACCTTGCCCTCGGCATCGGCGAGATCGGCGAGCGCGCGCCCGTTGATCTCCCTGAGCACCTCGTCCGAAGTCGGGTTGGCGGCATCCTCGTAGTCCCACGACACCGCCATGATCGGCTCGACCGCCGTGCCGCCCTCGCTTTCGTAGAGCTGGCGAATGCGCAGGAACAGGTCAGCGATGATGGCCCGGTCCGTACGCGTCTCGCCCGGCATGTCGGCGCCGACCCACTTCCAGCCGATATTGCGGCTGGAGTTGGTGAAGGTGCCGTCGTCCTCGGCGAAGGTGTTCGCCGGCAGCATGAAGACTTCCGTCTGGATGTCCGCCGGATTCACGTCATTCGCTTCGCCGTGGTTCTGCCAGAACCGGACCGTCTCGGTCTCGAGCGGGTCGATCGAGACGAGCCACTTCAGCTTGGACAGCGCCGCGACCATCTTGGCCTTGTGCGAGACCGACATGAGGGGGTTGAAGCCCTGGCAGATGTAGCCGTTGGTCTTGCCCTGATGCATGCGCTCGAACTGGTTGAGCACGTCATAGGACGCGTCCATCTTCGGGAACATGTCATAGCCGAAATTGTTCTCCGGCGTCGCCTTGTCGCCGTAGAACGACTTCAGGAACGACACGTAGTATTTCGGGTAGTTCTGCCAGAAGCTGATCTGGTTTTCCTGCAGCGGCTTGAAAGTCCGCTTCTCCAGATGCGCCTGCAGCGTGGGCTCGGTGTCCGTCGGCATCGCCAGGTAGCCCGGGATGGAGCCGGACAGCGTGCCCATGTCGGTCAGGCCCTGCACGTTCGAATGCCCGCGCAGCGCGTTGATGCCGCCGCCGGGTATGCCGATGTTGCCAAGCAGGAGCTGGATCATCGCCGCCGTGCGGATGTTCTGCGAGCCGTGGCTGTGCTGGGTCCAGCCCAGTGCATACATGATCGTCATGGCGCGCTCGCCGTTGCCGGTCGAGGCGGCCATTTCGCAGACCTTCAGGAACTTGTCCTGCGGGGTGCCGGAGATGCGTTCCACCATTTCGGGCGTGTAGGGCTCGAAATGCTTCTTCATGAGCTGGAACACGCAGCGCGGGTCGGTCAGCGTCACGTCGCGCCGTGCGAAGCCGTCCTCTCCGATCTCATATTCCCAGGCGGAGCGGTCGTAGCTGCGCTTTTCCTCGTTGTAGCCGGTGAAAAGCCCGTCCTCGAAGGCGTATTCCGGCTTCACCAGGTAAGACGCGTTGGTGTAGTGGCGCACGTAGTCGCGATGGAACGCCTCGTTCTGCAGCAGGTAGTTCACCACACCCGACAGGAAGGCGATGTCGGACCCTGCGCGCAGCGGCGCGTAGTGGTCGGAGACGGCCGCCGAGCGCGTGAAGCGCGGATCGACCACCATCAGCTTGGCGCCGCGAGTGGCCTTGGCCTCCGTCACCCATTTGAAGCCGCAGGGATGGGCTTCGGCGGCGTTGCCGCCCATGATCCATACGACATCAGCGTTCTTGATGTCGGTCCAGGAGTTGGTCATTGCACCGCGTCCGAATGTTGGAGCCAGACTGGCCACCGTCGGAGCGTGTCAAATCCTTGCCTGGTTCTCGACCTGGACGATGCCCAGGCCGCGTGTCGCCTTGTAGGTCAGCCAGCCGACCTCGTTCGTGGTCGCGCAGCCTGACAGGAAGCCCATCGTCGGCCAGCGGTTGACGGGCACGCCGTCGGTGTTGCGCTCGACGAAATTGGCGTCCCGGTCTTCCTTCATCAGCTTCGCGATGCGCTCCATCGCGAAGTCCCAGGTCACCTGCTCGAACCTGTCCGAGCCCGGCTTGCGGTGCATCGGATGCTTGACGCGGGTCTCGGAGCGGATGAAGTCGATCGCCGCCGCGCCCTTGGGGCAGAGCGTTCCGCGATTGACCGGATTGTCGACGTCACCCTCGATGTGGATGACCTCCATCTTGCCCGCCTCGGACTTGCTCTCGGCTGCAAACACCATCATCCCGCAGCTCACCGAGCAGTAGGGGCAGGTGCTGCGCGCCTCGGTTGTCCGGGCCAGGCGAAACGGCTTGACGGCCGCCGCATGGGCGGCCTCCACGCCGCCGAAACCAAGCGCTCCCAGCGTTGTGCCGGCAACGCCCGCGCTCGCGCCCTTCAAGAAGGCACGCCGCGAGAGATCCATGTTCATCGATGATCCTCCAGACAGAGAGGCCCCGCCGGGGCACAATCAGAATACTTCGTCCTGACAGTTCTTATTGATCAAACGATAGCTGAATTCGTCGACCGCGACAACATGTGGAACCTTTGGAGGGGGGCACCACAAGTCCATGGTTTTGCTTGCATATCAGCAATGTTGCACCGCAAATAAACATGATGCGTGCCGTCAAGTTATAGTGGTCGGACCTTGCGGATCACCTTACGCCGGCCCTTGGGCGGCATTGCAACCTGACGTGGTCTGCCTGCTTTGGACCGCAACGGCGGCCAGGCAGGGCACGTGGCGCGGCCGAACTGTGCGGCCGATCACGGCAAAATGTGCTGCGCTGGGCGCGTTTGACCTCTTCAGCCATTGCGCTAAGTCCCGGCAGCATGGATCGTCGGCGCCGTGGAATAACCCGGCATGTTCCACGTTTTCCGTCCGGAACCGCAGCGGGAGTGGCCATGCCTGACGTCGAGAAGCGACCCGAAACCACGCGCCGCGCAGTGCTGGCCCGGCTCGGGCTGGCGGCCGGCCTCGCCTATGCCGCCCCGGTACTGGCATCTCTGTCGAGCGCGCGCGCATCCAGCGTCAGCTTCAGCGGTCGTCCTCGCAGGCGCCCGCGTCCGCAGGCGCGTCCGCGCATCCGCCCCGAGATCGTCGTCTCCGCACCGAGCGCTGCCGACATAGACCGCATCGCCGCCGAGGGCTACGTGCTGCTTTCGCGCGACGGCATCGACCTGCTCGGGAGCCAGCTCGCGCGCTTCCGACTGCCGGCCAACGTCACCGTGGACCAGGCGCGCGCCCAGGTGCTGCAACTCGTCCCCGCCGCGCTCTTCGACACCAACTCCGTCTACCGGCCCGGCGCGCTGGACTGCGGTGAGGAAGGATGCGCCGCCTTCGAGATGATCGGCTGGCGGCCGGAACTGCCGGCCTGCCCTGCCGGCACCGTCATCGGCATGGTCGACACCAGCGTGAACCGGGAACACGCGGCGCTGGCCGGCGTAGACATCGAGGTGGTCTCCTCGATCGCCGAGGGCCGCAGGCCGGCTTCGGCCGTGCATGGCACGGGGATCGCCGTTCTGATCGCCGGACGCACCGACGCGCGCACTCCGGGGCTGCTCCAGGGTGTGCGCCTGGTAGCCTTCGAGGCGTTCCATCGCGACGCTTCCGGCCAGGACGTCGCCGACGCTTTCGACATAGCGCGCGCGATCGACAAGCTCGTGGCGCGCGGCGCGCGGGTCGTCAACATGAGCTTCACCGGACCCGACAACGCCGTCCTCGCAGAGGTCGTGCGGCGCGCGCTCGCACGCGACGTGATCATCGTCGCCGCCGCCGGCAACCAGGGGCCCTCCGCCGCGCCGCTGTACCCGGCAGCCTACGAAGGCGTGGTCGCGGTGACGGCGGTCGACCGCGACGGCAACGTCTACCGCCAGGCCAATGCCGGAGAGCACATCGATTTCGCCGCGCCCGGCGTGCGCCTGTGGACCGCGGCGTCGGTGAGCGGCGGCCGCTTCCGGTCCGGAACGTCCTACGCCGCACCCTTTGTGACGGCCGCCTTCGCCGTGGCGCGGGCCCGCAAGCCCGAGGCGCGTGCCGCCGACCTGGTGGAAGAGATGGCGCGCGCCAGCCGCGATCTCGGCCGCGATGGCCGCGACCCGACCTTCGGCTGGGGTCTCGTCCAGTCGCCGGGCGATTGCGGCGGCGGGCCGGCGCCGGTTCCGGCCGTCATCCGCTAGACCCGTCACGATTTGGTCGATGCCTGGAATAATTCGTCCCCGGCCCCGTTCGTCGTGTGAGGGGTGAGGAAAAAGCAACGAACGGAGCCGGAAATGACCAAGTCGAACGAAACGTCCCGCAAGGATCCCATGACGCGCCGCGCGATGCTGGCCAAGCTCGGCCTGGCCGCGGCCGCCATCTATGTCGCGCCGGTGGCGCTTGAACTGAACCAGGCCCGCGCGTCGAGCTTCAGCGGCCGCGGAGGCGGTAGGCGTCGCCGCAGCTACAGCGGCCGCGGGGGCGGCGGCAGGCGTCGCCGCAGCTACAGCTGACAACGGATCGAACCGTACGGCCCGCGGGACCGGATCCCGCGGGCCATGCGGCCGGGGCCGGAGGGCACGTGCATCTCTCCTTTCAACACACCACCGCTGTCGTCGAGGCGCCGGAATGCCCCGCCTTCCTGGCGGCGCTTCGCTCGGCTGCGCCGGACTGGCCGTTCGGGCCGTGCGGTCCAGTGGCCGAGCCGGCCGCCCGCGTCCGGCGCCACGGCGACGCCTATGTCATCCTGACGCCCGGCGAACCCGATATCGAGGCGTCCGCCGTCGCGGCGGCGTGCAGCATGGTCTGCGACGTCGCGCTCGCCTTTGCCGACGAGCGGCCCGACCAGTTGTCGCTGCATTGCGGCTCGGTCCTGCTGGGCGGTCGCCTCGTCATCTTCCCGAGCAGCTCGCACGCAGGCAAGAGCACCCTGGTCGGCAGGCTAGCCGCCGGCGGTCATCGCGTGTTCGGTGACGACATGCTCCTCATCGATCGCGACGACCGGCACGGCATCGCACTCGGCGTGGCCCCGCGCCTGCGACTGCCGCTTCCCGAAGCCGCCGCGCCGGGCTTCGTCGCCTTCGTGCAGAACCACGCCCGCGCACGCGATCACCGCTACCTGTATCTCGGCCTTCCCGATCGCGGCCTTGCGCGGCGCGGCGAGCGCGCCCCGCTCGGCGCCGTCGTGCTTCTCGACCGCCGCGACGGCGCATCCGCGACGCTTCGCCATGCGCCCCGCAACGCGGTCCTGCAGACGCTTCTGCGCCAGAACGTGACGCTCGGCGGAGATGCCGGCGACATTCTCGCGCGTGCGCATGCGATGATGGAAAGGCTCCCCTGCCTGATGCTCACCTTTGGCGACCTCGAGGAGGCGTCGGCTCTTCTGGGCGCGCGCTTCGCATCATGGCCCCTGGCCCTGGACGATCTGGGACATGCGCCGGCCTACAGCCTCACGGCCGCGGAGGCGGCCGTCATCGCCGCCGAGGATCGGGACGCCCCGGATGGCCCTCTATCCCCGCGCCACGACCGGCACGAAAGGCTGATACGCCGCGCCGGCGTCGAGATGCGCCGGGCCGGCGGGGAGGCCTTCCTCGCGGGCGGACCCGACGGATCGATCTTTCAACTCAACGCGATCGGAACCGGGCTCTGGAACCTGCTCGCCGAACCCGTCTCGGCGGCCGAAGCCACTGAGACCCTGTGCGCCGCTTTTCCCGACGTGGCTCCCGGGCGCATCGCCGACGATGTGGACGCGGTTTTCGACGCCTTCGTGCGGGCCGGGCTCGCCGTGGCGGCGCAGACCGACTGATCTGCAGCCTCGCGACCTCGCACGGTCGTCAATGGTTATCGCGCGGAACGCCCTTGCCCTCCGCAATTGCGCGGTATTTCACCGCCGGCTCCAGCACCATGCCCTGGTCGAGCTGGGCGACCATGCCCCGCTGGATCTCTTGCCAGGGCGTCTGGTGCGCGGGATATGGGTAGCCGCCCTCGTTCTGCAGTTCGGCCCGGCGGCGCGTGAGTTCGTCGTCGGTGACGAGGATGTCGGCGCGGCCCTTTTTCAGGTCGATGCGCACACGGTCGCCGGTCCTGAGCAGCGCCAGCCCGCCGCCCGCCGCTGCTTCCGGGGACGCGTTGAGGATCGACGGCGAGCCCGAGGTGCCGGACTGCCGGCCATCGCCGATACAGGGCAGCGACTTCACGCCGCGCCGGATGAGGTAGGCGGGCGGCTGCATGTTGACCACCTCGGCCGACCCCGGATAACCGATGGGGCCGGCGCCGCGCATGAACAGGATCGTGTTCTCGTCGAGCCCCAGCGCCGGATCGTCGATCCGGGCATGATAGTCCTCCGGCCCGTCGAAGACCGCCGCCACGCCCTCGAAGGCCTCCGGGTCGCGGGCACTGGACAGATAGCGCTCGCGAAATTCCGGCGAGATCACGCTGGTCTTCATGATCGCGGAATCGAAGAGGTTGCCTTTCAGGTTGATGAAGCCCGCCTTCTCCCTGAGCGGTCGCGATACCGGGCGGATCACGTCCTCGTCGACGATCTCGGCGTCGCGGCAATTGTCGCCGAGCGGGCGGCCGTTGACGGTCAGCGCGCCGGGATGCGGCAGCAGGCCTGCCCGCATCAACTCCCCGACCACGGCCGGCACGCCGCCGGCATGATGGTAGTCCTCCCCCAGATAGATGCCCGCCGGCTGCAGGTTGACCAGAAGCGGCACGTGGTGGCCGATCCGCTGCCAGTCGTCATTGTGGAGCGGCACGCCGAGATGACGCGCGATCGCGTTGAGGTGGATGGGCGCGTTGGTGGAGCCGCCGATCGCCGAATTCACGACGATCGCGTTCTCGAACGCCTCGCGCGTCATGATGGCTGACGGCCTTAGGTCCTCGCGCACGAGCTCCACCGCGCGACGCCCCGTTTCGTACGCGACCTGGCCGCGCTCGCGGTAGGGAGCCGGTATCGAGGCGGCGCCGGGAAGCTGCATGCCCAGCGCCTCGGCGAGGCTGTTCATCGTCGTGGCCGTGCCCATCGTGTTGCAATAGCCGACGGATGGCGCCGAGGACGCCACAAGCTCCATGAAGCCGTCATAGTCGATGGTGCCGGCCGACAGCATCTCGCGCGCCTTCCACACGATCGTGCCCGAACCAGTGCGCTCCCCCCGGTGCCAGCCATTGAGCATCGGCCCCACCGAAAGCGCAATCGCGGGAATGTCCACGGTGGCGGCGGCCATCAGGCAGGCCGGCGTGGTCTTGTCGCAGCCGATCGTGAGCACCACGCCGTCGAGCGGATAGCCGTAGAGTACCTCCACCAGCCCGAGATAGGCGAGGTTGCGGTCGAGCGCCGCCGTCGGCCTCTTGCCCGTCTCCTGGATGGGATGGACGGGGAATTCGAGCGGCACGCCGCCGGCAGCCTCGATCCCGGCTCTGACGCGTCTGGCCAGCTCGACATGATGGCGGTTGCAGGGTGACAGGTCCGATCCGGTCTGTGCGATGCCGATGATCGGCTTGCCGGACTGGAGTTCGCCGCGGGTCAGCCCGAAATTGAGATAGCGCTCGAGATAGAGCGCCGTCATTCCCGGATTGTCGGGATTGTCGAACCATTGCTGCGAGCGCAGCCTGCGGGGTCTTTCTGTCGTCATCGTGGTCTCCTCCCGGTCGGCCCCGCGATCGTAGTCGTCCCCGGCCGCCGGGCAAGCCTTTGCTACGCCCCGGACTTTCGTTCGATGGACATTGGCCTCGCCCTCGACTAGTCCCTTCCACGATCAAGCCAAACCAGAGGGAGTGCCGCTATGGCCGTGAACATGGAAGGCGAGGAGCGCATCGAGGCTCCGGTCGGCAAGGTCTGGGAGGCTCTCAACGATCCGGCCATCCTCAAGGCCTGCATCCCCGGCTGCGAGGAACTGGACAAGAAGTCGGATACCGAGCTCGCGGCGACCGTCGCGCTCAAGATCGGGCCGATCAAGGCGCGCTTCAACGGCGAGGTGGAGCTCAAGAACCTCAACCCGCCCTACTCCTACACGATCGCCGGCGAGGGCAAGGGCGGCATCGCCGGCTTCGCCAAGGGCGGCGCCGATGTGAGCCTCAAGGAGGATGGCCCGGACGCGACGATCCTCACCTATGTCGCCAAGGCAGATGTCGGCGGCAAGATGGCGCAGCTCGGCAGCCGGCTGATCCAGTCGACGTCGAAGAAGCTGGCCGCCCAGTTCTTCGCCGACTTCAACAAGAAGGTCAGCGCCGGCTGATCCTTCAGCCCGCCTTGCGGCGGTAGTTCGCCGGACGCTTTTCCAGGAACGCAGCGACGCCTTCCTTGTAGTTGTCGGACATGCCGGCCTCGCGTTGCAGACGGCGTTCCAGGTCGAGCTGCTCGTCGAGCGAGTTGACCGAGGCGGCATGGATCGCCTCCTTGGTCAGCGCATAGGCATTTGTGGGTCCCTGCGCGAAGCCGGCGGCCAGCCGCTCGGCTTCTTCCATCAGGCGCTCGTCGTCTACCGCCTTCCATATCAGCCCCCACGCGGCCGCGTCGTCGGCCGACAGCGGTTCGGCCGTGAGCGCCAGCGCCTTGGCGCGGGCCTCGCCCAGATGACGCGTGAGCCAGTACGTGCCGCCCGCGTCGGGGATCAGCGCGATCTTGGAGAAGGCCTGGATGAAGCGTGCCGAGCGGGCCGCGATGACGATGTCGCACGAAAGCGCAATGTTGGCGCCCGCGCCCGCCGCCACGCCGTTGACCGCGCAGATCACCGGCTTCGGCAGGCCGCGCAGCAGGCGCACCAGCGGGTTGTAGTGGGTCTCGAGCGTTTGGCCGAGATCGGGGCGCTCGCCGCTCATCGCGCGGCGGTCCGAAAGATCCTGCCCCGCGCAGAAGCCCCGGCCGGCGCCTGTCAGGATGATGGCCCCGCAAGCCTCGTCGGCCGCACAGTCCTCGAGGGCCGCGCGCAATGCCAGATGCTGGTCCACGTTGAAGGAATTGAGCCTGTCGGGACGGTTGAGCGTGATGACGGCATAGCCGCCGCGGCGTTCATGGATCACGACATCGGCGCTCATCGTCCTCGTCCTCGCTGTTCGGGTGACGGAGATGTCGCACAAGGTCCGCGGCCGGGCAATTTCGTTGTGGACGAGCGGCGGCGAAATTCACGCACGCTTAACCAGAAGGCGAAAATCGTGCGGCATCACTGCTGCGTCCCTGCTTGCACCGGCCCGATACTCACCCTAGGGAAGGAGCGGTTCGGATACCCGTCATGAATCTCACCTCTGCTTCGGGAGCTGGCGCGGCACGTCGCGACACGCAGCTCAGCCCGGAACTCTTCGATCTCCTCTTCGCCGGCTGCACCCCGGAACACTACCGGGCAGGCCACTACCTGTTCATGCAGGAAGACATGGGCGAGCGGGTCTACGGTGTGATCTCGGGCACGATCGAGATCGCCATCTTCTCGCTTGGCGGGCGCAAGCTCGTCGCAAATCTGGAAACGCCGAAATCCATGGTCGGCGAGATCGCCGCGCTCGACGGCGGGCCGCGCACGGCGACGGCGACCTGCCTGACCGAATGCGAACTCGTGTCGATGTCGCGCAACAGGCTTCTGGAGCGCATCCGGGAGGAACCGGCGCTCGCCGTCGGGCTGATCGAACTGCTGTGCGCGCGGTTGCGCTGGGTGAGCGGAGAACTCGGCGACCAGGCGCTGCTCAAGATCGAGACGCGGCTCGCCAAGCGGCTCGTGTTCCTGTCCGGCCTCATCGGAAACGAGACCGGCTGGATCGAGATATCCCAGTCCGAACTCGCCGAATTTCTGGGTGCCACGCGCGAATCCGTCAACAAGGCGCTGACCGACTGGCGCCGCGACGGTGTGATTTCGATCCGGCGCGGCGGACTGCGCATCGAGAGCATGCGCCGGCTGCGCGACATCGCCGCCGCCGAGGACGACTGATCACGCGCGGCCGAGCCGGTCCACGAGGAACCGCAGAGCGCGCCGCGAGGGCATGAAGAAGTAGCCACCGCCGCGCATCGTCACGAACTCGGGAAGGTCGCCGATCGTCAGTCCCCCTTCCAGCGAGGGTATCGTGTAGCGCCTGCCGGTGCCGCCGGCGATCAGCGGGTCGGTCTCCGAGCGCAGTCCGTGGAACAGCCCGGCGCCGATCCAGGTCTGCTGCAGGAACTCGAACTGGCGCTCGATGTCGGCATTGAGGCACATGAACATCAGGCCCTTCTCCCCGCCGTCCCGCTCATAGGTCCTTCCGACGCGCAGGATGCGGTGGCGCTTCGACAGGGCGAGCTGGCGGTCCCTGTCCTGCCCCAGCGAGTCGCGCGGGTTGGAGCGGCGCACATGCGAGCCGAGCGGACAGCGCGTGCCCTGCGGGTCTTCCGTTCCCAGCCGGAAGTCGTTGTCGGGTCCGCGCCTGGGCCGCCCGTGCGGGTTGCGCACGAGCGAGGAGCCGTCCTGCCACCGTCCGACGATCTTGGCCGCGACCCACTCGGGCGTCATCGACCGGCCGTCCGGGCCGGCAGGGAGCCCCGCCGCGGCCGAGCGGCAATAGGTCTCGAACCGATCCACATGCTGCTCGAGCTGCCGCACCACGAGGAATGAACCGTTGCGGCCGAAGTCGCGCAACGCCGTCGTCGCCTCGCCGTCTGACAGCGCCGCGGGCAGGATAGCCGCCCCGTCATGGGCCGCGCCGATCACCGGGGAAGGCGGCAGGTAGCCGCGTTCGTCGCGGTAGCCGAAGATGAACTCACCGGCCTCGACCAGATGCTGAGGGTCGGTCGGCCGGTGGGCGCGGGGCGTCCCGCGAACCACCGGCTGGGACACGCCGTCGGCAAAGCCGAAATGTTCGATCGCCTGGCCGTTCTGGCGCTTGACGACGAGAGGAACGCGGCTGGCGAGCGTCAGGCCGGCCGTGGCGGCCTTGTCGAGGAGAAGGGCTACCTTCGTGGCGAGCGCCGAATCGTCGCTCGCGTAGCAGGTGACGACGATGTCGGCCGGATTTGCCGGACCGCCCCATTCCCATGTCTGCGGTGCGTTGCCGTTTCGGTCGTCCAGGATGCGGCTGCGGGCTTCGTGCGCCATGCCCTGCCGGAAGGCGGGCGGAAAGCCGGAAAGCAGGTCGTCGCCGGCGGCATCGTCGAGCCCGAGCGCGACGAGGCCCCGGCAGCCGATGGCGACCGTAAGTGCTTCCTGCTCCGGAAAGCGGTCGCCATAGGCGGTCTGCGTCTCGATCCAGGCGAGCCAGTCCCGCAAGGCGTTGCGTGATGCGCCGTCGGAGACGCGGAATGCGAAGAACTCCGCGGCCGGCAGCGGCCCGAAGGGCCCGAAGAAAATGCCCTGGATCTCGTCTGTCTCGATCAGGTTGGCGGGCCGGGGTATGGAACCGAAGAGGTCGAGCCACGCCCGTGCCTCGCTCTCCGTGCTTGCTTCGGCAAGCCCCTTGCGCATGGCGGAGTTGATCCTGATGCGGGCGGTGTTGAGATCGGGATAGGCGCTGTACCAGAATTGGGTCGGTACCTGCTGGCACCGTGCCCAGCGCTTGAAACGGTCTCCATCCCGCGCGCCCTGCGTGAAGAGAAATCGCGTTCGGGGGAAGCCGGCCGTATTGCTCCAGACCGAGGTCAGGCCGGGCGCCGCCTTGGTGATGAAATCTTCCAGGTAGCTTTCCCAGCTTCCCCCGTAATTCGAGAAGAAGACCAGCCTGTCGGTCTTGGGCAGGAGCACCCAGCGCGCGAAGTGGATGGTGTTGATGTCGGCCAGATGGCCGGGCTTGAAGACCGTGCGGGCGAACAGCGAGATCACGAAGAAGGCGAAACGCAGCGAAAGCCGGCGCAGCAACCCGGCCTTCATCGTGGAGACCGCCGTCAGATGGTTCTGTGCGGTGAAGTTCTCGCGCCTGACGATCTCCTCGTAGCGCGCCATGTCGAGGCCGTCCTCCAGAACCGGATCTCGCCTTTCGCGACGGCGCACGGCGAGAAGGATGGAGCCCACGGCGATGGCGACGATGATCAGCGTGCCGACGATGGTCATCAGCGCGGAGGCGCTGACGACCAGGACGTTGCGGAAGAAGCCGGGCGCATACCCTCCGAAGACGAAGAAGTAGTTGATCGCCACGCCGCCCACGAGGAGCAGCGCCAGGACGGCAGCGATGATGCGGCTGGACGCTGCGCTGGCGGCGATCGTGGAATAGCTGCCACCCTTCTTCTCGAGTTCGCTCTCGGCTGGCTGGAAGGCCCAGTCGTGCCCGCCCATCCCGGCAAGCCGCCGTCTGGTTTCGCCGAGGATCGCCGAGGCGTGCCGCTCCTTGCCTCGGCTGACTTCGGCGACGATTACACTCACCGCCTGCTCCAGCGCAGCCTCGGCCTTGATGCGTCGCACCGAATGGCCCGGCGTGCCGGAAAAGAGCAGCCCCGCATGATCCTTGAGCCCCGGCGAGACGCCGATCCTGTGCCGCGCCAGGAGCGCGCGCACGTCACCCTCGCCGGAAAGCCCGGACGCGGCGGCCAGCACCGGGCGGATCGTCTCCCCCGCATGGGCGGCGAAGGCAGACAGCACGTCGTCCTCGTCGCCGTCTCCCGATATCTCGAAGACGAGGTGTCCCGCCGTCTGGATGGCGGGATCGTCCGGGTCGGGGGCGCAGACCAGTGCGATCGAGGCGAAATGGATCGTCCCCGCCCGGTCGAGCGCGTCGCGCACAGCCTGTCCGGCGGGATTGCCGAGCGCGTCGAGCGCATCCCGCAGGGCGGCGTGGTCTCGTTCGGCGGCCACCGGCACGGCGACGGTCACCAGGCCGTGGCGCGCAAGCCGGTTGCCGGAGGGCAGGTCGAAGTCGATCCCGAGGCTCTCCGGGAAGGCGCCGCGACGCTTCAGCCGCCCCGCAGCGCCGCTCGCGCGGCGCAGGTTGGGCTTGTCGAAGATCGCGCGGAAGGCCTCCCGTATCTGCACCCGCGCAATCGCCGATCCGATGCACCAGTGAATGCCGTGCCCGAAGACGAGATAGTCCCTGGCCGGCCGATCGGTATCGAAACGTTCAGGGTCGCCGACCGCCTCTGGGTCGAACATGGCCGACCAGGTGCCGGCCATGACGGTCGTTCCCGCCTTCACCTCCCGGCGTCGGCGCGTCCCGTCCGCGATCACCGTGTCGCGCGCGGCGTAGCGGGTCGGGCCGATATTGATCGGCTTGAAGCGCATGGCCTCGAGTATCGCCCGGTCCAGCAGACCGTCGTCCCCGGCCGCGAGGGCCTCGTCAACCGACCGCCGGGCATCGTCGCGCGACAGGATGAGGTCCAGCGCGTTGCCGGCCGCCAGCAGGTTGGTCGGCGCGAAGCCGGTCATCATGCCCATCATGATGGCGTGGATGTCGGCCAGGCTCGGCTGCTGCGGGTTGCGGTCATGCATGGCGACGAGCCGCGACAGCGGCGTGTTCGGATCGGCCGAAGTGCTGCGGGCGGCCTCGATCGAGCGATCGATCAGCCGGCGCATGCGGTCGGCGGCGACGGCGGCGAGCTGACGCGTGACCGGGCTTCCGAACGGATCGGCGAAGAAAAGCGACGACAGTGCGATCGACCAGTCGGCGAACTCCTTCTCGTCCTCGATGACCATGCCGAAATAGTCGCGGCAGATGCGCACCGGAACGACGTTGAGCAGGTCGCCCACGGCGTCGAAGCCCGGCCCGGCGCGCAGCATGATCTCGCGCGAGTGGCGCGCCGCGATCGGCCCCACGACGGTCTCGGCCTCCTCGGGCGGAAACGCCGTCAGAACGGCCGATTTCATGCGGCGGTAGTCCTCGCCGTCATGCATGCCCAGGACGAAGTTGGACCCGCCGGCCATCTCCTTCATTTCCGGGCCAAAGGGGGTCTGGAACACGTCCTGCCGTTCCAGGACCTCGCGCACGTCGTCGTTGCGGGTGACGAGCAGGATCGGGCCGATCTTGACGATCGGCAGCCAGCGGCGCAGCAGCGCCAGGATCCAGCGAGGGTTCTCGAGGAGGCGGCTGAGGAGCCGCCCGCGGAGACCCTTGCTTCGTGCCCTTTCCATGTCGAAGGGCGGCAGTTGCTCGACCGGCTTCTGCTCGCGCTGGGCCTTCAGCACGCCCTCGAAATATTTCGTCGTAGCCATTCCAATGCCCCTGTGCCGGATCCGGCATCGAAGTCGGACGCTAGGAGTGCGCGGCAGCGGGGGTCTGTGAGGCTGTTCACAATGAACCGGGAGAGGCCTCGGCCATGAGGTAGCCCTCGATCAGGAAGGCGTTCGCCTCCTTCTCGGCAAAGGGGATGTACTCGGCCCTGCTGTGCGAGAAGTCAGGGTAGCGGTGGCGCATGTGGGCGACCTCCGCGCGCGCCTCGTCGAGGCGACCGAGCCGCGCCAGCGCGCCGATCTTCAGGAAGCGCGCGTACCAGTATCCCGGCGACAGCATCAGCGACCTGTCCGCCGCGTCGACCGCCTGCTGCCACTCGCCGAGCAGGCTGTGCGCAACGGCGATCTCGCCCAGATTGTGGAAGCGATAGAGGTCGAAGGGGGAGAGCCGGTCGGCTTCCAGCAGATAGGGTAGCGCCTGCCCGGGCCGGCGCATCAGGATGTGGGCGCTGCCCATGGCCGAGCGGGCAAATGCGAAGCTCGGATTGATGCGGATCGCCTCGGTCAGGTGCTCGATCGCGGAAACCGGCTGCGTCAACATGATGTCGGTGACACCGAGATGGGCATGTGGCCGCGCGTCCTGGCTGTCGACGAAGAGCGCCCGCCGCGAATAGGTGATCACCCTGTCGAGATCCTCGCGATAGCCATCCCCCTGGCCGAAAGTCACCCATGCCCGCCAGAAGTGCCACCAGGCCAGCTCGTTGAGCACCGCGCTGGAATTGGGATCGCGCGCGAATGCCTTCATGTAGAAGTCGAAGCCGAGTTCGGTGTCCTCGCGCGTGCGGCGCTGCATGTGCATGCGGCCGCGCCTGACGAGTTGCCAGGTCTCGAGACTCTCCCAGGGTATCTGGTAGCTGCGGGCCTGTTCGACCCGATCCACCTCTTTCTCCAGCATGCCGACGATCTCGGCGCCGACCTCGTCCTGCATGCCCGGCAGGTCGGCCATGGCGCGGTCGAAGCGGCGCGACCAGATCATGCGGCCCCCCGAGACGTCCTCCAGTACCGTCTTGAGCCGGATCTGGTCACCGATCCTGCTCAGGCTACCGGAAACGACGTAGCGGGCGCCGAGCGCGTGTCCGGCGGCGACGGTACCGATATCGTCATCGCGGAACTGGAAGCTCGAGGAGCGCGCGATGACCGGCAGCCACCGCGTGCCCGAAAGCCCCATAATGATGTCTTCCGCGATGCCGTCGGCGATGTAGTCGAGGTCGTGCTCGCGCGGCGTGCGGAAGGGCAGCACGGCGATCGCCGGCGGCCCACCTGCCGAGCCGCGGCTGCGACGGGGCATCGCCGCGGGCTCGGGGAGAGACGGCCGGGCGCCGTCGCGCGGGCGCAGCGCGAGGAAGGCCTTCACCGGAAAGAGTATGTTCTTGAACTGCTGCTCGCCGAGGTCGCGGAACTCGGCCGCCGAATGCGACCTGACATGGTGCCATGTGGTCTCCGAGATCACCACCCCGCCCTCCGGCGCCAGTTCCTGGAGCCGCGCGGCAATGTTGACGTCGTCGCCGTATCTGAGCTCGTCCCGCAGGATGACGGTGCCCGTGTTGATCCCGGCGCGGAACGGCATGCGACGGTCCGGTGCGAGCTGCGCGTCGAGTTCGCCCAGCCGCTGCTGGAACTCGAGCGCCGCGCGCAGCGCGTCGCCGGGATTGCCGAATTCCGCCATCAGCGAATCGCCCGCCGCGCCGAAGATGCGGCCGCCGATCTGCGCGCAGGTCTCCCTGATCGTCGTCCGCCGCTCCTCGAATGCCGTGAGCGTCGCCTCCTCGTCGATGCCCATAAGACGGGAGAACCCCACCGCATCGATGGACACGATGGTCGCCAGCTGCCGCGCAAACTGCCGGTCGGCCATCTCGAGCACACCCCATCGCAAGCGACCGTACCTCTCCCGACACCAATTTCGGGAGCCATATCGGCATTCAGCCGTCCGGCTCTTTCTCCGGCGGCTGCTGTTCATCCCGGCATTGGGCAAAGCCTGCCGGGTCACTCACGTTATTCAGAACACCCGGATATGCGCAAGCCGCATCGACGCCTCATTCGAACACGATGGCCGGTCCGCGTGGTGCGGCCGCGCCGCTCCTGGCGGAAAGCTGTGCCAGGACCCCCCGTGCGATCGCGCGGTAGGCGGCGGCATGCGGCCCGTCCGGATCGGTGGCCATGACCGGTCGCCCGGCGTCGGACGTCTCGCGGATGACCATCTCCAGCGGTACCTCTCCGAGAAAGGGCACGCCGAGCCGGTCGGCCTCCGCCCGTGCCCCCCCGTGACCGAAGATGTCGTATCGCTTACCGGTGTCGGGGGCGACGAAATAGCTCATGTTCTCTACGATGCCGAGGAGCGGCACGTCGACCTTTCGGAACATGTTGAGCCCCTTGCGCGCATCGATAAGGGCGAGATCCTGCGGCGTCGAGACGATGACCGCCCCGGCCAGCGGCACGGCCTGTGCCAGCGTCAGCTGGGCGTCGCCGGTGCCGGGCGGCATGTCGACGACGAGCACGTCGAGCGCGCCCCATTCGACCTCGCGCAGCATCTGGGTGAGTGCCGACATTACCATCGGCCCGCGCCAGATCATCGGCGTCTCCTCCTCGACGAGGAAGCCCATGGACATGACCTTGAGGCCGTATCCCATCATCGGCCTCAGCACCTTGCCGTCGACGGTCTCCGGCCGGCCACGCAGCCCCAGAAGCCGTGGCATCGAGGGTCCGTAGATGTCGGCGTCGAGGAGCCCGACCCTCAGGCCTTCGGCCTGCAGGCCGAGCGCGAGGTTGACCGCCGTCGTCGACTTGCCGACGCCGCCCTTGCCGGACGCCACCGCTATGATCGCCTCGATGCCCGGCACGCCCCGCTTGCCCGTGCGGGGTGCAGCCGGCGGGGCCGGTGCCGCGGGTGCCGGCGGCGTCGCCTGGCGTACCGGAGCCGGCCGCGGCGTCGCCGCTTCCATCCCGCCGCCCTTCTTCTCGGCCGTCAGAGCCACCACCGCGCCGGCGACGCCCGGAAGCGCCTTGACCGCGCGCTCCGCCGCCGAGCGCAGGGGCTCGAGTTCCTGCGCGCGCTGTGCCGGCACGGTGATCGAGAAGAACACCTTGCCGTCGGCGATGAAGATGTCGGAGACGAGCCCCAGAGACACGATGTCCCCTTCGAAGTCGGGGCCCTTGATCGTCCGGAGCTTTTCCAGGACGGCGTCCTTGGTGAGTGTCATCGCGCTTCCGCCACTGCCAGCTTTTGGCGTCAGATAGACCCAACGGCTGCCGACTTGAAGGGAAAAGCGAAAAATGTTGGCCGTCCGTCCCTCGACGACGAGACGTTCACCGACGCTGTTAGGTGCAACTGGCCGCTCGGTGCGGGATCAGACGAACTCGACCTCCACGTGTCGCTCGCTCTGCCAGACGATGCGGCAGGCCCGGTCGGTTCCGTCGGAGCGGATCGCCAGGCCAAAGCGCTCCGGCAGTCCGTAGGAACTAGCCAGATCGATGCCGGCGCCGTCCTGCGACAGAGTGCGAACGGTGCAGTCGACGGTCGACATGCGCTGGTTGAAGTGGATCAGCCCGGCCTTGAGCACGCGCCGGCGCGCCTTGCGCAGGCCGTCCTCGTCGCGCCATGCGGAGCACCGGTTTCGCCCGCCCGACTTGGCGGCATAGAGCGCGGAGTCCGCCCGCTCCATGAGCGCGTCGAAGTCGTCCGTTTCCTCGTCCATGGCGGCGACGCCGAAACTGGCCGTGACGCGACTGGCCGACAGGCCGGTTGCCGGCCCCACGCCTTCCACGGCCGCGCGCAGCCTTTCTGCGACCTCCATCGCGCCACGCAGGTCCGTGTGCGGCAGCACGATCGCGAATTCCTCGCCGCCCAGCCTGCCGATCAGGTCGGTACGGCGGAGCATGCCGCGCGTCACGTTGCCCACGGCCTCCAGAACGCGGTCGCCGGCTGCATGACCGAAGGCGTCGTTGACCTGCTTGAAATGGTCGATGTCGAAGGCGATGCAGGCGAGGTCGAGGCCGTGCCGTCGCGCCAGCCCGACCGTGTCGGCAGCCTCGTCACGGAAGATGCGCCGCGACATCACGCCTGTCAGCGCGTCCACTGCGACATGGCGCCGGAGCTCGAACTCGGCCATCGCGACGCGCGCGAGATCGGTGAGGATCTCCATCTGCTCGCCGCTCAACCGGCGCGGCTTGAAGTCGATGGCGCACAGCGTTCCGATCACATGGCCGTCGCGCGTCACGAGGGGCACGCCGGCATAGAAGCGGATGTGCGGCTCGCCGGCCACGTAAGGGTTGTCCCCGAAGCGGGCGTCGGCCGAGGCGTCCTCCACCACCAGCGGCTCGTGCCGCCTGATCGCCATGTCGCAGAGCGTGTCGCCGCGCGCGACCTCCCGCTGCTCGAGCCCCTCCCAGGCCTTGTACCACTGGCGGTGGCCATCGATCACGGAGACGAGGCCGACCGGTACCTGGAATATGTTCCGGATCAGCCTGACGATCCCGTCGAAGCCTTCCTCGCGCGGCGTGTCGAGAACGTTGAAGCGGTCCACTGCCTCGAGCCTGGCGGCCTCGTCGGCCACGGCGTCGAGCTGGGGTTCGGGCACTGCGCAGGCGTTGGAACGCATCGCATGTCTCCTGGCATGAGCACGGCCCCCCGCCGGGATCCGATCCCATTCGTGTGCGAAACGATGCCCCCGCAAATCTTAGCGAATGGTTATTGGTCCGCCGAAACCCTTGAACCATCGGCGTTTATGGCTAACGCTCGCGCGATGATCGACAAGCTTGAATTCTTCATCGCGCTTGCGCGCGCACGCCATTTCGGCAGGGCGGCGGAGGAGCTCGGCATCACGCAGCCGACGCTGTCGGCGGCGATCAAGCAGCTCGAGGGCGAACTCGGCGTCATGCTCGTGCAGCGTGGCTCGCGGTTCCAGGGGCTGACGGCGGAGGGCGAGCAGGTGCTCGCCTGGGCGCGCCGCATCGCCGGCGACGCGCGCACGATGAAGGAAGAGATGCGCGCCGCGCGTCGCGGCCTTTCCGGCCGGCTCAGGATCGCCGCGATCCCGACCGCGCTGGCGATGGTGCCGCGGCTCACCACGCCGTTTCGCGCCAAGCATCCCGGCGTCACCTTCTCCGTGCTTTCCCGCACCTCGATCGAGGTGCTCACGCTGCTCGGCAATTACGACATCGACGCCGGCATCACCTATCTCGACAACGAGCCGCTCGGGCGCGTCGTCTCGGTCCCGCTCTATTCGGAGCGTTACCAGTTGATCACGGCCGCCGGGAACCCGCACTCCCAGGCGGCAGAAGTCACTTGGGCGGAAGTGGCCGACCTGCCGCTCTGCCTCTTGACGCCGGACATGCAGAACCGCCGCATCATCGACCACCATCTCGCAGAGGCCGGCGTCAGCGTTCGCCCGACGCTGGAATCCAATTCCATGATCGTCCTGTTCAGCCACATCCGCACGGGCAAGTGGTCGTCGATCATGCCGCTCAATCTCGCCGAGACGTTCGGCTTTGCCGAGCCGATCCGTGCGATCCCGATCGTCGAGCCGGACGCCAGCCACCTGGTGGGGCTCGTCGCCGCCAGACGCGAACCGCATACGCCGCTGGTCGCGGCGCTTCTGGAAGAGGCGGCGGCGCTCGCAGGCGATTTCGCCCGCGGCGGCTGAGCTATTTCCACAGCGCTGGAAGGCGCTTGATAGAGAAAATCTATCAAGCCACGAAACAGCTTTATTGATTTGAGTGGATTGCGTCGCGTATCCAAGGGCTTAGCGCAGTGATGCGCAAAGGTCGATCAGGGAGGGCGCTGCATGGCGATGCAGCAGGCAGGTACCCGGACCCCGGCGGACGTCGTTCCGCGCACCAGGGCCGTCATCGAAGCCATGGCGGGGCTGGAAGGTCCGCTGCTGCCCATCCTGCACGGTGTCCAGGCCGAATTCGGCCATGTACCGGCGGAAAGCCTCCCGGTCATCGCCGATGCGCTCAACATCTCCCGCGCCGAGGCTCATGGCGTCGTGAGCTTCTACCACGACTATCGCTCCGCGCCGGCCGGCCGTCACGTTCTGAAGCTCTGCCAGGCCGAGGCCTGCCAGTCGATGGGCTCGGACCATGTCGCTTCCATGGTGAAGTCGGCGCTCGCGATCGGCTTCCACGAGACGGCGGCCGACGGGTCGGTGACGCTGGAGCCGGTCTATTGCCTGGGCCTGTGCGCCTGCGCGCCGGCAGCCATGCTCGACGGCGAGGTCATAGGCCGGCTCGACGCACAGGCGATCGAAGAGATCGTCGCGGAGGTGCGCAAGTGACCCCCGTCATATACGTTCCGGACGACTCCGGAGCACTGGCGCTGGGCGCCGAAAAGGTGGCCGCCGCCATCGCGGCCGAACTGGCGGACCGCGGCATCGCGGCGCGCGTCGTGCGCAACGGCTCGCGTGGCCTCTACTGGCTGGAGCCGATGGTGGAGGTCCAGACGGATGCCGGGCGCTTCGCCTACGGCCCGGTCGCAGCGTCGGACGTCAAGGGCCTTTTCGAGGCGGGCTTCATCCATGGCGGACAGCATCGCAAATGGCTCGGCAAGACGAAGGACCTACCTTTCCTGTCGCGCCAGACGCGGCTCACCTTCGCGCGCTGCGGCATCACCGACCCGCTGTCGCTCGACGACTATCGCGCGCATGGCGGCCTTGCGGGCCTGCGCAGGGCGCTGGCAATGGCGCCGGCCGACATCGTCGCGACCGTGACTGATTCCGGCCTGCGCGGACGTGGCGGCGCCGGCTTCCCGACCGGCATCAAGTGGAAGACGGTGCTCGACCAGGCGGCCGACCGCAAATACGTCGTCTGCAATGCCGACGAGGGCGATTCCGCGACCTTCGCCGACCGGATGATCATGGAGGGGGATCCCTTCGTGCTGATCGAGGGCATGGCGATTGCCGGCATCGCCACCGGGGCGACGAAGGGTTTCGTCTACATCCGCTCCGAATATCCGCACGCCGTATCCAAGATGGAGCGCGCCATCGCGATCGCGCGGCAGGCGGGCCTGCTCGGTACCGCCGTGCTCGGCTCGCCGAATGCGTTCGACATCGAAGTGCGGGTCGGCGCGGGCGCCTATGTCTGCGGCGAGGAGACGTCGCTTCTGAACTCGCTGGAAGGCAAGCGCGGCGTGGTGCGCGCCAAGCCCCCGCTTCCCGCCATCCAGGGGCTGTTCGGCAAACCCACCGTCATCAACAATGTCATCTCGCTCGCCTCCGTGCCGGTCATTCTCGAAAAGGGCGCCGAGCACTACCGGAACTTCGGCATGGGTCGCTCGCGCGGGACGATCCCGATACAGATCGCGGGCAACGTGAAGCATGGCGGCCTGTTCGAGGCCGGCTTCGGCATCACGCTGGGCCAGATCGTCGAGGAGATCGGCGGCGGCACCGCGACCGGGCGCCCCGTCAAGGCGGTCCAGGTCGGCGGGCCTCTCGGGGCGTACTTTCCCCCCGCGCTTTTCGACACGCCCTTCGACTACGAGGCCTTCGCGGCCAAGGACGGTCTTATCGGCCATGCTGGTATCACGGTCTTCGACGATACCGCAGACATGCTGAAGCAGGCGCGTTTCGCCATGGAATTCTGCGCCATCGAGAGCTGCGGCAAGTGCACGCCCTGCCGTATCGGCTCGACGCGCGGCGCCGAGACGCTCGACAAGGTGGCGGCCGGGATCGAGCCGGAGAAGAACCTGTCGCTGGTGGCGGACCTCTGCAACACGATGAAGTTCGGTTCGCTCTGCGCGCTGGGCGGCTTCACGCCCTATCCCGTCATGAGCGCCATCAACCACTTCCCGGACGATTTCGCGCCGCGGGCGCGCATGGAGGCGGCGGAATGATGGTACGCGCCAGCCCTTTCTCGCCCCTTCAGGGGGAGATGGCCCCGAAGCGGCCAAAGGGGGTCGCCCCAGACGGCACCGCCACTGTGCCGAGCACTGCCGCATGGACCCCACCCGGCCGCTTCGCGGCCACCCTCCCGTCGAGGGGGAGTGATACCCGAGGAGCCGCCCCATGGGCCTGATCCAGGAAATCGACTACGGGACGCCCGCCTCGAAGGCCGAGCGGCAGGTGACGCTCACCGTCGACGGCTTCACGGTGACGGTTCCCGAGGGCACGTCCATCATGCGCGCCTCTATGGAGGCCGGCATCGCGATCCCGAAGCTCTGCGCCACCGACATGGTCGACGCCTTCGGCTCGTGCCGGCTCTGCCTCGTCGAGATCGAGGGCCGCAACGGTACGCCGTCCTCCTGCACCACGCCGGTCGCGCCCGGCATGGTGGTGAAGACGCAGACCACGCGCCTGAAGGACATTCGCCGCGGCGTGATGGAGCTCTACATCTCCGACCATCCGCTCGACTGCCTGACCTGCGCGGCGAACGGCGATTGCGAGTTGCAGGACATGGCGGGCGTCGTCGGCCTGCGCGAGGTCCGCTACGGATACGAAGGCGACAACCACGTCTTCGCGAGGAACCGTACCGACGCTTCCGAAAACTTCCGCTTCATGCCGAAAGACGAGTCCAACCCCTATTTCACCTACGACCCGTCGAAATGCATCGTCTGCTCGCGCTGCGTGCGGGCCTGCGAGGAGGTCCAGGGCACCTTCGCGCTCACCATAGAGGGCCGCGGCTTCGAGAGCCGCGTGTCTCCGGGCCAGCACGAAAGCTTCCTCGCATCGGAATGCGTCTCGTGCGGCGCCTGCGTGCAGGCCTGTCCCACCGCGACGCTGACGGAGAAGTCGGTCATCGAGATCGGCCAGCCGGAACATTCGGTCGTCACCACCTGCGCCTATTGCGGCGTGGGCTGCTCGTTCAAGGCCGAGATGCGCGGCGACGAGCTGGTGCGGATGGTTCCGTTCAAGGACGGCAAGGCCAATCGCGGCCATTCCTGCGTCAAGGGGCGCTTCGCCTGGGGCTACGCCACGCACGAGGAGCGCATCCTCAACCCGATGATCCGCGAGAAGATCACCGACCCCTGGCGTGAGGTCACCTGGGAAGAGGCTTTCGCGCATGTGGCCGCCGAGTTCCGGCGGATCCAGTACCAGTACGGCAGGGGTGCGATCGGCGGCATCACCTCGTCGCGCTGCACCAACGAGGAGACCTATCTCGTCCAGAAGCTGATTCGGCAGGGCTTCGGCAACAACAACGTCGACACCTGCGCGCGCGTTTGCCATTCGCCGACCGGCTACGGGCTGAAGACGACCTTCGGCACATCCGCCGGTACGCAGGATTTCGACAGCGTCGAACATACCGACGTCGCCATGATCATCGGCGCCAACCCGACCGACGGGCATCCCGTCTTCGCCTCGCGGCTGAAGAAGCGGCTGAGGCAGGGCGCGAAGCTGATCGTGGTCGATCCGCGCCGCACCGACATCGTGCGCTCCGCCCATGTCGAGGCCGCGCATCATCTGCCGCTGAGACCCGGCACCAACGTGGCGGTGCTGACGGCGATCGCGCATGTCATCGTCACCGAAGGGCTCTTTGACGAGGCCTTCATCCGCGAGCGGTGCGACTGGTCGGAATTCGAGGACTACGCGGCCTTCGTCTCGGCGCCGCATCATTCGCCCGAGGCGGTGGAGGAGTTCTCCGGCGTCCCGGCCGGCGAGATCAGGGGCGCGGCGCGGCTCTACGCCACCGGCGGCAACGGCGCGATCTACTACGGCCTGGGCGTCACCGAGCACAGCCAGGGCTCCACGACCGTCATGGCGATAGCAAACCTCGCCATGCTGACCGGCAATATCGGCCGGCCCGGCGTCGGCGTGAACCCGCTGCGCGGCCAGAACAACGTGCAGGGCGCCTGCGACATGGGATCCTTCCCGCACGAATTGCCCGGCTACCGTCACATGTCGGACGACGCCACGCGCGAGATCTACGACAGCCTGTGGGGCGTGAAGCTCGATCCCGAGCCTGGGCTGAGGATACCCAACATGCTGGACGCCGCCGTCGAGGGGTCGTTCAAGGGCATCTACGTGCAGGGCGAGGACATCCTCCAGTCGGACCCGAACACCGCCCATGTGGCTGCCGGTCTGGAGGCCATGGAATGCGTCGTCGTGCACGACCTCTTTCTCAACGAGACGGCCAACTACGCCCATGTCTTCCTGCCGGGCTCGACCTTCCTCGAGAAGGACGGGACCTTCACCAATGCCGAGCGCCGCATCAACCGCGTGCGCAAGGTGATGGCGCCGAAGAACGGCCTTGCCGACTGGGAAGTGACCCAGCGTCTCGCGCAGGCGATGGGGCTTGCCTGGGACTATGTACATCCCGCGCAGATCATGAACGAGATCGCCCGTACCACGCCGTCCTTCGCAGGCGTCTCCTACGATGTGCTGGAGCGCGAGGGCTCGGTGCAGTGGCCGTGCAACGAAAAGGCTCCGAAGGGCACGCCAGTCATGCATGTCGGGGGCTTCGTGCGCGGCAGGGGCAAGTTCATCCGCACCGAATATGTCGCGACCGACGAGAAGACCGGTCCACGCTTCCCGCTGCTGCTCACGACCGGCCGAACGCTCTCGCAATATAATGTCGGCGCGCAGACGCGCCGCACCGCCAACGTCGTCTGGCACGAGGAGGACCGGCTGGAAATCCATCCGCACGACGCCGAGCAGCGCGGCATCCGGGACGAGGACTGGGTTCGGGTGCAAAGCCGAGCGGGCGAGACGACGCTGCGAGCGCTCATCACCGAGCGCGTCGCGCCGGGCGTGGTGTACACCACCTTCCACCATCCCTCCACGCAGGCGAACGTCGTGACGACCGAGTTCTCCGACTGGGCTACGAACTGTCCCGAATACAAGGTCACGGCTGTGCAGGTCGGGCCGTCCAACGGACCGAGCGACTGGCAGGAGGAATACGAGGAGCAGGCCAGGATGAGCCGTCGGATCGAGGGCCGCCTGGAGGCTGCGGAGTGAGCATGCCGTCCGTCCGCGCAGATTGCAGGTGCGAGCCTCGAAGGACGCACGCATGACCCGCCGTCCCCTCGCCTCCACTACGCGCATTGCCCGCCGCGCCTCGGGCACGGCCGCTGCCGCACGCATGGTGCCCGAGGAGACGCCGGTTGCGCTTTCGTTCGGCGGAACCACCCACGCCGTCATGATGGCATCCCCCGCCGACTTCGACGATTTCGCGCTCGGCTTCTCGCTGACCGAAGGCATCGTCGCCTCTCCCGACGAGATCGAGGCGATCGTCGTGGAGGAGGCCGGCGAAGGCGTAGACATCCAGATCCGCCTCAGGGATGTGGCGAATACCCGCTTCGAGGCGCGCCGGCGCCGGCTTGCCGGACCGGTCGGCTGCGGTCTCTGCGGCATCGAATCCATAGACGAGGCTATGCGGCGCGTTGCCCGTGTCGGCGGCGGACTCACCCTGCGCGCTGACGACGTGACACGCGCAGTCAGGCTTCTTTCCGCGGCCCAGCCCATGCATGAGGAGACCGGAGCCGTTCACGCGGCCGGGCTCTACGTTCCCGGCAGGGGGATCGTCGCCGCGCGCGAGGACGTGGGCCGCCACAACGCCCTCGACAAGCTCGCAGGCGCGCTCGCCCGGGAAGGTGTCGACGGCGCGAGCGGCGCCGTTGTCGTCACGTCGCGCGTCTCGGTGGAGATGGTGCAGAAGACCGCGGCGATCGGCGCCCAGGTCATCGTCGCCGTCTCGGCGCCTACCGCGCTCGCCATCCGCACCGCCGACGAGGCCGCGATGACGCTGGTCGCGCTGGTGCGTGGCGACGATTTCGACATCTTCACCCATCCCGAACGGATATCGGACGGAGCCAGCCGCAATGTCGCATGAGGGCGAGACCCGCACGGGCAACGAAAAGCTCGCCTACATGGCTAACCAGATCGCACGGTTCTTCGAGGCGATGCCGGAGAGCGAAGCGGCCGATGGCGTGGCAAAGCACATCAACGACTTCTGGGAACCGCGCATGCGGCGCCATTTCTTCGAGATCGTCGATGCAGGCGGGGCCGGCCTCAGGCCGCTGGTGATGAAGGCCGCGCCGAAGGTCCGGAGACCGGCCAGGACGTCGCTTTCGTAAGCATTGACTTACAAGACATGGCGCCGCGACACACGCGCCGGCCGCCCGGGCAGGTCGAGCCGCATCGGCGACGCCTCGCGCTCGGCGACGACACTGCCGTTAGCCACGACGCATAGCCGCGTGGCCCTGAGCCTGATCGCCTCGGTCGCGTTGCCGGCGTCGAGAACGACGAGGCTGGCCTTCCTGCCGACCTCGAGCCCGTAGTCGGAAAGCCCCATGATCGCCGCGCTCTCCGTCGTCACCATGTCGAAGCACCGGCGCATCTCGTCCGGGTGCGACATCTGCGCGACGTGCAGGCCCATGAACGCGACGTCGAGCATGTCCGCCGTGCCCAGCGAATACCAGGGGTCGAGAACGCAGTCCTGTCCGTAGCCGACCCGGATGCCGAGTGCCAGCATCTCCTTGACCCGCGTCAGGCCTCGGCGCTTGGGGAAGGTGTCGTGCCGGCCCTGCAGCATGATGTTGATGAGGGGATTGGGGATCGCCGCGACCTCGGCCTCCGCCATCAGCGGCAGGAGCTTCGAGACGTAGTAATTGTCCATCGAGTGCATTGACGTCAGGTGCGAGCCCGCCACCCGCCGCTGAAGCCCGAGCCGCTGCGTCTCATGGGCGAGTTGCTCGATGTGGCGTGAAAGTGGATCGTCGGTCTCGTCGCAATGCATGTCGACCATGAGCCCGCGCGCGGCCGCGATCTCGCAGAGTTCGGTCACCGATCGCCGCCCGTCCTCCATCGTGCGCTCGAAATGCGGGATGCCGCCGACGACGTCGACGCCCATGTCGAGAGCACGGATCGTGTTCGTCCGCGCGTGCGGGCTGCGGTAGAACCCGTCCTGCGGGAAGGCGACGAGCTGCAGGTCGATATAGGAGGAGACTTCCTTTTTCACTTCCAGGAGTGCCTCGACGGCGAGCAGGCGGTCGTCGCAGGTGTCGACATGTGTCCGGATCGCGAGAAGGCCCATCGAGACCGCCCAGTCGCAGTAGGCGAGCGCTCGCGCCTTCACCGCGTCGTGCGTGAGAAGCGGCTTCAACTCGCCCCAGAGCGCGATGCCTTCCAGCAGCGTGCCAGACGCGTTGATGCGCGGAATGCCGTAGGACAGCGTTGCGTCCATGTGGAAATGAGGGTCCACGAAGGGCGGCGCGACGAGACTTCCCGAAGCATCGATCACCCGGCCGGCATCCGCCACGAGACGCGGCTCGATCGCCGATATCTTCCCCTTCGCGATACCGATGTCGGCCGCGCGGCCGTCGGGCAGAGTACCGCCCTTGACGATCAGGTCGAAGCTCATCTCTCGCCTTTCTGGTAGGGCACCATCAGGGCCTTTGGGTAGGTAGCGCGCCGCGCGACGAGCACCAGGGCCAGGATCGACAGCACGAAGGGCATCATCAGGAAGAGCTGGTAGGGCACCACGCCTCCGGTCAGTTGCTGCAGCCTTACCTGGTAGGCGTCGAAGGCGGCAAACAGGATCGCGCCGACCAGCGCCTTGCCCGGCCGCCACGACCCGAAGACGACCAGCGCGATACAAATCCATCCGCGCCCGTTGATCATCTCGAAGAAGAACGAGTTGAAGGCCGACATGGTCAGGAAAGCGCCGCCGATCGCCATCATCGCGCTGCCGGCCATGACCGCGCCGATCCGGATCGCGGTCACCGACAGGCCCTGCGCCTCGACGGCCGCGGGGTTCTCGCCGGCCGCGCGGATCGCGAGCCCGACTGGCGTGCGGTAGAGCGTCCAGGCGATCACCGCTACCAGCACGAAGGCCAGATAGGTGAGCGGGGTCTGGGCGAAGAGCGCCGGCCCGATCACGGGGATGTCGGAGAGCACCGGGATCGGCAGTGGCTGGAAGGGCGTGATCTTCGGCGGAGACGTGACTTCCGGCAGGACGATCCGGTAGGTGAAATAGGTCAGGCTCGATGCGAGCAGCGTGATGCCGATGCCCACGACGTGCTGCGAGAGGCCGAAGGGCACGGTGAGGACCGCGTGCAGCAGGCCGAACATGGCGCCCGTCGCTGCCGCGACCGCCACGCCGGACCAAAGGTCTCCACCGGCATAGACCGTGATCCAGCCGGCGAAGGCCCCCGCCACCATGATGCCCTCGATGCCCAGATTGAGCACGCCCGCGCGCTCGCAGATCAGTTCTCCCATGGTCGCGAAGATGAGCGGCGAGGCGATGCGGATGGCGGCGACCCAGAACGAGGCGGTGAAGAGGATCTCGATGGCTTCCATCATCACCTCCACCGCACCCTGAAGCGCGCGAGCATGATTGCGACCACCATGGTCAGAAGCGACGTCGCCACCATGACGTTAGCGATGTATGAGGGGACGCCCGCGGCCCGGCTCATGGCGTCCGCGCCGACGAAGATCGCGGCGACGAATATCGCCGAGGCCACGACGCCCAGCGGGTTGAGGAGCGCGAGCATCGCCACCACGATGCCGGTGTAGCCGAAGCCCGGCGACAGATCGAGCGTCAGGTTCCCCTTGAGCCCGGCGACTTCGGAGACGCCAGCCAGCGCGGCGAGCCCGCCGGACAGGATCGCCGTCTTGACGAGCACCGTGTTGACCGGGATGCCGGCGAAGCGCGCGGCCTGCTGGTTGTGCCCGACCGCGCGCATTTCGTAGCCAAGCGCCGTCTTCTTCATGACGATCCAGACGGCGACCGCCGCGACGATGGCGATGACGAAGCCATAGTGCAGGCGCCGCCCGGTGACGATGCGCGGAAGCCGCGCATCGGCGACGACCCGCTCCGACTGTGGCCAGCCGAGCCCCATCGGGTCCTTCAGCACGCCTTCGAGCAGCATCGACACGAAGAGGAGCATCACGAAGTTGAGCAGCAGCGTCGTCACGACCTCGTCCACGCCGAGACGCGTCTTCAGCAGCGCGGGACCTAGAAGCAGCAGCGCGCCCGCGCACATGGCGGCGGCCATGATGAGCGGTATCAGCAGCCAGGACGGGAGCGGCAGGGCCCCGGTTCCCAGCACGACGGTGACGACCGCCCCGGCGTAGAGCTGTGCCTCTGCGCCGATGTTCCATAGCTTGGCCCGAAAGGCCACGGCGACGGCCAGCCCGGTAAAGATCAGCGGCGTGGCGCGGGTCAGCGTCTCCATCAGCGCGAAGGGCGTCCCCGCCGCCCCCTTGGCCACGAGCGCGAAGACCGCAAGCGGCGAAGCGCCGGCAGCCAGCACCAGCAGGGAGGCGATGGCGAACGTCGCCGCCACCGCCGCGACGGGATAGGCGAGGGTTACCGCGAGGGATGGCGCGGGCCGGGCTTCGAGGCGCATCAGTCGCCTCGCCTTTGCCGAGAGGGTGCTTTGCCCGTCCTCACGCCGCCTCCAGCCCATGCCCGGCCATCAGTTCGCCGATCTCCGCGACGGTGCGTTCGCCGCGCCGCGAAGGGATCGACAAAAGGCCCCCGGAGATCACGACGATGCGGTCGGCGAGCGCCAGGATCTCGTCGAGGTCTTCCGAGATAAGCAGCACCGCCGCGCCCCGGTCGCGAGCCTCGACCAGTCGGTCGTGCACGTAGGCCACCGCCCCGACGTCGAGCCCGCGCGTCGGCTGGCTCGCGACGATGATCCGCGGTTGGGGGTCGAGCGCGCGTCCGAGGATGAGCTTCTGCATGTTGCCGCCGGAGAGCAGGCGGATTCGTGCTTCCGGCGAGGGGCACTTGACCTCGTAGGCGTCGACGATGGATTGCGCGAAACTCCGCGCGGCTGCCCAGTCAAGCAGGCCGCGTCGCGTGAAGGCCGGCCCGCGATAGGATTCCAGGATCGCGTTCTCCGTGACGCTCATGTCTCCGATCGCGCCCTCGGCATGGCGATCCTCGGGAATGCGGGCGATTCCCCGGTCGAGCACCGTGCGCGGCGACCAGTCCGCGACGGCCGCGCCCGCGATTTTCATCGTACCGGCCACCGGGCGGGCGGTCCCTGCGAGCAGCGCGGAAAGCGCCGCCTGCCCATTGCCGGACACGCCGGCAAGCCCGGTGATTTCCCCCGCCGACAGTGTGAGGGAGGCATCGCGCAGCGGCGTCGCCCTGCCGGACGGCGCGGTGGACACGCGATCGAGCACCAGCAGCGTCTCGCCGGGCGTGCCCGGCCTGACTCGGCTTTCCGCGAGTTCGCGCCCGACCATCAGCGCTGCGAGCTCGGCACGGCTCGTCCCGGCGGTGACGCGGGTGCCCGCGATGCGTCCGGCGCGCAGCACGACCACCCGGTCGGAGATCGCCATCACCTCGTTGAGCTTGTGCGAGATGAAGATGATGGAAAGGCCCTTCGCCACCAGCAGGAGCAGCGTCGCGAACAGCGCGTCGGTCTCGGCCGGCGTGAGCACGGCGGTCGGCTCGTCGAGGATCAGGATGCGGGCGTCCCGATAGAGCGCCTTCAGTATCTCGACGCGCTGCCTCTCTCCGACCGACAATGCGTGGACCGGCGCCTCGGCGTCCACGGCAAGGCCGAAATCGGTGGCGAGGCGTTCGATGCGCGCGCGCGCCGCGGCCCTGTCGAAGGACGGCTTCCACAGGCTTTGGGTCCCAAGGGCGATGTTTTCCAGGACGCTCATGTTGTCGGCCAGCGTGAAATGCTGGTGCACCATGCCGATGCCGGCACCGAGTGCTGCCCTGGGGTCACCCGGTGGAAGCAGGCTGCCAAAGGCCTCGACCGTTCCTTGGTCGGCTATGTAGTGACCAAACAGGATGTTCATCAGCGTCGTCTTGCCGGCGCCGTTCTCGCCAAGCAGTGCCACCACCTCGCCACGCACCAGCTCAAGCGAGATCGCGTCGTTGGCTGTCAGCGGCCCGAAGCGCTTGGTGATCGAGGACAGGCGGAGAACAACTCGGCGCGAGGGTTCCTCCCTCTCAAGGCGAGGGTGGCCAGTCGCCGAAGGCGGTTGGTCGGGTGGGGTTGGTTCGGCAGAGCTCGACATCAACCACCCCACCCGCGCGCTGCGTTCGGCACTATCCCCTCAAGGGCGAGGGAACGCCCTTCACGATGACTTCGGTTCCTCGTCGTTGATCTCGACCGTGAAGGACCCGTCCTTGATGGCCTTTTCCTTCTCGGCCACCATCGCCATGGTTTCGGCCGGCACCTTGCCCTCGAATGTACCAAGAGGCGCGATGGAGCAGCCCCCCTCCTTCATGAAGGAATAGAGCCCGTAATCGGCGGCCTTGAAGCTGCCGGCCTTGACCTCGGAGATGGCCTTGTCGAGCGTCGGTTCGAAGTGCCAGAGCGCCGAGGCGACCACGGTTTCGGGATAGTCGGCCTGCGTGTCGATGACGTTGCCGATGGCGAGCACGCTGCGCTCCTTGGCGGCATCGGAGACGCCGAAGCGCTCGGCATACATGATGTCGGCGCCCGCCTCGATCTGGGCGAACGCGGTCTCCTTGGCCTTGGGAGGATCGAACCACGAGCCGATGAAGGCGACCTGGAACTTGGCGTCAGGCGCCGTCTCCCTCACGCCTGCCATGAAGGCGTGCATCAGCCGGTTGACCTCGGGGATCGGGAAACCGCCGACCATCCCGATGTTCTTCGACTTCGTCATGGCGCCGGCGATGATGCCTGTCAGGTAGGAGGCGTCCTGAATGTAGTTGTCGAACACCGCGAAGTTGGGCACCGCGTCGTCTGGCTTGAAGGACGATCCCATGAGGAAGGCGGTATCGGGATAGTCGGCTGCCACCTCGCGAGCGGCATCCTCGACGCCGAAGACCTCGCCGACGATCAGCCTGTTGCCGGCCTCGGCATATTCCCGCATCACGCGTTCGTAGTCGGTATTGGACACGTTTTCTGTGGCGACGTACTCGATGTCGCCACGATCCTTGGCGGCATTCGCCGCCTTGTGGATGCGCGACACCCATTGCTGCTCGAACGGCACGGTGTAGATCGCGGCGACCTTGAGCTTGTCCTGCGCGAAGGCGCGGAACGGCAGGCCGGAGGCGAACGCCAGAGCCGCGCCGGCTCCGGCGGTTCTGAGCACCTGGCGGCGGGAAAGCGCATTGAGCTGCGGAAGGGCGAGTTTCGACATGGCTGACCTCTGGCTGTTCTTGGATTTTTATCGTTTGGTCAACGCTAGTCGAATTTCAGGACCCGGGCAATCGGCAAGCAGGGTCCGGATGGTGCGGAAAAATGTGGCAGCGGCAGTCCGGCGGTACGCCTCAGAGCGTCCAGTCGCGCAGCCATTCGCGGAAGGCCGGCTCGGCGAGCGGCCTGGACATGAAGTAGCCCTGGGCCTCGTCGCAACCCCATGAACGCAGCATTTCGTAGGCGCCTTTCGTCTCGACGCCTTCCGACACGACCCGGAAGTCCAGCGCGTGCGCCAGGTCGATGATCGATCGGACGAGCACCTGGTTCTTCGGCTCGGCTTCCAGGGTACGGATGAAGGACTGATCGATCTTGAGGTATCGCGCGGGCAGCTTGCCGAGGTAGCTCATGTTGGAGTAGCCGCTCCCGAACTCGTCGATGGCGAGTTCGAAGCCCTTGTAGCGGAGCCGCTCGAGCTGGGTGATCACGATCGCCGGGTTGTTGGCGATCATGCCTTCGGTGAACTCCAGTTCCACCATGCTCGGATCGATGCCCATGCGGTCTGCGTCGTGCATGAGGAGATCGACGAAATGCGGCTCTTCGAGATTGCGCGGCGAGATGTTCACCGAGACGCGAAGCCCCTTGCGAAGATCCTGCCAGCGACGCGCCGTCAGCATCGCGTTGCGCAGCACCCATTGGGTGAGCGGCGCGATCAGCGCGGTGGTCTCC
>VFQR01000349.1_pt1 | contig 73093 bp, 60 predicted proteins | sample 3512321 | NCBI WGS metagenome assembly VFQR01 (sample SAMN10412374, study PRJNA504923) | tailings metagenome | isolation source: Relicate 3 Philex TSF1 revegetated site | place: Philippines: Tuba, Benguet | collected 2017-08-29 | reverse complement strand
GCCATCAGAATGTTGGCAGATGACTGGTGAACAGCAAACCAGTCGCGAGTATCCTGCAGCATCCAGATTGCGCTGGGAGCGTAAGCAGAAATCACAGTGCTGGTAACAGCGGTACCGGCTGTTGGATAACCGGTGTAAGCCAGAGCGGCGTGGCCACGTCGTTGGTCACGAGCAGGCGGAGGCGGTTGGCACTGGTGATCTGGCCAGGACCATCGTTGGCGGTTTCGCCGAGGCGAGCACCAGCGGTCAAAGCGGGATCAACGAGCTTGCCTTCGCTGTCAACAATGTTGTCCGAGAGAACAGCTTCGTTGATGTCCCCAGGAGAAGCATCGCCCAGGAGTGGCACGTTGTTGGAAGGAACATCAGCACCTTCGAGGAAACGACGTGTGAGGGGGCCCACTGTGTTCTGGAATTCTTTCAGACCATCGCGGTAAATCTGTGTGCCAGTCACTGCTGGGCAAGCTGTACCACCAACGGAAATGGTAGCGACCGTAGTGAAGTCGGCGAGAACGAATGGATCGTTACCGCTGTTGGTGGTCTTGAAGTTGGTGCGGCTCATGAACCAGCTCGAAGCGTAGTTGCTGTTGTGGCCGTCCTTGATCAACCGTGCCACGAAAGGAGCAGCAGTTGCACCGGAAACACCGGCAGCGTTCATCTGGTAGCAGACGCTGTCAATGTTACAGGCGTCGAGACGATCAGCCAGAGGAATCGAGCTGTTCGAAGTGACGTTACCACGGAGGAGGTCGTTCAGCTTTTCTGAACCGCGGATGGGGTTGGCTGGGCAACGGAGTTCGTTGGCCTTACCAGCGTTGACGCGAGCGAGGTCGGCTGTCCAGCCGTAGGTATCAACGCAACCATCGCGGAAGCGGTCGTACTGACCGGTGCAGAGACGATCGCCTGGATCGGTATCAGCAAAGGCGTTGAGACCAATGCCAACCTGACGCAGGTTGTTCTTGCACTGTGTCTTACGGGCTGCTTCGCGAGCTGACTGCAGAGCAGGCAACAGGAGAGCGATGAGGATCGCGATGATCGAGATCACCACGAGGAGCTCGATCAGGGTGAAACCCTTGCGAGCGTTCAGCGAGAACTTCTTCATTCGAGTCTTTCTTCAGTGAAAAGGGACGTGAAACCAACGGGAAAAGACACAAAGCACTACTAACAAACGGATACTTCTCGACTCAGCACCTGACAGGTTCACAAGATCGTTCGATGCCGCGCGACTCATCGAAAATCAGACCCATCATCTCTCAACTACTGGAGCCCTCTTCCCTGCTGAACAAAGGCAGAGAGTTGGCCCGGCAGCGATTGACTGTCCAAGTCAATCCATCCGGTCAGCACCTTCGCCACGCAAAGGCAAGGTCAGCATCCCTGCGTCTGACCTTTGCGACTGTTGTAAAGTAGTGGCGGAACAACAGGACTTGATGAACAAGACTGGAAATCTTTTTCATATTTGAAGTTTGTTGTTTCGCTGGAAATCCGAAGTGTGCTTAACATGCACGTCTCGGTGTTTCCCCTATCACGACGGCAAGACTGTAGAAGCCAATTGTGACGATCTTGTGAACGTTCTTTGAAAAAACGGTAGGAACTTCGCTTCATACTTGACGTGCAAGGAGCTTGCGCGTAGCCAAAGTCAACGAATGCGACAAAGAGTCAAACACCCGGCCTGGCTTATTAAAAAGCCGTGAAGTTCTTCACAATGATCAGCCGTTGCCTGTGAGGAATCAGTCGGTGATGCGGAGGCGGTGGCCATCAGAAGAGTCAAAGCGAGCATCGGCTTTGGAGGTGACCGTCTTTGCGATCACAGTCTTCTGGGTCCTGGAGTAGACAATCACCCTTCGCGGGAAAAACGCACGATAGAACATCACGCCCATGGCAATCAGCGAGATGCTGACCAGTAACATCGCTGTTAAGAACAGAACAGCGATAAATAACCAGACATAGAGTGGTACAGAGTGTTTTTCTTGTCTCTGATGAAATACTGAAGTCTGCAGGACAAAACCAGTGACCAATAACACAGCGATAAACAGACTGAAAGAATGCGACATCATTTGAAATGGTGTCAGCGTGCGGATGTTGCGAATCAGTCGTGTGATACTGAGGTCCACGCCAGTGCTAGCTCCAGACGGGAATGATGGTTGAATTACCATCAATATCAAAATCTCTTGTACATAAAATCTATAGTCTTCTATTTACGATTCTTATCCTTGCGATCCTGGGCCACTTTCTGAGCGAGCTGCTTCTCCGCACGGTCAACACTTGCCTGAGCCTGGGCCACATCCCGCGATGCCTTGCTCACCGCCTGTTCCGCAGCATCTTCAGCTTTGCGGCTGGCCTGAAACTTCTGCTCGGCCGCTTTGAGTTGATTGTCCCGCTCGATGATTCGATCCAGCTTCTGATTGGCCGTTTGCACCTGCTGCTCCTGCAGAGTGACTTTCCGAGACAACTCTTTCGCTCGAGGATCAGCTTCAATCGCCGCCGCTTCGAGCTGTCGAAACTGTGCCTGGTACTCAGCGATCTGCTTCGCCGCTCCCTTTCGCTCATCCAACGTCGTCGCTCGGGAAAGTTTTTCCTCAGCCTGCTTCAGACCGGCACTCAAGCCTGTCTCTCGCTGACGAATCGCCTGCGTAATTGGCCCTACAACACGATCTCTCTCCGTTGTCAGTTGCTTCAGGTTTTGTCGGGCAGCCTGTAGACCGGTTTCCTGTTCATACTTTTCCTCCATCTGTTCGCGGAGTTTTTGGAGCGAGCTCGCCGCCTGCTTCCGTTCCTGCTCGGCCTTTTGAAGATCTGCCCGGGCCGCCCGCAACTGCTTCTCTTCATCTTTCAAGCGGTCTTTGGCTTTGTCGAGATCCTGCCGGGCTTCTTTCACCGCCTCGTTTTCGCGTTTCTCATCGCGAGCGTTGGCGCGACTTTTCTGATCGGCACAGGAGATTTCCGGCCGCACGCCCTCACACAGAACCCAAACGAACCCCATCCATACGACAAATGAAAGCTTCCCGTTCGACATTTTGATCTGCCATCTGAAGGTGAACATCATGCATGCGGATTGCCCGATATCCTCTAGCCTAAAACTCCAGCCTGTCGAACGCGAGAGCGCAATTGATCCTCTGGAAGCAGGCTACTTTTTTCCGAGATCCGCTTCTCAGGGAGACTTGCCGGAATCCCGTGCCATGCGGATTCGCGGAAAGGGCCAAAAAACTGAGCTAGGCCCGTTCAGCAGTTTTCGCTAGTTTTTGCATCGCGTGTGCTGGAACAGTGGCGTCTTCTGCCGCCTGTGGGCGGAAATCATCGCTGAAACTCCCACAAAATAGGCTGATAGAAGGCTTGCTGCACAGGTTCAGGCATCGGATTGATGGCCCGATCCAGCAAAGAGCCGGCAGATTTTCTAGCGATTGCTTCCTGAAAGGATTCCGAAGCATGGGTAACTTCAACCGGAATGACTCTGATTCAGACGTACCTGCAGTACGAACTTCTTACTTTGGAAAGACAGTGACTGCCGGACAGAAATGGCTCTTCGCGGCAGCCGTCATGAGCACAGGTCTCGTGGCCGAAATGGGCGAAGCACTGGCCCAGGCCCGCACGATCCCCGCTTCGATCAGCCGTGAGGAGCGCGATCGCCTGCTCAACGATCTCAGTGCTCCCATGATGGAGTTCGATCAGTACAACAACTCCCGTTTGCGACCACCTGCCAATAGCGATCTCTCGAATCCCACCACTGAACTCGAAAGGTTGCGGCCGCTCGTTCGCGACGCTCAGGATGAACTTTCGGATCTGATTCTCGATCTCGGTGATGAATCCGCCCGCCGACCGGCTTTGCGATCTTTGCTCGTCGATGCCATGAATCTGCAGGCCCGGCTGACATCCATCGTGCAGCAGGCCCAGCGAACGAACGATCATCGCTATCTCACCGAAGATTTTCGTGAACTTGATGCGCAGTGGCGAGAACTCTCCTATCGCATGAGCCTCGCGACCGATCTCAGCAAACGCACTCAACAGCGTGCTGATAATCTCGACGGCATTGCCCAGTCGATTGGGAAAGTGCTGTTGATTCAGCCGCAGGTCAACTCCCGGGCTCTCATGGAGAAATTCATCCAGATGAGCACCGACATGCGTAACCTCACCGACGATGTGGCTTATGAAGTCAATGACCGCCGCATCCGTGATGAACTGACACTCGCCCTGAACCGCGTTAATCAGCAGATCCGCACGATGTCGCTGGCCGTGCAGGATCGGGCAGATCGCAATGTGGTGGTTGATCAGTACAAACGCTTCCAGGAACTCTGGTATCCCGAAGCGGCCAAGCTGCAGGCCTATACCGGTTCGGCCATGGATCGTGATCTGCGTCGCATCGCCCAGACTGACAGCGAAATCCGTCAGCTACTCATGATGCCACAGCAGCTCGATAAGCAGCAGTTGGTTTATCTCACCAACTCGCTCAAAAAAGATATCGATGAGTTCTTCCAGCGCACCCCACTGCTGCTGCTGGTGCATTTGCCCAAGTCGAACACTGTGCTCGCCACGGCTGATGAATTTTACGGCGTCTGCGAATACTTTGTCGATATCGTGAACCGCTCGAACACCGCCAGCATGACCGATGTCGTCGAAGCCTTCCGCTACATCGAAGCGGCTGAGCGAAATTTTGCTGCCACTTTCCGCCCCATCCAGAGCGAATCGGCTCAATCGATTCTTCGCAAGATCGAGCAAACCATTGGCACGCTTCGATCAACACTCATGGTTCAGCGGGATGACCTGAGCCGGCAGGCCGCCATTGATTTGGCCGCTGAGATTGATGGTCTCACTTACAACCTGCAACTGGTCAGCCAGCGCTGGCTCCAGACGGAACGCCCTGTTTACGCCGCCGAAGCTCAGCGGGAAATTGCCGCGTTTTCTGAACGGGCCATGCGTCTGCACGATAGCCTGGTCAGGGGCTCAACGGCCGCACAGGCTCGCCAGCAGACCGAACAACTTTATGAGAGCTGGAGAAGAGTTTACAGCTATCTGGTGCAGTGCCGCACAGAAGACCGCACACAACTCGGTCGCCTGGCTTCCCGCACCACACCAGCTCTGGTCGAACTGCGAACCATGCTTTCCCAGTAAATCAGCCGCCGCTTCTGCCCTGCCCCGATCAAGTCATCGACTGAGTCAGTGGTGAACTTTCGGAGCGGCTCAGATTCAGCGATATGACGACTCCGTGAACCCCCGGTCTGATTTCAGGCCGGGGGTTTGTTATTTGCTAAATCATGCCACTCAGGTCACGATTGACGACCAAATTGGCTACCAAAAAGTGTTCTTATGAACACATTCGCGAATGCGTGTTCGCAGCTTTTGCCGATAGAACATGCAAACTTCGCCAGACCAAAAAAGTCGTCGCATTCCCGAAACTCGATCCCGCCGATAGAATCTGATGCAGCGGTATTTTCCGTTCCGGGGTAGGAAGGCGCGATTCCAGAGAACCTCGCTGCTGATCTCCGTGTCAGCCGCATACCCCGAGCTTTTCATAACTGTATCATCAGGCCCAGTTTGCCATGCGTAACGAATCCGAAGTTCCACTGTCTGACTCTGCTTTCTCGATCCCCGTGGCCGATCGTTTGAAGCGTCTGCCACCCTACCTCTTCGGGAAGATCAACAAGCTCAAGTATCAGAAGCGGCAGGCCGGGATTGATGTCATCGACCTCGGTATGGGGAACCCCACCGATCCGCCCGACCCGCTTATTACCGACAAGATGAAGGAGTCGCTCGCCGATCCCCGCAATCACCGGTACTCGGTCGCCAACGGCATCGGTAACCTCCGCAAGGAAGTCGCTGCCCGCTACCATCGCATCTACGGGGCCAGGCTCAACCCGGACGACGAAGTCATCGCCTGCCTGGGTTCGAAGGAAGGCTTTAGCCACATGTGCCTGGCACTGATGGGCCCTGGCGATACCGCGATCGTCCCTGCACCCACTTTTCCCATCCACGCTTATTCGGTGATGCTCGCTGGTGGCAACGTGATCCAGCTTGATGTGCGTGAGCCGCACAAGTTCCTCGAAAACGTTGCCTACACTTGCGAACACCTCTTCCCGAAGCCAAAGCTGGTGATCGTCAACTTCCCGCATAATCCTTCGGGAACCTGCATCGAGCAGAGCTTCTTTGATGAACTGGTGGCGCTCGCCAAGAAGTACAAGTTCCTCGTCATCAGCGATTTCGCCTACGCCGACATCTGCTATGACGGCTACAAGGCTCCCAGCTTCCTCTCGACACCTGGCGCGATCGATGTGGGTGTCGAACTGACGACCATGTCCAAAGGCTTCAGCATGGCGGGCTGGCGTATCGGCTTCTGCTGCGGCAACCGCGAGATGGTCCGTGCTCTGGCCACCATCAAGGGCTATTACGACTACGGCATCTTCCAGTCGATTCAGATCGCGGCCATCGTCGCCATGCGTCACTGTGAATCGGCCGTGGAAAGCATTGCCAAGGAATACGAGCATCGCCGCGATGCCCTTGTCGATGGTCTGACTCGCCTCGGCTGGGAAATCGAACGACCCAAAGCCGGCATGTTCGTCTGGGCCAAGATCCCTGAGCCATGGGCACAGATGGGTTCGATCGACTTCTCGATGAAGCTCCTGGATGAAGCCGGCGTGGCTGTCTCACCGGGCCGTGGCTTCGGCGAAGAAGGCGAAGGCTATCTGCGTCTGGCCCTTGTCGAGAACTCCCAGCGCTTAAGGCAAGCCGTCCGCGCCATCGGGAAATGCCTCAAACCCGAAACCGCCGCAACGGTGTAACACACTTTCGATGATAAGTAGCACTCTGTGTGCCATGCTTGCGGCTCTGAGCAAGCATGTTTTCGCGATCCACAGCACGCAGATGTTTCACGGGAACCATGTAAGTTTTTTTGTGCGACACGAAACAACAAAAAGGCCCGGTGTTCTTGCGAGGAGCCGGGCCTTTTCTTGAATTGATGAGGTTGATCTGGTGCAACGAGCAGCGATCGCACTTCGACACTCTCTCTGACGCACCGTCGCAATTCCAGATTACTTACAAGGCCGAACGCTTACAGTGCCAGATTCGCCCAGTTGTTGATGTCGTCACCACTGCCGTCTTCGTTCTGTTTGTTGGCTCCCGATGACCAGATCGCGGGCTTGGTGGCATTGGGAACTTTTGAATTGGGATTCTCGTAATAGAAACCCTGACCCCACGCATCCAGCGGAACTTTATCCAGGTATGGCGCAATCGGTCGGCCGTCGGCATCGTTGCCCGGCTTGATCAACAGCGAAAAAGCCTCGTCGCGAGATCCCTGAGGATACTCACCATCGTGACTGAGAGCATACTGCTGCAGGGCATCTTCCAACCCCTTGATGCTGGCCTTGGTGGCCTTGACCATGGCTTCCTTCTGACGCCCAAGAAGCTGTGGGACAACCATCGCGGCAATCACACCCAGAATGGCCAGCACCAGCAGAACTTCAATCAGCGTAAAGCCTTTTCGCACCAGACGACCAGTTGATCGTCTCGCAGTGGACAGCGGATGGGAAATCATGGGGCAGGCCTTTCAATGTCGAACAGTAGCAGCAGAAAAATGGCGTTGGCAGAAACAATCAGCATGCCATGGCAGGGCGTTAACACAAAGTCAACAATAACTCTATCTTGTCGTAAACACCTGGCAGATGCAAAAGATTCGGTGCTCCTCACTCCTCGTGGGAAGTTTTTTCTGCTCGCCAGCCATCCTCCCCGCACCGGAAACCCGCCTGACCTCACGACCTCATCTCACTGCAAAGAAACAGCCTCTCGCAGCAGTTTCTCAGGCAGCCCGATCGAAGCAACGAAAGTCTCGCCCAGATACGCTCGTGCCCCGGGATGTAACATTCCCATTTTCGGCGTCACAAACGTGATGGTCACATCCGCACGCACACATAGCCCCGCAAGTTCATGCGGCTGATCAATCAACCGATTTCCCGAAACCGGGCCTGCATCTGCCGAGAAACCTGTGGGAAGATCCACCGCCAGTCTTCGCGACGCGCTGACATTCATCCCCTGCACCAGTTCTGCCAGCACACCACTCAATGGGCGACTTTGCCCCGTCCCCAGAATGGCATCAACAATCCAGTCCTCAGCCTGGGCGCTCGCAGCAGCTTCACCAAACTCCTGCAGCTCCCGCCAGGGAATTCCCAGCTTTCTCGCGAGAGCAGCGTTCGCACGCGCATCCGGTGAAAGTTCAGCTTCCGGATGCGTCGCAAAAATCTCCACGGCGTAGCCCATCGTCCATAAGAGTCGCGCGATTGCGAATCCATCTCCACCATTGTTTCCGCGTCCGCAGACGATGCGCACGACAAACGATGTCTTTCCACCGGATGAAGCCTGGGTATGCTGACTGAACCAATCACAGACGGATCGAGCCGCATTTTCCATCAACACCAGGCTGCTGATGCCCAGTTCTTCAATCGCAAAACGATCCACCTCCCGGCTCTGCCGGGCAGTCAGGAAATCAGCCGCCTGCAAGGTTCTCCAGTCCAAAAGGCGAACAAATGGGCAGATTTCCATAGACGTTTCCCTGCACTGCAACTTCTGCCGAAGAATTCGCTCAAGTGTAAACTGCAACGATTGTGAAGCGCAGCGTGAAACGGTTGCGAGGTTGTTTTCACGGAATACGAAGTGTTATCAATCTCTCCCTCACGGTCTGCCGAATAACGGTGTGCGGAGCGATTAATCCGGCTATGCCGGAGTTCACAATTTGATCGGATGGAACAAAGATCATGGATGATCAACTGACCCCCGAACCTTCACGTCGTCGTCTTGGCCGTGGGCTCAATGCACTGCTCGGGAGTGGGCATCATCACGAGAATGAGCCTGTCTCGAACGTAGGTGATCACTCAGAAGTTCATATCGATCTTCTCGAGCGGAACCCCTTCCAGGCACGGAAAGACTTCGATTCACAGGCCATTAACGAACTGGCCGACAGTATTCGCCAGCATGGTGTTCTGCAGCCGATCATTGTTCGCCAGATTGGCGACATGTATCAGGTGATTGCCGGTGAACGTCGCCTGATTGCAGCTCGCAAAGCCGGCTGCGAAACTGTTCCCTGCCGGGTCCTCGAACTTTCCGATCAGCAGGTCTTCGAAGTTTCACTCGAAGAGAACCTCAAACGGCAAGATCTCAATGTGCTCGAAAAGGCACAATCGTTCCAGGATTATCTCAATCAGTTCCAGTGCTCGATTGAAGAGCTTTCGCGACGATTGAGCATGGATCGCTCGACTGTCAGCAACTTTATCCGCTTGCTCGAACTGGCTGACCCGGTTCAGGAGATGGTTCGGCAAAGCCAGCTCACTGGTGGACATGCCCGCGCCATGCTCAGCCTCTCTCATGATCAGCAGGTCACACTGGCTCAGCGCATCGTGAGCGAAGGACTTTCGGTCCGCAAGACAGAAGAAGCCGTACGCGGCCTGCAGACCGAAGGGACCGTCGAAGAGGGAGCCACAGTCCCCTTCCAGCAGACCGGTCATGAGTCCGGCTCAGGGAACTCCCAGAGTCTTTCTAACCATGTGCTGATGCTGCAGGAACAGCTTCAGGGCATGTTGGGTGCCAAGGTCGCCATTAAGCTCAAAGGCAAAGCCAAAGACAAAGGGAGCATTGTCATCGAGTTCACCTCGAACGACGACTTCGAGCGCATTCTGGGCTCACTCCAGAGAATCGCCGCTTAAAGCCGAAGTTCTCGAACAATCGAAGATGTCGTCAGTCGTCTTTCTTGGCGACTGGCGACATCGTCGTTTCTGTAGCGGCTTGATCGCCCGCCAAACGTTGCGGCAGCAAGAAACATCCCAGGTGTGCTGTCCGTAATCGCAAAAGAAGTTCTTGAACAGAAAGCGGAATCAGTCTGATTTTCTCCCTCAGACTGATCACCATGAGGCACCACGAACTGCAAGACTCAATCCACTCGACGGCAAGACATCATCGAAGTCCATGAGTCGGCAATGATGCCCCCTGCGCGAGAAACAGAGTCAAAGAGACGTCTGCCATCAGAGCCAACTTACTCCGAGGCCTGGCGTCCGCTGTAAAACACGCACAGTACCCGGGTATCGGTCGTAAAGGGATTGACCAGCCGATGAGGCGTGGTGGCATCGAAGTAAAGGCTGTCCCCTTCCTCCAGCTCCAGCATCTCATTGTTGTATTCGAGCTGCACTTTACCGGAGAGAACCAGCAGAAATTCCTCCCCCTCGTGACCCAGGGCATCTTTCCTCTGGCCACCGGCGGGCACAGTCAGCAGAAAAGGATCCATGGCTCGATCAGGGCGAACATGGGCCAGAGACTCGTAGACAATATCTGACGTCTCGGGATTCCGCTCCACGACTTTGCGTTCAGATTTCCGAATCACCGCCATCTGTGGTTTACGATCCAGCCCTTCAACCAGATCGGAAACACTCACTCCCAAAGCAGCCGCAATCTGGCCCAGCGACTGCAGCGACGGAGTGATGCGAAAGTTCTCGACTTTCGACCACCAACTGCGCGTCAGTCCGGTACGCGACGCCACCTGATCCAGCGTCAGCCGCTGGTCGATCCGGTGATTCTTAATTCGCTGTGCAAGTTCAACAAGATTCATGCTTTAGATACTAGCACAAGTCGCGAGGCAACAATATCCCCCGCCAATTATGAATTCTTTGTGTAGGCTTTCCTGCCAGCATCAAAACGACCACTCCATGACCTTCAGACGCGCGCCAGTCCTTCCGCAAGGCGATCCTGCACAATCTGAATCATTAAGGGATGCAATCCCAGATGCGGGCACAGCACAAACTCGACCTCGGGAAATTCTTCGCTCAACTGCTGGCGAAACTCTTCCAGATCGGCACTCACATGCACTCCCGCCGACAGAAAGTAAGGCAGCATTAACAGCCTGCGAATGCCAGGCAGAAGGCAGCTTCTCGCCGCTGTGGGGATATCAGGTTCGGCCAATTCCAGATAACCACAGGCAATAGGCCCCGCATAACCAGACACCCGCAGACCTTCGGCAATCCTTAATAAGTCGGCATTGGCTTCAGGCCGGCGACTGCCATGCGCAATCAGCAGGACCGCTGTTGATTCATCCCCCGTCGATAACAAATCCATCCTAAGCCTCTTTCGAATCGACCATGAACTGACCAGCAGGAGTATTCGCTGCCAGATCAGCAATCATAGCCCGGGTGGCCGCTTCGGCAGCGGCTTCCCATTGTTTCTCGCCAAAACTTTCTGCATAAGCGGGACTGCGAAAGGCAAAATTAATCGCCCGCGAGCTGTTCACAATCGCCCCCAGCCCTGCCGAATCAAAGGCCGCTGCCACATCCGCAGCATTCCCACCCTGTGCCCCGTACCCGGGAATCAAAAGTGGGACGTGGGGCATTTTTTCACGCAGATCTTTCAGTTCGCGGGGATAAGTCGCCCCCACCACGGCGCCAATCGAACCATAACTACCATCAAACCCCGCCTGGAGTGCCAGTTTCTCGACGGTCTCAGAGACCTGTTCGTAAAGCGTTTGACCTTCACGGTTTTGATGGTTTTGAAACGTGGCTGCCCCGGGATTACTGGTTCTCACCAGAACATAGATCCCAGCCTCTCGCTTCTGGCACAGTTCGACAAAAGGCTGGAGTGTGTCTTCCCCCAGATAAGGATTCACCGTGAGTGCATCAGCCGCATAGGGCGCTGCCTGTGGATCTTCGCCAGCCAGATAGGCCCTGGCATAGGCCTCGGCTGTCGAACCAATATCCCCTCGCTTGGCATCGCAGATCACAATCAATCCCTGGGCTCGCCCATATCGAATCACGCGGGCCAGCGCCACCGAACCATCAGGCCCCAGTTCTTCAAAGAAAGCTGCCTGTGGCTTAATGGCTGGCACCAGTGGGGCCACAACATCAATCAGCCGCACACAGAACTCTTCAAATGCGGCCGCTTTTGCTGCTGCCGGATCATCATACATTTCTTCGGCCGCCCGACGGATTCTGGCTGGCAACTGCTCCCAGCGAGGGTCGAGCCCAACTAATGCAGCGGTCTTTTTCGTGCGGATTGCCTGATGCAGACGTGAGACAAACGAGGCCATTCAATAACCTGACATTCCAGAAAACTCGATGATCACCACAGCACCCTGAACTGCAGGATGTTACTTCTTCGGAGGAGTTGCCAGGGGCTTTTCGGGAATCAAACCCGAAGCTCGTAACCAGTCTTCGCAACGAGCCGGCCACGTGGCAGCAGCACCAGCATCCGGGAACATCCCGAATCCATGCCCACCTTTAGAATAGATATGCAGGTCGAAAGGAACATTCGCCTTCTTGAGCGCTGTTGCATAGTACAAGCTGCTTTCACATGTCACAGGATCGTTAAAAGCATGGGCCATAAAGGCCGGTGGCGTCTTCGAAGTGACTGGCAGCAGTTCCGAAAGTTCTTTTCCTTTGGTCATATAAGCCGGATAGACCAGTATCGTGAAATCGGGCCGAATATTCGCCTTTTCCGCCGGGGTTTTGGTGTCAGAAAACTCGGGTGTTTCAAAGCGAGTGCTGGCCAGTGCTGCCAGATGCCCCCCTGCAGAAAAACCGAGGATCCCGATCCGTTCCGGATTCAATCCCCACTCTTTGGCATTCACCCGAACCAGTTCTATTGCTTTCTGCCCATCTTCGAGCGGAGCTTTCCAGTTCGGCTGATCCTTACGGGCCGGGACTCGATATTTGAGAAGAATGGCCGTCACGCCCAATGTGTTCAGCCACTCACAAACGGCAGTCCCTTCGTGCTCAATCGCGAGAATGCTGTACCCACCACCCGGACAGACAATCACCGCTGTCCCATTCTTGATGTCTGCCGGTGGTTCATAAACGGCAAGAGTCGGGTTCGCCACATTCTGCAGCCTGGGGACTTGCCGACCGGCTGTCAAAGGAGCAGCCAGACCTTCAGGCTGTGGTAAAGAGGCCACTTGAGCCGAACCTTCCGGCCACAGTGGCAGGACAATTTTCGGTTCAGCAGCGCCGGCAGTCCCTGGAATCACCAGCGCCAGCAGACTCCCCGCCATCAAAGTTGCCACTTTCGAGTTAAACCGACGGCACACTCGTCGAACCACAGAGCGGAAAAAGTTGTTTGTCATCAGCAGGTACTTCCACGAAAAGTCATAAGACAGATGTCCCTTAGCCTACGGTATCAGGTCCCCTGTCTGCAGCAGTCGAACCTCGTCACCCAGTCGAATTTTTCCACCAGTGCGGACTTTAGCCGTCAAGCCACCATGTCCTCTCATGGCGTTATAGCCTCCCGGGCCCAGGTTTTCTTCCATTCGTGAACAGGGATCGCATGAACCAGTCCCTTCGAAAATGGCGTCTCCCACCTGAAAGGTTTGTCCTTTCAGAGCCAGCAGATTGATCCCCGAGACCACAAGATTGCGGCGAACAAGTGCCGGATCAAGCCTTTCGATCTGCATCAGGCCAGCCACAGCGACCAGATGCTCGGCCTGAATCAGCGTGACTTGCCGTTTGGTGTCGGGTCGGCGTTTGGCATGGTGATCGCCTTCCAGACCATAGCCCGCAATCGCCAGCACTTCTTCAACAGCCACGATGTTCGACCGCCGTGCGGAGCTGAGTCCCATCCAGCGAATCGTCCCTGTTTGCGGTAGAATCTGCATCAGTTCGGCAATCGTGCGCATCAAAAGTTTCCGTCGCTCTTTTCCGCCTGGTGATACTTGACAGGTTTCAATTTCAAAACATTTCTGGTGAAGAATCCATCACAGAGATTCTAATCCACGTAGAATAAGGAACGTGATCATCATCTGTCCGGTCTCTCTTCCCATTGAGAATCGAACGGCCTGTGCCAGACTGATCATCCCTGAACAACCTTTCTGGTTGCCGGCAACAGACGCCTTCCGAATATCGATTCGTCAAACAGATCATGGAACAGTTCCAGTCCATTGATCGCTCGACCAGTTTCATACTTCTGCAGTTTCAATTGCCAATGCGGCTGTAACGGATTTTTCTGCCATGTTGACCAGAGTTCTTGAACCCGAAGTCATGGATACGCCCGAAGAGGCCCGTGCCTACGATGAGATGGATTTCTCCGCCGTCAACGCGGCTTTCGTCGCCGACCTGGTGGCGGCATTGACTCCTGCCGATCTTCAGTTACCCCGGGACACCACGACACCTGAGTTCACGTCCGCTTTGCCAGCGAGCCTTCCACCGACAATCCTCGATGTGGGCACCGGCACTGCCAGAATCCCTCTCGAGTTCTGCCTGCAGGTGGAATGGGGCCATATCCTGGCGGTTGACCTTTCACCCGCCATGCTCGAAATCGCTCAGGAAAACGTCCTGGCATCCAGCTATCGGGATCGCATTACGTTAAGGCAAACCACCACCACACCACTTGTGGTAGAAGGTGCCAGGTTTCAGATCGTGATGTCCAACAGCCTCGTTCATCATGTGGCAGACGCAGCTCAGTTGCTCCGGGATTTAGCCCTGCTCGTGGCCCCGGGCGGCGTGCTGTTTGTCCGTGATCTCCTGAGGCCAGAAACCTCGGCAGCCATTGAGGAACTCGTGAATACTCATGCGGGTCAGGATACCCCCCGTCAGCAGCAGTTGTTCCGCCAATCTCTCGCAGCCTCACTCAGCCTGAAAGAAGTCGAGGCAATTGCCAGAGAACTTCCGATCGAAACAACGGTCACAAAAAACAGCGATCGCCACTGGACGCTGGTCGGCAAAGCCCGCTGATGATCAAAACGAGATCTACGGCTTCAATAGAAACACCGCTTCGACTTCCACGGGGATATTGCTGGGAAGTGAACCCATACCGACAGCACTGCGAGCCCCTTTTCCTGCCACTTCCCCAAAAATCTCGACCATCAGGTTACTGAAGCCATTGATCACCTGGGGATGATTGGTAAATTCCGAGACACAGTTGACCATCCCGAGTGTTTTCACCAGTCGCTCGATCCGATTGAGTGACCCCAGTTCATGCCTCAAAGTGGAGAGCATCGTCAGACCCACAGCACGGGCCGCTGAATAGGCTTCTGTCTCGAACAGGTCGACCCCTACCTTCCCGACGATCAGCGAACCATCAGCCAGCCTGGGTCCCTGCCCCGAGACATACAGCCAGCGATCCACAATCACGATGGGCGCATAAACTCCGCCCGGCTGTGGTGGCGGCGGCAGAACCAGCCCCAACTCTTGAATTCGTCGATCAATGTCCGATGGTGTCTGAGTTTCCTGTCTCTCTGTCATCGCTGACCTTACTCAATGACGTTCTGAATCCTGCAGAATGCTGCCACTGTCCTATTGCCCCGTGACCCGGCCTCACTGATCACGGCGAGTATGCAGCACGTGAACTGGCCTCACAATCTGTGCACTCACAGAGCGGGGGGGATTTCTCCAGAAAAATGATCTCCGACCGAAAAACTCGCAGGGCCTGCAGTCATTGGGATCACCTGATCATCCCCTCCAGGTAGCCATCTCGGCATTCTGATACGACTGTTCACCGCATTCTCCGGATCAATCCAGAGCCTTGCTTCAGCATGAGAAACCCTGTTTTCAGGGGGCTTGGAGCGAACACAATTGTCGAGGATCTGCAAAATCTGGCTGTGCGGTCCGATTGTCGCGTCTAAACTGTTTGGTGGGGGTGTACTGATCACAGCACACCACAAGTTTGCTGCACTGATTCAGCTCGACTTTCAAACGCTCGATTACTGACAATCTTGATTGCTAATACCGAGCTCTGGTGAGTAGGTTGAATGAGTTGAAAACTTCCCTGGAAGTGATTGGTGAAGTGTGAAATCTGACTGACTCAAAGCCCGACTTCACACAAACTGTTCCTCACTGGTTCGTCGCAACTGGTTCGTCGCAACTGGCCCGTCGTAACTGGCCCGTCGCAATTTGTTTTCTGCCTGGAGTCCAATAATGAGAAGTCTGGTTCGCGGTCTGATGATTCTCGCACTCGTAAGTGCAGCAGTTGTAACTGGTCTGATGACAAAAGGAGACAAAATGACAACCGTCGCGGCTGATGCAACTGGCTCAATCTACCGGCACAAACTCACAACTCTCAGTGGCGAACCCGTCGAACTCTCCAAGTACAAAGGCAAAGTGATTCTCTTCGTCAACGTTGCCAGTGCCTGCGGCTACACAGGCCAGTACAAGCCTCTGCAAGCCATCTCGGAAAAATACAAAGATCAGGGGCTGGAAGTGGTGGGTGTTCCCTGCAATCAGTTCGGCGGACAGGAACCCGGATCAGCCGATGAAATTCAGACCTTCTGCTCAAACAAGTATGGCGTCACTTTCGACCTCCTCGCCAAAACCGATGTGAATGGCCCCAAGGCCTCTCCTCTTTACGTCGATTTGAAAGCCCAAAGCCCCAATGGTAATGGCGATATCGGCTGGAACTTCGAAAAGTTCCTCGTCTCGCGCGATGGGAAAGTCGTGGGCCGATACAAGTCAGGCGTTAAGCCAGATTCCAAGGAACTGGTGACCGCTATTGAGGCCGAATTGGCCAAGAAGTAAATCTGACCTTTGGTATTCGACTGGGCAGCAAAATCTCGAAGTGATGTCCTGCCCAGCCCTGGCAGCGATCAGCCGAGATCGAGATGAACGTGGCCCATCCGGACAGGATGGGCCATTGCATTCTCCAGGCTCCTTGAACCTGCGGTCTCACTTTGCAGATCATCCTGTCGAACATCGATACGCTCATTCGATGACCCATTTGGGCGACAGAAGAAATTCTTGCTTGCAAGTCGTTGAGAATCGGCAAATGCTGAAGTGAATGTTATTGATTCTCGGACATCACGAGCGAACGGATTCCCAGGCGATTCTTGATCGGGCGAAGTATGCAGATTCTGTTGCTCGCTGGCTGGATCATGGCCACATTCGGGTGGCTCAGACCCATCGTGGCAGCCATCAACTACCTGTCGGCCAAGCCTTATTCCAAGCGAACACTCCAATGGATTCATGGTGTTCTGTTTGTTTGTGCCGGAATTGTGGGCCTTGTTGGCGCAGCAGTCTTCGCGATCCGCTTACTCAGCATTGAGACACTCGCGCCGTCGATCCTTGAAACTGGTTATCTGATCTGTGGCGTTGGTCTTGTGGGTTGGTGGATCGCAGATGTCGTCGAATGGCAACGGGCTTGCCGAAGATCGGTCGACGAAGAATGTCATCTCCAGCGGCTTTCCTGGAAGACCGCACTCCAGCACCATCCCGGTGCTTCACGACTCCTGGGCTTGCCCGGGAACGAAGTGCTGATGCTCGAAGTGGCCCAGCGAATCATTCGTTGCGAAGGACTGCCCGAGGTCGCAAGTGGACTGTCAATTGCTCACTTTTCGGACGTTCATTTTCGCGAAGGCATGCCACTGGAATACTTCCGTGCGGTCTTTGAAGAACTGGGGCGGCTTCGTCCGGATCTCTACATTTTCACTGGCGATCTGCACGATGATCCCGACTGTCTGCGATGGGTTCCCGAACTCTTCGGCTCGTTGCACGCGCCGCTGGGATGCTATTTCGTACTTGGCAATCACGACTGGCAAGCCGATCATGTCAATGCCCGCATCGCTCTTGAAGATGCGGGCTGGATTGATCTGGCTGGCCGCGTGTTACCACTGAGAGACCCCAGTGGTGAAATCGTCATCGCGGGAACAGAATTCCCCTGGATGGGCGACCTCCCGCCCTTCGCCTCGATGCCAGACAATCGCTTTCGGATTCTGGCCTCGCATACGCCCGACCTGTGGCGCTGGGCTGCCGATCAACATGTCCACCTGATGCTTGCCGGGCATACCCATGGGGGGCAATGCCGTCTGCCAATCCTGGGGCCGGTCTTTGCTCCCAGTGTCGATGGTGTCCGATATGCAGGTGGACTCTACAAAAAGAACTCGATGTATCTGCACGTTTCCCGGGGGATTTCCGGAAAGGATCGATTGCGATTTGGCTGTCTGCCAGAAATCACCCGCTTTGTCCTCAAGTGCAGCCCCCGAACAGAACTGACGCGCCCCAAGGCAGCCGAAGCTTCGCACGAAAATGGTTCGTAATCTGCCGGGCCCATCGTTGACTGCGAATCGCCAGGCTTCACATTCGAAAGGCATACTGTTGCGACAGCCCGCATTTCTGCAAGCACTTGGTCATGCGTGGAGAGGCCTCGTCGATGTGACAACCACACAGAAAAACATGCAAAGGCATCTGGCCATCACGTCAGTTCCGCTGCTCCTGGGCCTGTGGCTGAGTTGCAGCCTGACGGAATGGTGCCTGCTGTTACTGACGATTGGACTCGTCCTCTGCTGTGAAGTCATCAACACAGCCATCGAATGTGCTGTCGATCTGGCCTCACCCGAAATTCATCCGCTGGCCGGCCGATCCAAGGATCTAGCGGCTGGTGCCGTCCTCCTCGCTTCAATGATCGCCCTCCTGATCGGAGCGCTGATCTTTGTGCCGAAACTGCTGGCCCTCTACGCATCCAACTTAAACCTGAAATAGCGCCCGGTGTCTTCTATGTGCCATGCTTGCAGCTCTGGGCAAGCATGTTTTCATGCAATCAGCAGACTTGCCACAACTTTTCATAATACTTTGGGTGGCACACACTCAGGGTGGCACGTCCCTGAAGCCCCTAAAAATCAAAACAGTGCGAAAGGGCGTGGCCTTTATTGTGTTCCATGCTTGCAGCTCTGGGCAAGCATGTTTTCGTGTTTTCCAACCCACCATCACAAATTACGATTCGTATGGCACAAATGACCGTGAAGTGAGCCGACGGAACTCCATCGGCACTTCACGGTCATCAATCTCTTCATCGTTCAATTTTCAGTTTATGGCTTCGGAGCTTCTGGCAAAGGGCCATAAACCTTGGTGAGTTGTGGCTCAATCGCATCTGCCCAGATGCCATAGCTCTTTTCATTGAGGTGCAGCAGATCGGGCATGATTTCTTTGCTCAGCGTCCCATCGGCTTCTAAAAACTTCGGACCAATATCGAGAAACTCAACCCGTTCACCATCGGCCAGCTTGGCAATAATCGCATTGGCCCCTTCATTCACCTTGCGACCTGGAGTATCCGGAGTGGCCCCACGGGGAAAGATCGCCAGAATCAGAATTTTTGTCTTCGGCAGGCTTGTCTTCAACTTCTCGACAATGGCCTTCACACCCTCGGCAATCGCTTCACTTGAATCAGAACCGGAGTTGTTCGTTCCAATCATCAGCACAGCCAGCTTCGGCTCAATACCGGCAATGTTGCCATTTTCAAGACGCCAGAGAACATGTTGAGTGCGGTCGCCACCAATGCCCAGATTCACAGCATTTCTCGGGGCAAATCGCTGCTCCCAAACCTTCTTGCCAGCCCCTTCCCAGCCTTGCGTGATCGAATCGCCAATAAACAGCAGATCAACCTTGCCTTCAGCAACACGCTTGTTCATCGACGCATGGCGATTCTGCCACCACTGATCATTGCGGGGTGCAGGTGTGGTTGTCGGGTTGGCTTTTGTAGCGGCCACCGGAGCCGCTGCAGGAGCCGCCGGCGCTGCAGGTGCCTGGGCAAAACCTTGAGAGGCTAAAGACGAGAGCACGAATGCCGCGGCAAGTGATGCGGTGGCCATTGATGCCGTGGAAACTGATGACCTGAAGAACTGTGGGAGAATTCGCTTCATCGGTGGTGCCTGACAAGTTGAGTGAGATGAACGTCCTCAGCTGCTTGCCAACACCAGCTTTTGATACGGATTCCAGGTGATCATGGCCCGCAGTGTGCCATGCTTGCGGCTCGGAGCAAGCATGCTTGATTAACGCGGCAGGCACATTTGATTTCTGGAATCGGTATGACAACTTGTGGAGCAAGCAGCACGAGATTCATTCATACCAGTTTGGCAATTGATAATGCCAGCACTCATTACTTAAGAATTCTCCACCGATGAGAACAATTCTTCAGCCATGATCCTCATCCAACGGGGCTCTCAGGCACTGTGAAAATGAAAGCCTTCAGCCTGATAAACCATCTTCCCCTGACTCATCGTGGCCAGAATGGGCAGCTCGGAATGAGACTTTTGAGGGAGCGTCCTCGGTTCCTGGAAAATCGTCAGATCGGCAAGGCCACCTGCTGAAAGTTCGGGAATCGTGAGACTCAACAGCTTTCGTGGCTGAAGCGTCGCCAGATCGACGGCATGGGCCAGCGGAATCTCCCCCAGAACTTTCGCTGTCGCAATACAATCCCCTAAACCCAGGTGGCTCCCCGCCAGAAACTCCGGCTGACCTGAGACCACCAGCTTCCCTGAATCGAGCACATCACAACCTCCCCAGTCAGAGACATACGCACCGGAAGGAAGACCAGCCCAGCCACTGATGTCGCAGGTCAGTAAGACCCGATCCAGAGTTTTTGCGCGGATCACCGTTTTGACAAACGCCGCCGGGAGATGTTGACCATCCACAATCAGACTGCACGACAACCGGTCATCCGCCAGTTGTGGCCACAGCGGGTTGTGATGTCGATGGATTCTCGATTCCAGGCCATTTCCTAAATGAGTCGCCAGTGTGACTCCCGCATCCACAGCCGCTTCAATCTCATCGACATTAGCGGCCGTGTGGCCCATCGCCACCACAATTCCCCTCGAGACAAGCTCCCGGATAAAGCGGTTCATCCCGGGAAGTTCCGGGGCCACGGTCACCAGCTTGATCATGCCATTCGAAGCGGCCTGCAAAGAATCAAACTCATCCAGATCGGGCGAACGAATCGCATGGAGTGGATGAGCACCGCGGGCCCCATCTCTCGATGAAATCCATGGCCCTTCCAGATGAATCCCTGCTACTTGCTGTCCCAGCCAGGGCATTTCCTCAATCGCCCGCGAGATTGTCCGTACACTGTGGTGCATGGCACAGGTCGTGTTCGTCACCACAGCGGGGAGGAACTGACCAATTCCAAACCGGGCCAGTTGACTGGCAATCTGCCCGATATGCCCGGTTGTCAGACTCAGGTCACTGAACCATTGCCCTCCGTAACCATTCACCTGCAGGTCAAAAAATGAGGGAGAAACCAGTGGCAGAGCTATCGATTCGAGTTCCGACAGCTCTGTTCTCAACGAATTCACAGAGCTAATCCGCCCGCCCTGAATCGTGATTTCCAGCGGCTCCCCTGTCGAATAATGACGCGCACGAAAACAAGGCATAGTTCACAGGCTTTCACACATCGCAAACGCGAACGGGCCGATCTTCAGAAAAGTTTCCGCATGTCACACATCGACACATGTTCTGACGGAAGAGTGCGTGTTAACAGACAATTAAAGCGAAGGGGATATTCGCCGACTATTCTTTCAGCAATGCAAGAAAGTGACTGGCCCGTTTTCCGGACGAGTCTATGGGAACTTTCAAGACTGATTCAGCATGGTGAGACTTTCTTTCAGACCTAGATCGTCCATTGTCGATTTCGGGCTGAAATCTCCCATCGGTCGACGACTTCACCACCCTGGGCAACAATTGCATAAGGATAGAGAGGTACCGTTGTGCAAACATGTCTGGGGATTCCCCAGACCACATCTCCTACGCTCATTCGATCACGATCGTGAGATTCAATCACCAGATGTTCTTCGCTTTGCAAAACCTGCTTCGAATCAATCAGTTCTGGTAACCACACGCGCTGCCCCATCGCCTGATCAGGCGAAACCGCTTTATGACCCAGATCAAGCGTCAACCGATCAGCAGTTGGCCGGCTGATCACTCGACTGAGAACAAATGCCGCGGCTCGATAATTCATCTCGGGAAACTTGAGGGCATACCCCCAATCGTGCAGCACACACGTCCCGGGGCTCAGTTCAATCGCGGGATCGTCCACCTGGCTCCACAGATCGAACGTCCCCGTTCCTCCGCAAACGATATGACCGACTTCGATACCGGCAGCATGTAGCCGCTCGCGAAACTGCTGCACCATCTCCCAGACCTGCTTCACAGAAGCAGCACGTTCTTCAAGGTTCGTCTGATGCAAATGGCCATCGTAAACATGCAGTCCAGCCGCATTGAGGCCAGGCAAGGCCTTCAGTTTCTGATAAAGACCAACCGCTTCAGGTAAGCGGGGATCAATCCCCGTCCGGTTCATCCCGACATTCAGATCGAGCAGCACATCCAGTGTCATCCCGGCCGTGCTGGTCATCTCGGACATCGCATCGAGTGTCAGGGCGTCATCTGCCAGCACTGTCAGCTTTGTTCCCGGGAAGCGATGACGAAACTCCGCCGCCCGGCGCAGATTCGGGCCCACCAATGGATAAGCCAGCAGCACATCAGTCGCACCAGCTCGCGCCAGCATTTCGGCTTCAGCAAACGTGGCCGCTTTGTGCCGACGAATTCCCTGCGCAACCTCCAGCTTGGAAAGCTCCAGCATTTTGTGAGTTTTGCAGTGCGGTCGGAGTCGCTGCGGCCCACCACTGACCGCCAGCATGTGGTCCAGATTTTCTCGAACTGCACCGAGATCAATAATCAGCGCAGGGGAAGGAATCGCTTCGGCGACAGCAGGTGCCAGTGGAGGTGACCATCTCATGCAGAACGCTCGGCTCTCGGGCAATGATCGGCAAGAAGGTCCCCGATCAAGGTTGTGAAAAAATCAAAGCCACAGCATGGCCGATTGGTGGTGGCGTGGCAATCGATCAACGATCCTGATGAAACGGACGGATGTCTCGTTCGCGCATGTCTTGATGGCGGCTGTATCAGCAGAGAGACAATATCGCTCAGGCGTTGACCTGCAATTGATGGAGGACAGGTTTACGCAGGGCATCCATCGAAACGACCACTGGTGCCGGTGCAGCAGGCAAATGCTCTTCCGAGAGGACGGTATCGATCACAAAATAAAGCAGTTCCCGTAACGGATCGGGCTGAACACTGTCGGCCAGCGTTTCCACCCGGGCTCTTGACTTTTCGACCAAAGCCTGAGCCTTGGTAAAGATCCCCAGCTTTTCAAAAACCCGCTTGAAGGCTTCGAATTTCGCATGCGGGCTGTAAGTCGAACTCGCCACGCGCAGCAATTCTTCGCGATCAGCAGACGTCGCCGCTTCCCAGGCCATGGCCCACAATAGCGTCGGTCGCATGGACTGAGCATCCTGGCCAGCCACCAGCTTGTTGTGGTCATCACCCAGCCAGTCACCCAGATCATTCAGAATCTGGAAAGCCACACCTAAATGGCGCGAAAACTGTGTGATCATCTCAGCGTAGTCATCCACCGGCCCCGCCATACGAATACCCGCATACAACGCAGCTTCAAATGCCGGTGAGGTCTTCAGCGCATAGATCTTCATCGCTTCGGCAGGCGTCAGATCATGTCGGCCAGAACGCGACCACTGCAACTCGGCTCCCTGCCCTTCGCACAGCTTCATATGAGCTGCCGAAAACGCATCGAGAATATCGGCAGCGACTTCCGCTCCCAGCTCTTTTCGCGAGGCTGATACCAGTCGATAACCCGCCCCAATCAAATGATCACCCAGATTAATGGCCGGGCCGACACCATACTGCCTGTGCAAGGTTTCCTTGCCATAACGGAACTGGTCGTTGTCCTGTATATCATCGTGAATCAGCGAGGCCTTGTGAAAAGCTTCGATGGCCATGGCCACACGATTGACAGCCGGTGGGTATTCGAGGGCCTGATCCTGATGATCAGCCGTCAGCCCGGCAGCGCCGGTCAACGCATCGTAGGCAGCCAGAGTGATAAAAGGCCGCAGCCGCTTCCCCCCATGCTGCAGCCAGTCGAGCACCACGGTCTCCGTAAACTTCAGTGGTGACAATTGATCGTGAGCATCAGCTCCGCCAGCAGCTTTCGCCCGATCACCTTTGAGTGCATCCGTACGAATGGGTTGAGTCAGCGTTTCGAAATGCTCATCAAAAGCCCGGTTTGAGGCCCTCATCAATGGCACAAAGCTGCGTGTCTTATGATCGGGCAATGGCTCATACTTATCGAGACATTCCCAGACCCACGATTCATCGAGCGTCGTATTCTTGCAATCCCCCGAATGCAGCGGCACCGCATACGAAGGGACACCGGCAATCAGCACCTTGTCGATCGCCTTCTCCAGCACATTCAGGCAGGCCACTCCCAGAATGCCATCGATATGCCCGGAGACAATGATCTTCAAGACAATTGGCGAGCCTTCAGCCACCAGGACTTTATAGCCCAGCTTTTCGGCCTTCACCTTGTAATCAGCAATCGAACAGGCACCGCAGCGTTCGCAATCCAGACCAAACTCGTCGTAATCGGCCGGACAACCTTCAGCATGCTTCAAACAGTGGGGCAACAGCAGCATCCGCCGCTCAAAAGGAATGGCCAGAAACTGTTCGCGCCAGAAGACATTCCCCAGCATCACCATCGCAAAGCCCAGAAACTTCTCGGGCTCACCATGCCTGGCCAGCATCTCCCGCGCCATCGCTTCCAGTTGATTACGGGTGAAGGGTTTCGAACGATCCAGCGTCTTTCCAAAAGCCACAGCATCAGACCGGATCTTCTCCCGATGCGCGAGCGTCTCCGGAACAAACTTGAATTGTGCCGTGCTCCGGCGTTTGGGCTTATCGGCTTCGGGATGCTGCTCCTCAACGGGAACAATAACTTGTGATGCCGGCGTAGAAGTCATCGACATAGGTATCTGTTTCACCAGGTGAAGTCCGCTTGCAGAGCCCAAATGGAACGCCTCATAAGGTGTTCACACTGAGAGGATTCAGCACACGAGGAGTACCCGTGCTCAACACAGATCTTACTCGGGATTGAATACCGAAACGAGGGGCTGCCCAGGAAGTTTGGCAAAATGGGTACGTTTGTTCTATTGATGAAGTCGAGAAGTGTGCCATCCACTGACCCACAGTTCCCCACGAGCGTTGCCCTCTCCGGCAGAGACCGAACAATTGGTAAATTCAACATGCAAAATGTTGTGGTCGTTGCCACAACCGCACCTTCTGTACAGAAACCCAGTCGATTTCCAGCAGCGTCTCATCACGTTTTCGATGAAATGATATCGCTCTGCGTGCCATACGCTCTGCGTGCCATACGCTCTGTGTGCCATACGCTCCGTGTGCCATACGCTCCGTATGCTGCCAACTGTGTGCCATGCTTGCAGCTCTGGGCAAGCATGCCTTCGCAACTAACAACGTACCGTCGCTTCCAGGAAACCGACTCAATCCGCCCCCTGTTCATCCGGCCGATCAATTTTTGACTCAGCGTCTTGGGCAGCCTCCTGCACAACAGCGTCTTCTTCACCGGCAAACTGTGTCTGCAGAGCATCTGCCTGAAGACCTTGCTCTCGCAGCCAGCGGACAAGAATGGCCACCGATCCATGTGTCGCCAGAACCCGTTCACACTGTGTTTCTTGAATGGCCCACAGCAATTCGGGCCAGTCGACATGATCCGACACGACGAAACCACGATCCATCGCCTGCCGCCGACGTGTCCCCCGTATCGTCATCCAGCCCGAAGCAAAAGCCATCGAGACATCGCCAAACTTTCTCAACCAGACCGTTCCCTGCACAGAGGGTGGGGCAATGACAACCCCACGCGACCAGTCAAATCCCTTTGGGTTACCCACCACCTGCTCTGTGGCCGGTAACTCAATTCCACTTTGCCGATAATCGGCAGTGAGCTTCTCAACGGCTCCATGGGTATAAATGGGGCCGATGGATGGATCCAATAATGAGATCAACCGCTGAGCCTTCCCGAGGGCATAACCCAGAAGCACGCTGGTACGACCTGCCGCCTGATTCTCGCGCCACCAGGTATTGATCTCACTGGCGACAACGGCAGGATCGGGCCAGCGATAAATGGGCATGCCGAAGGTCGATTCCGTGACAAAGGTATGGCAACGCACCGGTTCAAACGGCGTGCAGGTTCGATCCGGGAAAACTTTGTAATCACCCGAGACCACCCACACTTCTCCATTGTGTTCCACTCGAACCTGCGACGAACCGAGGATATGACCGGCAGGGTGCAAAGAAACTTTGACTGGCCCCATCGAGAACTCGGTTCCATAGCCCACCGTTTCGATGAGTGCATCCTCTCCCATCCGAGTACGCAGGACATGCAGCCCTTCATTCGCCGTCAGATAAGAGCCCATCCCCCGCCGCGCATGATCTCCATGAGCATGGGTAATGATCGCCTTGGGGACAGCCCGCCAGGGATCGATATAGAAATCACCTGCCTCACAATACAGACCTCGATCATTCACAGTCAGCAGGGGTGTTGGAGCCATGCTTTCAATCGATCAATCACAACTCGAAACGTGGGGTTCAACATTTTTTGGACAGGCTCGCCCGGGCACAGTTGCAATCAGGTCACATCAATGGGTGGCAGGGGTCGAATGTCTTCATCAGCGCAAATGCATCCGAGACGTTTTTCTTAACTTCAAAAGAAGTTCGACATGAACAATCAACATCAACAGACCTGACGGCAAAGGAGGACGTTTGACCCCATCCACACTTCAAATCAGCACACCAGCGACATTGTACGTACACAGACAGTTCGAACACGCAATGAACACTCTGACCAGGCATTGTAGCTTCAAAGCGACATGAGTCACCCGAGGATTGGTGTGCTCATCCCTTCCTCTGATAAAGCGGAGACCTCAGGTGACTGGGCCTTCTTGGGTGGCTCGAACTGCTCAGGCGAAGCTTCACCTTGCGAGAGGAGCAGATAAGCCGCCAGCAACAGCGAAATGAGCGACAGCGCACCGGCCAGAACGAGACCGTAATTGAGGCCCCAGGTTCTCGGCTTTTCCTGAGGTGATAAACTCTTCACGAATCGAAAATGCTGCCATCCTGCAATGGCAAACGTCCAGGCCCCTAAAGCCACCATTCCCAACCCTAACCACGAACCGGCCCCAGGCCTGACAGCCTCCTGCCGGTGCAGCAACTGCAGAAAAACTCCAAACCTCGCCAGCACGAAACCCATCCCCACAATCGCCAGTCCCGTGCGAATCCACGCCAGGAGTGTACGCTCGGCTGCAAAGTAAACACGCGGATCTTCACCTTCGGACATTGCTCACCGCCTCTTGATTCCCGGCATGCTCTCTTCACTTCGAGTGATCGAACGACTTTCGCAAGAAAGATTTTCCCGTGAAATCGCACCCACCGCTACAGTACAAACCCGGCACAGCTTAACATCAGTTCAACCACCAAAACGTGCGGGCCCATAGCAGGATTGATACGAGACCCGGGTTGCTTCCAAAACTCAGGCCATCGTCCTTCGAGAAAGTCTTTGTCCATGCAAGTTCTTCTCTCCAAAGCCGAGATTCAACAGCGCGTCCGCGAACTGGGTGCAGAGATTTCTCAAACTTACGCCGGCAAACCACTCACTGTCGTCGCCATCCTGACAGGAAGTGTCATTCTTGTGGCAGATCTCATGCGGGAACTTTCCATCCCTCACGAAGTGGCGTTTGTCCGAGCCAGTAGTTATCGCGGTGCGACCACTTCGGCTCAGGCACTGGTGACAGATCTCATGGGGCTCCCCGATCTCAGCCATCGACACGTGCTGCTTGTGGATGACATTTTCGACACGGGCCGCACTCTGGAGCGAATCTCCAAAGAAGTCCAATTGCTTTCGCCCGCCTCGCTGCGCACTCTGGTTCTGCTTTGGAAAACAGCCCGCCGCGATGTCGATCTCAAGCCAGATTACTTCGGGTTTCAGATCCCTGATGAGTTTGTGGTGGGCTATGGACTCGACTTCAATGGCCAATATCGCCACCTGCCCGAGATCTGTGTGCTGGATGAAAAATCGGCTCCCACTCTCACCGCATCAGTCGGCAGTGAATGAGGCTTCCGTCACCGGTGCCTGCTGGAAATTCTGATACAGCGGACCTGTCAGCCGGATCGGCTGAATATCCAGGCGGATATTCTCGACTGTGTAGTCATCACCACCAAACGCTTCGGTATACCAGCCGCGACTCCGTTCATCCCGCGAAAAGCGGAACTCAAAGCCATCGACCGCTTCAAATCGCGCTCGACCACCATCGAAAGCCAGCCCAATCGCCTCCTGCTGCGTGCTGTCAATGAGTTCGCCCATCAGATCAGCGACCGCCATATTCGCGAGAATGTCATTAAAGAAGAGGCGCCTGCGGTGAGCCGGTCGAAATTCAGGTGAGTTCGGATCGAGAAACTCATCATCCAGCTTCTGCTGCGAAGGGGTCACTTCCATCGTCAACAGATCAAAACGATCGCCACGATCCAGATATGTCAGCCTCACATTGGAAAGATTGAATCGTCCCAAGGCTTTTTCTGTCGTGGCCTGGGAGAGATCCATCACCAGGGCTCCTTTATAGCCCAGCACACGGACATCCTTCCCATTCCGCACGACAATGGCCGAGTTCTCATCCACGCCAATCCCGTAACGAATCCCTTCGGAATGCATGGCGACCAGTGAGCGGGCAAATCGTCCGCGAACCAGACAATGCTGCTCAACAAACCACCGCTCATCCAGGAGCCCCAGGCCATTTCCCAGTTCCCGCCCCATGGTGACACCAGTGAGCAATGTATCTAGCACCGAATTGGCCGAGCGGTACATCACTTTGCTCATCACAGCCGCACCAGCGCTCGTTCCTGCGACCACACCTCCCCGGCGGTAAAGGTCATGAATCGCCCCCAGCAGAGGCAATGGTTCTCCATCTTCACCGTGGAGCCCGCGGATAATTCGATCCTGCGAACCACCCAGAATGTAAATTCCACTACTTTCCCGCACGAGTGCCAAAACATCAGGATCGGCTGCTGCTTCGCGCGGCGAACGAGACATCTGCCGCCACGCCACCGGCAGGGTCACCGTCTCTCCTCCAGCGGCCTCAATCGCCTCAGCCACCCATTTCGACTTTCGGATCGGGTCATAAGTCGCGAGAGGCAAAATCGCGATCCGACTTCCCGGACCACCGGAAAGCCTCACAATCTCTTCCCAGTATTCCCGCTGATCGAACCGCTCCGATCCGCCAATGATCATCAGCGAACCCACAGTCTCCGGAATCTTCTCGGCAGCAGGCAAATCTCTCAGATTCGCACTGCACAGAGCCAACAGCAGCATCCAGCAAGCTGTGCAGCTTGCCCAGAATGCAGTGCTGCTCGAGCTCTGCACTGCCAATCGCTCAGAACCGCCACGATTTGTAAAGCTCCAGCCAGAGCGGCACATCCAGGTTTCGCCCTGCAAATTCTGTCGAGATGAGCGGGAAATTTGTCCGAGCATCGCCAACCTCAAGTGAATGGTCTTCCTGACGAAATTCACCAGCAAAACGGTCTCGCCTCTTTAACAATCATACTCCTGATCCCACTCATCTGCCGAGGGGAGTTCCGCATGAATTCTTGTTTCAGGACACGACAACCGGCTCAAAAGATCACATGAGCAACTCTCGGGCCATAAAGAGAATTAAATTGTTTCGAATTTGTCGAACGAGTTTCAGGGGGATGTTTTACCAACCAGCCCGACCTCCCGATCATTCTCGACTCGATTCACTGGAGGCGGGAGGATTTGAGTTAGCAGGTGGCGATGCCTCGGGAGTTTCCGATTGGGGCGTCTCTGTTTTCGGTGAATCGAGTTTTGGTGCCTCGGCCTTGGGTGTTTCGCTCTTCGGTGTCTCACTCTTGGGCAGGTCAACAGCCGCTGGTTCCACGGGAGTGGCTGGCGCAGCCGCCGGAGCAGAGGCTTCGACCTTTTGCACAGCCGCTGGCGACGATCGACGTTTCGATTCCCCACTCCCCTCGACAGGCACAATCACAGAACCCAGGACGCGCTTGTTCGAATCATCCTGCACCCATGCCACCACCGAAAGTCCTTCCAGCAGCAAAGGCTTGATCTCAAACTTCACACTGCGGTTCTGTTCGATTTCGGCAATCCCGTCTTCCAGTCCCTGCTTCAGATCTGCCATCGTCATCGAGGTGGAGTACTTGAGCTCATCTCCCTTAAGGCCTGTCCCTTTGGCACCACCTAACAGTCTGCGGACAACAAAATGATGTTCCACAAGACCGTTCGGAGCACGAAGTGCAACAGTGTTTTCGACCAGTGCCACTCGCAATCGCAATGGATCGCGTTCCTCAGGAAGTGTCTGCGAATCGGCACTGGCAGAAACTGTCAATTCCCCATTCTCAACCTTGGCCTGAGCGGTAACCACAACCTGGGCTTTTTCCTGAAGGGCGGCATCGACTTCTCCACGCAGCCGGGCGTAAGACATCGCTGCATGCTGCAGAATGCCACCCACCCCCGGGACAAATCGACCATCCACAAACAGTGAAGGAGCCGCCTCGCCCTTATAGTAGGAAAATCGATCCTCTCCATCCTGAGTTGTTAATGGATCGGGCGTGGGAATATTCAGGTGATAATGCAGCACAGCGATTGCCGGGATGGGATAAGTCTCGACCAGCGATTCCAGTGCCAGCGATGCTGCTAAGCAGGGTGGGCAACCCACGCCAGTAAACGATTCAATCAGTGGCACATGATGCCCGGCATTGAGTGTCACTGGCGGAATCAGCTTCATCGAATCTTTGCGGAGAGACTCCAACGTCGAGTCGTAGAGCTTTTGCAACATATCATCGAGTCCATCGATCGCATCGTTATGGCTGCTTTTCCACAGCTTGATCAGACTCTCACGCGGGCCCGGCTGGCCAGCAGGCATACCCTGGCGTGATCGAGCACTGAGAATCATCGCTTCCAACTGCGGCAACGCCACAATGCTCGACAGATACTTGATCGCCTCTTCGTTCTGGTTGGTCTTAAGGCTGTACTCAGCCAGTGCATCGAGCAGTTCCGGGTTGTATGGCTCAATCGCCAGGAAGGTCTTCAGTTCCTGGGCAGCTTTTTCCGCTTCCGGGCCTTCTTTATCAATCGCCTCCAGCGCCAGCACCATATCCAGTGCCCGGCGGCCAATCTTCAATTGCTCGGCCATCAGTTCATTAGGGTTCAGTTTCTCTGCCGCCGCAAACTGCTCAATCGCCCGATCCGGGAAGAGCCGCTGAATCGTAAGCTGCATGGCCAGATTCACGCGGGCAGTCAGTTCCATACGCGGCCCCCAGATGGCCGCCATGGCCAGATAATCCTTCTCAAAATCGGCGAACTTTTCGGCAGTCCACTTCATATCGCTCATCTGCGACATCTGGGCCAGAATCGCTGTCATCGCTTCAAAACTGACCGGAAGTTGCGGAGCCTGAGTCGCCAATGACCACATATTGGTCACTGGAGCTTTGCTTTCAGAAGCCTGCTTAAACTGCTCAGTTCCAATCGTGGGGAGGGAATTCTTCAACTCTTTGGCAGTTTCCATCTCCGGAGTCACAGGGAACATCCGCACAAAGGCGATCCCGGCAGGTTCAGTGGTCAATGTGCCAAAGAACACACCCTGCTGAAGTTTGCCTTCCAGTAGCGCTTTCTGATTGCCCGCCAGTTGGAGTTCGACCGTCATCTGATCACCGTCGATTTTCGACGACAGAATCGATGCGTTCTGCAGTATCTTGAGATCTTCGAACACCTTCACCTGAGGATCGGCTTTGGGATCAAGATCCCACAACCCCACGATGAAGTCTTTGCGCTGCTCGGTAAAGATCACCATCCAGCGACCATCCAGAACCGTCACTTTTTCCCGCATCTGCACGGCTGGCTTGGGAGCTTCCTCCGCCTTGGCGGCCTCCTTATCAGCATCCGTCACTTCGGCTTTCTTGCCACAGCCAGCGAAACTGCACACCACCAGCCCGAGCAGCAGCAGACATGCCCACGGGAAGCTCGACGATGATCGATCAATCGGAAACGACATGCTGAAAGTCCTGCGAAAATTTCCATACAGATCACCCGCAGCTCACAGGCTCTCTGTCATGGTTGCTTGTCATTGAGAACACCAGAATGATAACCGGAACCCCGCTTCTTCGCACATGATCCACTTGCCATAAGTGCTGGCCAATCATGAATTATGGATGAAAAGTGCTCGATCGTCACCTGCCCTAAAAAGTTCTCACACACATATCCGGAAAATTTCTGGCATCATGCGCAAGTGGTTTTCGCACTATACGAAGTGAGGCTCCCTCCAGAGTTGATGCACTCAAAGTGATACGCCCGGTTTGGCCATTTGAAGGGTGAAAATCTGAAATGACGGATCGACAACCCATGATCACTGCCCCATTTCCCTCACCAAGAGCAGTTTCCCGCCACCAGCCGCTCCTTTCCCGACTCACGGGCTGCTTCGAGGTTTTTCAATTCAACAGTTTTATCGCCTCTCTGCTCTGGAGCTTCTGTCTGGCGGGAATCTGGTCTCCCGGCCCCATGGCCTGGGGACAGTCCAAACCTCCCGGAAATGTCATTCCCACCGATTTCACGCCAAGTGATCAACAGTTGGTCTTCGCCGTCGCTTCCGCCATGCACTCCCATCCCGAACTGTACTTCTACCTCTGCAAAGATCAGAACGGGCGTGAGATTGTCCGCCCACTCAAAAACGCCACTCAAAATCCCGGCGGTAAATTCCCCGAGAAACCACCCATCGTCATCCCGGACATCGACTTGAACCGGTTTGGAGCCTTGCCCCAGGCCAAGGCCCGCAAATACCTTGAAGACCTCTGCACCCAACACAATAAGCGGCGGGCAGCCGGTGTCGTGGTGGCTCAAGGCCCGGCTCCGCATCTCATGGGCGGCGGCGGTGTCGCACCGGGTGCTTATGTGCCGCCCGATCCCAAACTGATGCCCAAACCTCCCCAGCCCGACCCCGCCACGAAAAGCAAAGCACAATCGGCCTATGTCGAACTGGCCAAAGTCCTCTCGAACGATTATTCCCTCGCTGGCAACGATGTCGTCTCCAAAGTTCTCCCCGAAATGATGATCGCCATCGAAAAGAACAGCAGCGAGCCAGCCCTTCAGAAAGCAGCGCACCATCTCGTCACCTACGACCAGAAAACGAACAGCCTCCTCGACAAAGCCATTCAGGGCCGCGATCAGTCATTGGCCAGTGCCAAAGCCCAACTCTCCCGGGCCGAACGTGGCGACTACACCCACACAGAAACTTACGAGTACTACGACGAAGGAGCTGGCCGCTGGGTGCAGAAGAGCGTTCAAGTCGACGACAACCCGACTGTGGCTTATCTCTCGATGAGCCAGATGCTCATCGCGCAGGGCACGTCGGATGACATGATTCGCAATCGCATCGAGCGGCAGAAGTTCATCATGCTCCAGAAGGCCAAAGCCGCCAGTTGGAAAGAACTCCTCCCCGCGATGGCCGACCGCTTCAGTGGCCAGGTTTCATCGCGGCCTTTAGTCAACGTCCGGTTTGTCCCCGAGGAAAAACCCTATGATCGGTCGATGCTCGACAACTACTGGCCAACAGGTCTCTCCGAATTCTTCCAGGGCAAATATCTCGCTCGCAATGTCTCTGGCAAAGAGCTGCAGCATGTGACTTTCGCTGTCGATTTCCATCACTTCTCCACACTCCCCCAGCCCACCACCCGGCACGTTTACTACATTCCCCGCTGGAAGCAGGACGAAGAAGTCGAACTCTCAACCATCCTCTTCCCCGATCTCGTGGGGACTGGCAAACGCTACTACGTCCCCAAGTTTCCTGACGGCCGGGGAATGAACGCCGCCCCCAATCTCGAACTTCCCGATATGTGCGGCGTCGTAAAGCTCACCTTCACTGTCTGGGCCAACGAAGGGAAACAGAACGCAACTTCCATCAGCATTCCCGAACGGCTGCTGAAAATCGTCCCCGTTCTCATCGAAGGTGCTGAGATCACGCTGGCCAGTTCGATGTATCCCTTTGAGGCCGCGAGCGCCACATCCAAAAGTTCCACCACCAAGCCCAAATCTTCCACAAATGGCAAAGACTCCGACAAAAAGGGAACTCCCAAGCCCCCCGCTTCCATGGAAGAGCGGGCCCGCGAAACGTTGTCGCTCTACCTCGAACCTCTGCTGACCGAACTCCCCGAGGGCTCGCCATCAGCTCAGAGAATTCGCAAGATTCTCGCCAATCCTCGCGATGTGCGCGAAGAAATCGTTCAGAAGCGCAAGACCGATCTGCTGGCAGCTTGCAGGGCCGGCCAACGATATCTGGGCAATTACAGCGACCGTGACCACGAAATCGAAATGGGCCTGCTCTTCGTTGACTGTGATCCCGCTGGTCAGGCGATTCGCGTCGAACTCTTCGATCCCGAAAAACCCTCTCAAACACGTCCCTGGGGCGGATTTATCTCGCATGACCCGCGAAACAACAGCGAGTTCCTGTACCTGGTGCCGCTCGATAAGGCAACAGAACCAACAGCCAGTGCTCGCAATGGATTACAGGCCGACCCCTTTTCCCCCGATGCCACCAGCTTCATGCTTTCGTTGACGAAAGCCGCAGGCTTCGACGGAAAATTCGAATACCGCGAGAGCTTTGATACTCCGCGCTTCACAGTCCGCGAGCCGTGGCGTCCCGTCCGCGTCAAGCCGGCTGCCCAGGAGAGCACTCAACTGGCAGCGGCAACCCAACGGGTGAAAGAGAACCCCCAATGGAAACTCCCCAAACCCCGCCCGATCATCACCACCCGCGGGCCTGCCAATGATCCCACCAATCCAGGCCGCAGCAATCCCACAACCCCCAAAGGCCGCTCCCGGTAGCCAGTAAGTATCAATCACTGGCAATAGGCCCTATAGACGCGCGATCATTTTTCGGGTGGCACGCCCCTGGAGCCCCTGAAAACTAAAACAGTGCGGAAGGGCGTGGTCTTCGCATTTCAACTTCACACTTGATTTCAGGCCGGGTGACAGGAGTCGGATGTCTTCATCCGCCCCGTGATCAATTGAGTTGACCAGCACAAATCCATCCGCGAGATGTATTCCTGCCTTGAAAGCCTCTTCGCCATCAACGATCAGATTCCCAGAACCTGAGGGCGCACGAAGGCGTTTGGCCCCAGCCAACCGACCAACTGCCCCATCTCAAATTGGCACGCATGCAACATTGCGTGTCAAGCAGCATCCCGAGTTACACGGCACACGAAACACCGTTGAATGCTGCAATCCACATTATTAGCTGTTAACGGCGCCGGTCATCAGCCAAGCACTCAAGATTCAACAGGAGATCATGTTCAGTTCGATTTTTCTGGGAGGCTATATCTCATGATAGCCTCGGAGATGACGGCAGAATCATAACACGATTCATCGTTCGACCCGCAAAAGCTTATACAGGCGATTATTGCGTGCCTTTGGGAGGGTGTCAGGAGTCTTCTGAATTCTGGGGCGCTAAAGGAATCAAAGATCAGCCGATCGATAAACCCCACATCGTTCTCATGACGTAACTCTGCTGTCAGGAACGCCGGAAGGTGAAAGTAAAGCCCCCGAGCATCAAGAAATGAGGGAGCCGCATTGCAATGACTGAGATGATCAACGGGAATCTTCCGCCAGTCGAACTTCTCATCCTTCATTCGCCGAGCTTGAAGTTCATCCTTCCCGCAATAATCATCGATCCCATCCGATTCCCAGAGACCAACGCCTTCCCCCAATTCGACACCATCAAAGGCAGCATCAATCTGAGCAATCAACTCGTCCACTCTCTTCTGTATCTCGCTCCCCATAAGCTGCCTCTTCAGAATCATCACTCAGGACCATGGGTCAACATTATCAAACTCGTTATTGATAAGTGATCTGTTCCGCTTCGTAAGAATACTCTCGTGCAATTTTCCACAAAAGCGTGGCATGAAGCATTGTCCACTGATACGATGCTTCGAAATTCAGTGAACAGACACTTCTAACTTCTGTTCACAATCCATCGGCACTCAAGCGATGTGATCCATCAAAACACGTTACTCAGCAACTGAAAGGCAAATCTCATATGGATCTCATCGATCAATTGCGAATTCTTTCCAGTCGAATCAGCCAAACGAAAACTTTGGTTCAAACTGAAGAAGCAACAAAGAACGCAATGATCATGCCCTTCATTCAGATTTTGGGCTACAACGTCTTCGATCCCCTTGAAGTAACACCCGAACTTGTCGCAGAAGTTGGTACGAAGAAAGGTGAGAAGGTCGATTATGCGATCTTAAGAGATGGGAAACCCATCATTCTATTTGAATGCAAGAAATGTGGAGGCGATCTGCATATCAACCATGCCAGCCAGTTGTTTCGCTACTTTCATGTAACGGAAGCGCGCTTTGGCGTACTGACGAATGGTTTAGTCTATCGATTCTTCACTGATCTTGAACAACCAAACAAGATGGATGAAAAGCCGTTCTTTGAGTTCAACATTCTTGATTTCAAAGATCGAGATGTTGATGAACTTAAAAAGTTCACCAAAAGTGCTTTTGATGTCGACACGATTCTGACCACAGCCAACGACCTCAAATACACACGATCAATTCAGACGCTGTTGTCGGAATGGATGATCAACCCTTCCGAAGATTTTGTGAGACTGCTTTCCGCTGACCTCATCGGAAATCGAAGATTTACCCCAGCAGTTAAAGATCAGTTTACATTGATCACCAAAAGGGCATTTGATCAGCTTCTCGGAGAAAAGATCAATGAACGCCTTAAAGGGGCCATGGCACCGGAAGGCGTAACAATCGCAGAATCCCCACGATCAACAGCCAGCAACGACATTTTTACAAGCGAAACCGAACCAGCGATTGTAACGACATCCGAAGAGATTGAAGGCTTCCATATCGTCAGATCAATTGTGCGAGACCTGATCTCTCCTCGACGTGTCGTCATGCGAGATGCCCAAAGCTATTGTGCCATACTGCTGGATGACAACAATCGAAAGCCTATCTGTAGACTCAGATTTAACAATACTCAGAAATTGCGTATCGGCCTCTTCAAAGACAATAAAGAAGAGGAACTGATGAACCTCGAATCCGTTGACGATATCTACTCATTTGCTGATCGAATTAAGACCACTCTTAGCTCATATATAAAAACTGACGGAAGCCCCGAAAACCCCCAACCATCGAGTACGACGTAAATCCTGCCATCATTCCCAACACCATAAATGTCTGAAAAGCCGAAGGATGTTTGGAATATTCCTGATGAATTGAAAGCTTGCAAAACACCTATTGGATTGCCATTGCTCATCTTTCAAATTCGTGCCGCTTGACAATATCATTTGGCTACTACTCGCAAGACACCTCCTATAACACAAAAACGCACAGCCGGAGCGAGTCTGGCTGTGCGTTTTATTTTGTCAGCAGGTGTGTGCTTAACTCGGTTTGGATCCGCTGCCGGAAGAGCCACCACTGGAACCACTTCCACCAGATGAACTGCCGGAGCTTCCCTTATCACCCGACGACGCCGGTTTGTCGGCTGAAGCGGCTTTTTTATAGCCTTCACTACGATAGTCCGTCAGGTAAAAACCCGAGCCCTTAAACAGCAGGCCGCCACCTGCACTGATCAGTCGGCGGGCTTTCTTTTTATTGCACGAAGGGCACTTCTTCGTCGGTTCGGCCTTGATCGACTGGAACTCTTCCCAGCGATGATCGCAAGCATCACAAGCGTATTCGTAGGTGGGCATGATGATTCCCGATCACTGTCTGACGCGAAATATAAGAAAACGCCGGTCAAGTGGAACCGGCACTACAATCGTCTATGTTGGTGCTTGGCGGCGGGTGGCTGGGGTCAAACGTCCTCGTTTGCCCCCAGGTCACCGGATATCAATCGCTTCTTGAAGTCGCTAACTAAAACATCATCCGTGCAAATCATTCACGATGTCGTGAGGCCTGAGGGCGGATGAAGACATCCGACCCCAGCCACCCTCTCTAATTTTTTTGCCTTTAACCAGCAGCAGGAGCTGAAGAGACAATCACCTTGGCAGGTCGAATGACGCGATCGTGGAGCGTAAAGCCGCGTTCGACTTCCTGGATGACGGTCATCGGTGGATAGTCCGCACTGGGAACCTGGGTAATCGCTTCATGTCGATTCGGGTCAAAGGGTTCACCCACAGTCGGAATGACCACAGCGCCCATGCCCGCAAAGAGCGTTTCAAACTGCTGGCTGACCATCTCGACCCCTTTGACGAGATCTTCCAGCTTCGCCGCAGGAGATTTGCCCGCCTGAATTGCCCGCTGCAGATTATCAAATCCCGGCAGCACGGTTCGCAGGAAGGTGGCAGCGCCATACTTCCGCTCTTCTTCCGCTTCCTTCTGCACACGCCGGCGGTAGTTCTCGAGATCTGCGACCGAACGCGCCCACTTCTCCTTGAACTGATCCCGCTCTTCCGTCAGAGCCTGCACCATGTTCACAGAAGTCGAACTTTCAGTCGTCTCGGCGGTGTTCTCAGGGTTCTCGGTATTCACGGTTCCCGCACCTTATGTTCTGGCAAACCCCTTGTTCTGCCATATCCATGTTCTGGCAAATCCAGGGGGTTCACTCGATGATCAATTCTTTAAGCCCAGTTCCATCTTCAGGCAAGCCACATCTCAACCTGAAGGAGTACGATAACCAGTCTGCCACTACGAATTGCTGTCGCCACCCGCAAACAGATCTTTGATCGTCTCAAAGAAGGTTTTGCGATGAGGCGAGACCTGCTTGCTGTCGAGTTCGGCCATTTGTCTCAGCAAATCTTCATGCTTCTTGGAGAGCTTTTTGGGGACTTCCACCTGCACTTCGACCAGCAGATCGCCTCGCTGACCGGAATGCGGATCGGGCATGCCGTGGCCACGAATTCGAATCACGTCGCCAGGCTGCGTTCCTGCCGGAACCACCAGATTGTGCTTCCCGGTGAGGATCGGGATTTCCAGTTCAGTCCCCAGGCAGGCTTGTGCGTATGTGACCGGCAGACGAAATCCCAGATCCCGCCCCATCCGTTCAAAGAGCTTATGTTTACGCACGACGATATCGACATAGAGATCGCCCGGAGGCCCGCCTCCTTCGCCCGGCTCCCCTTCGCCACGAATGCAGAGCTGCATGTCGTTATCGACACCAGCGGGAACCTTGACTTCCAGCCGCACCTTTGTCGGTGTGAATCGCGAACCCCGGCACGTCTCGCACTTCTGCCGGACGACAGTCCCTTCCCCACGACAGACTGGACACGTCGTCTGAACGCGGAAGAACCCCTGCGACTGCACGACCTGCCCACGCCCGCCGCAATACTCGCATTTCTCGGGTGAACTGCCAGGCGCTGCACCAGAACCACTGCAGGTTTTGCAGCGTTCGTGCTTCTCGATCTCGAGTTCGCGGGCACAACCGACAGCCGCTTCGACAAGATCGATGACCAGTTTTGACCGGAGGTCCGATCCCCGGCGGCCACGGCTTCCACCAGGCCTGCGCCGACCACCGCCGCCAAACATATCACCAAACAAGTCGCCAAAGGCCCCGAAGATGTCATCGACATCCTGGAAGCCACCACTACCGCCTTGCACACCGGCATGACCATAGCGGTCGTAGCGGGCGCGCTTATCCGAATCGTACAGCACCTCGAAAGCTTCGGAGCATTCTTTAAAGGCGTAGATCGCCTCTTCACTCCCCGGATTGCGATCCGGGTGATGCTTCGCCGCCAGCTTGCGATAAGCTTTTTTCAGCTCTTCGGCTGTCGCTGTTTTTTCGACACCCAGAATTTCGTAATAGTCACGTTTCGAAGTCATCATGTCTTATCGGTCAGATGAATCGAGGCTTCGGTCCGCTACAAAAGCTTTGGAGCATGACCGAAGATTTGAACAACTCGGATCCTGGCAAGCCTCAGGTCATTCGCCATTTGATACGGTAAGCCCGACCTCTAACGAAGTCGGGCTTACCTCAGTATCATTGATCAATCCATTTCAGGAATGGTTCATTCGCAGTCGAGCCTTGAGCCTCGATTAGCGAACAGCCCCTTCGATGGCTTTCTTCTTTTCACCAGGCTCGTTCCCCTTGGTCACAAGGACCTGAGTGGTGAGCATCAGACCGGCAATCGAAGAAGCAAATCGCAAAGCGCTCTTCACCACCTTGGCAGGATCAACAATCCCGGCCTTGAACATGTCGACATACTCGCCAGTCTGGGCATTGAAACCATGGTTCTTGCCGAGGCTGCGAACTTCGTCAGCCACGACGGCTCCATCCAGACCACAGTTTGCGACAATCTGGCGGATCGGGGCTTCGAGTGCCTTGGTGACAATCTCAACACCAATCTTTTCGTCGCCTTTGGCCTTCACTTCACTGACAGCTTCAATCGCTCGCAGCAAAGCCACACCACCGCCGGGGAGAATCCCTTCTTCAACAGCAGCGCGAGTCGCATGCAGGGCGTCTTCCAGACGAGCCTTGGTCTGCTTCATCTCAGCTTCAGTGGTTGCGCCAACCGAGATGATCGCCACACCGCCGGTGAGCTTCGCCAGTCGCTCCTGGAACTTCTCGCGATCGTATTCGCTATCGGTCTGCTCGATCTGCTTGCGGATCTGATCGACACGAGTCTTGATCGCTTCGGCATCGCCGGCACCATCGATCAGCGTGGTCTTGTCCTTGTCGACTTCAACCCGCTTGACCTGACCCAGATGACCGAGTTCGACAGTTTCGAGCTTGATCCCGAGGTCTTCGGAAATGAGCGTGCCACCCGTGAGGACAGCCATATCACCGAGCATCGCCTTGCGACGATCGCCAAAGCCAGGGGCCTTCACAGCAGCAATCTGCAGAATCCCGCGGAGCTTGTTGACTACCAGTGCAGTCAACGCTTCGCCATCCACATCTTCGGCAACCACCAGCAGTGGCCGTCCGGTCTGGGCCACCTTCTCCAGCAGAGGCACGAATTCCCGCAGGCTGGAAATCTTCTTTTCGTAGAAGAGAACATAGGCGTTCTCAAGAATCACCTTCATCTCTTCGGCACTGGTGACGAAGTAAGGCGAAATGTAACCCTTATCGAACTGCATCCCCTCGGCAAGATCGAGAGTGATGTTGTTCCCCTTACCTTCTTCAACAGTGATCACACCATCGCGACCCACCTTCTCCATGGCGTCGGCAATGAGATCGCCAATCGCCTTGTCGTTATTGGCAGAAATCGCTCCCACCTGGGAAATTTCCTGCTTGGTAGCGACAGGCTTGGCCAGCTCTTCGATTGCCTTAATGGCAGCATCGACAGCTTTTTCAATCCCCTTACGCACGACTGTCGGGTTCGCACCCAGCGAAAGACTGCGCAGACCCTGCGAATAAATCGCACGAGCCAGCACGGTCGCCGTGGTCGTTCCATCGCCAGCGATATCACTCGTCTTGGAAGCCACTTCGTTGACCAGCTTGGCACCCATGTGCTCGAACGGGTCTTCCAGTTCAACTTCCTTACTGACAGTCACACCGTCCTTGGTCACCACAGGGTTACCAAAGCTCTTGTCGATGATGACATTGCGACCTGTCGGCCCCATGGTAACCGCAACAGCCTGGGCAAGGGTCTCCACGCCGCGCTGCAGCTTAACCCGGGCGAGATCTTCAAACAGCAGTTGTTTAGCCACAGAAGAAATTCCTTATTGAGAAGCCGCAGCAGTGATTCAGGCGGCGAACTATCAATTCAATTTGAAGAGAAAACACAGAAAAAGATCAGCCAGTTTCATCGAAGGGCTGGCAGGTCAATCGAGCCGAGAAACCCGCCAGGCTTCGAAGCTGATGTCGTACTAGGCAGTGATCTTGGCGAGGATGTCGGCTTCGCGCAGGATCTTGACATCTTCACCATCGACTTCGATTTCTGTACCGCCGTACTTGGCGAACAGAACTTCGTCCCCCACCACCAGCGAAATCGGATGACGCTCACCGTTGTCGAGCAGGCGGCCTGGGCCCACTGCGACCACCTTGCCACGCTGTGGCTTTTCCTTAGCAGCATCGGGCAGAACAATCCCGCCAGCAGTCTTCTCTTCGGCACTCAAAGGCTGCACCACAACACGATCATCCAGAGGCTTCAGGGCCATCGATATTCTCCTCTTATTGAAAAGCTTTGAATCCAGCTTGTTTGTTTGAAAATTGTCTCGGCTCACCAGCAGTCAGCGGATCTCCGAGAACCCGAAAGACATTCAGCAACAGGCAGCGGTAACACCGCAGGGAGGCCAGACTTCGTTTAGAAGCCGCCCATGCCCATGCCGCCCATACCACCCATTCCCATGCCACCCATTCCGCCCATGCCACCCATGTCGTGGTCATGATCGTGCCCGCCACCCTTTTCAGGGGCCTTAGGCTCTTCGACGATAATTGAGTCAGTGGTCAGAAGGAGCGAGGCGACGCTGGCACCATTCTGCAGTGCACTGCGGACAACCTTGGCAGGATCCACAACCCCGAATTCGAACATGTCGCCGTAACGCTCGTTGAGAGCATCGTAACCGTGCGACTTATCCTTCGACTTGCGAACGTGATTAGCCACGACCGAACCATCGAGGCCGGCATTCTCAGCAATCGTTCGCAAAGGCATTTCAAGAACACTGCGAATCAGATCGACTCCCAGCTTTTCATCGCCCTTAACGTCGAGCTTTTCGAGAACGCCGTTGCAGCGGACAAGAGCAACTCCACCACCAGGCACGATCCCTTCTTCAATTGCCGCACGGGTGGCAGCCAGGGCATCGTCGATGAGGTCCTTACGCTCTTTCATCTCGGTTTCGGTGTGGGCACCCACGCGAATCTGAGCCACGCCACCAGCGATCTTGGCCAATCGCTCCTGCAGCTTTTCACGATCGTAATCGCTGTCAGTCTTTTCGATTTCGCGACGGATCAGTTCAGCACGACCTTCAATCGCTGTCTTGCTGCCAGCACCCTGGACGATGGTCGTGTTTTCGCTGTCGATGCGAACCTTCTTAGCCACACCCAGATCGCTCAACTCGACGTTCTCGAGCTTCAGACCCAGATCCTTGAAGATCGCCTTGCCACCCGTAAGGATCGCAATGTCTTCCAGCATCGCCTTGCGGCGGTCGCCATAACCAGGCGCCTTCACTGCACAAACACGGAGAATGCCGCGAAGCTTGTTCACGACCAGAGTGGCCAGTGCTTCACCTTCAACGTCTTCGGCAATGATGAGCAGTTGCAGATTGGCCTTCGAGATCTTCTCGAGCAGCGGAACCATCGTCTTGGCACTGCTGATCTTCTCTTCGAAAATCAGAATGCGGCAGTTATCCAGCTCAACCACCTGATCGTCGGCGTTGGTCACGAAGTGTGGCGAAAGGTAGCCGCGATCGAATTGCATCCCTTCGACCAGATCGACTTCCGTCTCGACGCCGCGGCCTTCTTCGACAGTGATCACACCGTCTTTACCAACCTTGAGCAGTGCATCCGCCAGAATCTTGCCGACCTCTTTGTCATTATTGCCAGCGATAGCTGCAACAGTCTCGATTCCCTTGCGGTCATCAGCCTTGACGGGCTTGGCAATCCGCTTGAGTTCAGCACCCACAGCTTCCACAGCCTTCTGAATCCCGCGGCTCATCGCCACAGGATCAGCACCTGAAGCCAGGTAACGCAAACCATTGCGGTAAACGGCTTCGGCCAGCACTGTGGCTGTCGTCGTGCCATCGCCCGCACTGTCGCCAGTCTTCGAGGCAGCTTCCTTAACGAGCTGTGCCCCCATGTTCTCGAACTTGTCTTCGAGATCAATGTCCTGAGCGACGGTCACACCGTCCTTCGTGACCTTGGGTGAACCCCACCCCTTATCCAGAACCGCATTGCGGCCACGAGGCCCGAGCGTGCTCTTGACCGCGCGAGCCAACTTGGAGACACCCTCCAAGAGACTTTGCCGCGCTTCCTCGTCGAAACTAATTAGCTTGGCCACAGTTACTCCTCAATCAGCAAGTGCGTCTTATGTCGATTCAGGTCACTGGGAGCCGCCCTTCTGGCGATTGTCACTTCCCAGCTCACCATCGCGCAACTCCCAAACAAACTTGCGGCAGGCAGGCAAACCTCCCACCGTCGTACGCCCTCCACGCAAAGCATTTCGCGTGCCCATAACAGATATTTCGACGCAACATGTTTTCACAAATAGCTTTGCGACCCATGCCGCTGGAGTCAGGAAATTTGAGATATCTGCCAAACTGGCAGAATCGAGGCATCCAGCGAGTTTCAGACTGTCAGAAAAGCGGTGACTTCTGCCAAACTTGACAGCACAATAGGCAACTGCAGACTCCCCAAGACACCTTTGCCCCGGAAGAGATGCTCCATGATTCACCGACGCCACTACCTGAAATCTCTGCTGACCGGAGGAGTCGCCTGCCTGCTGAATCTGAACACATCCCACACGCCGAACTTTGGCCACCTTTCCTCGAAGCCTGCCGCAGGGAGCGAACTGGCATTACCCGCAAAGCTGCAAACCGGCTTCAGCCTGTATGGAGTCACCGACCAGCCTTTGACCGCCGCTCTCCAGCAGATTGCCGAAACCGGATACGGGGGCATTGAACTTCCGCTCTTGCCGGGTGGCTTGTTCGATCCCCTCAAGCTGTCGGCTGTCGACTGCCAGGTGATCCGCTCACAGATCGAAGCCGAATCTCTCGACCTGCAGGCTGTCATGGAGAACCTGCCCCTCTTGAACCAGAACCTCTCAGCCGCAGATGACGAGCAGCGTCTGAAGCGAGCCTTCCATGTCTCGCGCAAAGTTTCTCCAGAGACTCAGCCATTGCTGGAAACAATTCTCGGTGGCAAGCCGGGAGATTGGCCGCGACTTAAGAACTTCGCGATCGATCAGTTGGGCCGCTGGGCAGAACTTGCGAAATCGGAAGACGCCGTGATCGCAATCAAACCCCATATTTCGAACGCACTCCAGCGACCCGACGACATTGCCGCAGTCTTCGACGAAATTCGCAGCCCCTGTTTACGATTGGCCTTTGACTACAGTCACCTCGAACGACAGCGCATTCCCATCGATGTCGCTGTCAGAACCCTGGCCCGTTATTCGGTCTTTGTCCATGTGAAAGATAATGTCCCGGCAGGAACCGGCTGGCAATTCGCCCTCCCCGGCCAGGGAGCAACCGATTACGCGATGTTGTTCACCTCACTCAAAGAAGCCGGCTATCGCGGACCAATCTGCGTCGAAGTCTCCAGCCAGGTCTTCTCAAAACCAGGCTTCAGCAGCAAAGAAGCCATCACCAACACCTGGACCGCCTTAAGACCCGCCTTCGAAAAAGCGGGAATCATTACCGTCGCGTGAATCGCATTAAGTATCTAAGCGACAACTTGCGTCACAACGTTCGGCACAATCTGATTGCGTGAGCTTTTGAGTGCCAGCACAGTGACGACCAGAAAAGCAACCAGTAATGCCAGTTGAGCCAGGGCAAAGGGAAGCTCTGTTTGTGTCGGAGCAAGAGCCTTTAAGAACGGGACCTTCAAGAACATCTGCACGATCAGTACGAACAGATTGAGATAGAAGGCGATGAGTGCATTCACTCGATAAGTCGCACGCCAGCGACCAGATTCATGCTTCACATAACGAGCCAACAGCGCCAGGCCTAACACCACCAGCGAAATGATGCCGAACGCATGCGACGGCAAGAAGCGGTCCGCAGGGAGCAGAAAGCCGGACACACTGGTCGCAATCGTCGTGGCCAGAAAGAGGGCGTTCCATCCCTTCTGCAAACGATTGCTCAGAAATCCTTGAGCAACGACAAACCCTGCGACAACTCCCACCAGACTGATCCCGACATGAAAGACAAGCATAACAGACATGATTCATCCATTCTCCAGGAACGACTGGCCTCAGGTGATCAAAGGGAACCTGAATCATGACCTGTCATTCGTCATGCATGGATAACCACGCCCGCACAAACTTCTTTCACTCGGGTTGACCACCCGCACCCAGCCAACGGGAACCGGGGCCATCCATCGCAGTGGAATCGTTGATTTCCAGCTTGAACACTGGCAGTTCTCTCTGTCAGAGGTTTTTCATATCGCCGCGATAGCGCCCGTCATTTTGGCGAGAACAACTCAATTATGGTGTTTTCACCTTCAAGTGATGCTTGAAGAAATCAAAGATATTGGGCAGCACCACATCCGGAGCCCCCGGATAGCTGAACTCGCACTCCACTCCCTCCGCACGCAATTTCTCTGTCAGCTTGACACTCCAGTTGGCAGAATGCGGCGGATCGTTCTGAGCTTGACCCATCTCGGGTGGAGCACCATAAAACAGGTAAGTGGGAGGGTCATCACGAGTCGCCAGCGAGTAAGGCGAGTTCTTCTGAATAAAGGGCAAGAGCTCCTCCCGCTGCTTGAGAAATTGCTCCTGGTTATAGATCCCAAAGGCGTGATATCCATAGTTATTGTTCGGGATCCATTCGCGTGCCAGACTCAGATCGAGTGTCGTCTGTGGCACAAACGCCATAACACAGGTGACCCGCGTAGATTCCCGTTGAACAGGGTTCTCACTTTTTGGATCAGCCATGTCATCGTGATAGGCCAGCCACAGCGCACTGAAACCACCAGCCGAGGCACCACATAACGCGATACGCTGTTTATCAATCTTCCACGCCTGTGCCTGACTCCGGGTGAATTGCAGCGCTCGAGCCGCATCTTCCAAAGGAGCCTTAACGGGTGGGTTGATCCCACCGGCAACTCCATCCTTTATATACCGGTAATTGATCGAGACGACAGAGACACCCGACTTTAAAGCCAGCTCGAGAAAATCGGGCCGCGCTTTGTCACCAACATTCCAGCCGCCACTATGTATAAAAAACAAGACCGGAAAGGTCTCGGCCAGTTCTACTGGCTGATCACCTGCCAGCGGTGAATGAGCCTGATAGAAATCAAGAACCTGCCGCTCGTGCGGCCCATATCGCACATTTGCATAGGTCGGGACGATCTCTGCCGCTCCTGAGGGAAGCCCAAGACCACATAGCAGAATCATCAAGGCCATTAGACGAAAACACATCCTGAACTCATTTCTTGAAAGACCTCAACTTGAGCCTGCTCATTGAGCAGAATACTCCGTCTGGCAGATCCGGGATTTATAACAGAATCACTGAATACAGACGCCTTTAAAGACTGCGATGCGTCCGTTAGCGCGAAAGTCCCTGGAGATGTTGGTCCACAAACCTCCAGGCACTGGCGTCGTGAAACTCGTGACCCCCTTCAAACACGAGATGCTCGAAGTTTGTCTTCTTCCCCAGTTTTTCGTAGTAGCTCGCCGAGCGTGGCGCCATCTCGATTCCAGCCTCCCGGTGGTGAACTCCATCCTTTTTCCCGGCCTGAATATGGAGCGGGCGAGGTGCAATCAAAGCGACGAGATCGTCATCTCGAAACAGCGAAAAACGATCCATGAAGCAGAAATCACTCGGAACAGACAGCTCGTTTTCTCGATACCGGCTTTCCTGCACGCCGTAGTAGCAACTCGAAGCTGCGACGTGAATTCGAGGCTCAAGTGCCGTCGTAACGAGTGTATAGAAACCTCCGTACGACAGCCCGACCATCGCCACTCGCGTGGGATCAACTTCAGGACGCTGGAGCAGAACATCGAGACTGCGTGTGATTTTCGCGATCTCGACAGCCGTAATGCTCGTCCCCTGATGCCTGAGCCGATTGTCGATCTGGCGGCGGATATCGGCCGGATAAACATCCGCCTTAAAAAGATGCTGCGGTGCAAAGACCGCATAACCGCGCTTAACACCACCACGCACCATATCGTGGTAGTTGGCTCCCCCCTTGAAAAGTGCCACTTCGGGCGAGCCACCGCCACCGTGCATGGCGATCACCAGTGGTGCCGGTTTGGTCACATTCTTGGGCGTAATGTAAAGACCTTCCGCATGCACCTCGGGCAGGACGGGGATGATAGCGCGGTAGTAGATGCCGATTGCATCTTCCCCAATCTTCTCAAATTGAGCTGGCTCTGCAGGCACTGCTCCCGGAGGGGGATATCCGATCGATTGAGCAAAGGCGCGGCGATAAGGCTCGACTGAAGCCTGATACTTCTCAATCGAGGTATAGTCAGGCGTGAGAATCTGCTGCAGCCGCGATGCGTCAGATTTCAAATGTGCGATATAGCGCTCAAGCTCGGCTGCCTGGGCATTTCTCAGTGGATTCGAAGCTGCGACATCCTGCTCGAAGTAGACCGGCTTCTGCTCACTCAAGGGAGCCGCTGCTGCCGGAGCATTCGAAGTCGCCGCCGGGTTCGTTTGCCCGCTGGCGGCCGTGGCCAACAATCCACAGCAGCACAACGTCAGTAATCCCATCGAGCGATAGCGAAACGAATTGAAGCGGTTCATCTTGATACGGTTCATCTTGATACAGTTCATCGTTGAATCCCTGCAGCATGGTTCACAGTGGCAGAATCAGAGGAGTCTGGAGTTGATCCGCTGGTATCAGTTGTCGGAAGAGGTGTCACTGTCGAGTGAACATCTTCACCACGATCTTCCAGCCGAAACCAGCCGAGCTTCAGGCAATAGGCCATCGCCAGGCCCAGCACAAAACCAATGGCAATGTTGTTGAGGCCCAGACAGGCTCCCGTCGTCAGCAGCATCGTAAAGGCATCACTGCGGCTGGTTTGATCACGACAGACCAGAGCCAGCTCCATGCCACTGAAGGCCAGCATCACTCCCAGGACACTCTGGGGAAAGGACTGGCAAATCGCCATCAGCGACGCCCCCAGGGTGATCGCCAGCACGATTTTGACAGCCCCCAGAAACAGTATGGAACCATTGGTCCTGGCACCAAAGCGGTACTGGCCTGCCAACCCTCCGGCTCCATGACACATCGGCATGCCACCAAACCAGCAGGCCACCAGATTCATCATGCCGACACTGATGGAAACTTTGCGCGGATCGGCAGCACGCGTGGGAAAAAGATCGACCGAAAGAGCACAGACCGCAATCACCGAATTCAGCGTCGTCAGTGGAATCTGTGGCAGAGCGGCTTTCGGGAATGCCGTGACAAAATCATGAAACGCAATGGGCGACCAGGCAGGAAATGTCAGGCCCCATCCAAGACTCTGCCAGATCGCTGGTTGATGGATCACCGTAATCAGCATCCCGATTCCAAACAGCAATAATGCAGCAGGAATTCGTCGCGAGAAGAACAGCAGCAGCACAATCACGGCACAGCACAGGCCCGTGAGATAGCTATCCAGTCCCCACCATTGCCGGGTGGCAGAAACCATCTGCATCCCCTTCATGAGGAGAGTCAGACCCAGTGCCAGTTGCAGACCACGCACCACAGAGCGGGGCACGATCCGATTGAGCCAGTTGATTCCGCCGGATAAGCCCAGCACGAGAATAATCAGACTGACTGTCGCTCCCGCCGCAAGAATCTGGGGCGTCGTGAGCCCTTCTGTCAGAGCGACAGCCGCAATGGCTTTCATGGGCTGAACCGCCATGGGGATCGAGAACGTCAGCCCCGTCACAATGTTAAACAAGCCGGCAAAGAAGAGTGCCGAGGCGAAGTTCAAACCATTCTGTGCCGACATCCCGACCAGCAGCGGCAGGAATGTCCCCAGATCCCCCAGCGAACCCGCAATCTCATGCCGATTGAAACGGGCATGACGCAGGGTTTGTGGAACGAGTTGCCACCACGTTCTTCGTGAAGGAGATGTCTTTGCAAGAGGTTCCATCGTCCACATCAGATTGCTTCCGCCAGCTGGAACCTGGCCATGCGGATCGACGAATTGATTTCATGACCTGCCAGTTCGTGTCCACCGAGAATCTACTTATCAGGCTAATCCCGATGGCAGCAATTCTCCAGACCTTCCTCGCTGGAAACGATGTGAACCTGACGTGTGGCAATGGCAGTTCTCAGAAACTGTCTAAGGGATCGTGAACTGAAAAGAGTTCTCACCCGTCACCACTTCGACCTCTTCAGGAACCAGATAAGGTGCCGGTGGAGGGAGTGGCGCTGCATCGGGACTGCTGCTCGATGCGATTGCAGGAAACTCAATCGTGACTCGATGCTTCCCCAAAGTGGCACCTGGTTGATTGGCCACATAGAGCAGAGTAAATGATCCATCACTCGCTGTTGTTGCCGAAGAGGGTCGACCTTTGGCTACCGGAGAGAACGTCACATTCGCGTTCTCCATCGGAGCCCCATTTTTTGAAACGCGACCAGAGACTGGTGCCAGCTTGGGAGTCGGTGCACCACCACACCCCCCAAGGAACATCGCACCGATCATCACGACCAGAAATTGGCACCGCAGGGAGGCACTGAACATTGACAGTTTCCGACATAAAAAGTGCTTGAGAACATATCCAAAATAAAAAACAGCTCCGGCAAGGTGCCCACTGATGGGCACCGCCAGGAGCATCGAAAGAGATTCAAACGCGATCTAGAACTCACCGACAATGGCGGAATCGCTCTTGCCCATCAGAGCCATAAAGGTGCCATTAAAGTCAATGTTCTGAGACAGGAAGCGAACGCCACCGTCACCTAACAGGACATGAGCTCCACCTGTATGGGCCGAACGGAGTGCTCCGTTATTGGAAATGGAAAGGCAACGCTGCCAGCCCGAGTTCGTGGTGTCATTGATAGGAGCCATCGGGATGGCAATGTTAAAGGTCACTTCGTTCGTGAAGTTTCCAGCTCCGACAAAGCGGCCTGATGACAGCATCCCGCCGGAGAAAACACCCGTCGTTGCGCCATAACCACACGATGAGTTATAGGCATAGCCAGAGGCTTCAAAACCGGGACGAACATCCCACTGACTGCCATTCGAAGCCCGGAAGAAATCGGAAACTTCACCCGCCATCACGGTATTCGATGTCCCGTCAATCACATCGGCAAAACGCACAGGGCCGCGTCCACTCCAGGTTGTCCCAGTCGTTCCCACCACCTGAGTAATCATCCCAGAATCATTTTTGGAACCATTGGCAAAGAAGTTGGGCGTCGTCAGTGTTGATGTCCCTGGCACAAAATAAGCACCCGAAATCCCCACGTAATCGGCAACCTGAAAAGGGTACGTTGCCGGTGCACCAGCCGTGGTCGATCCAGAACTGGCAGTCGCGGTGTAGGTTGTCGGCAAAGGACTGCTGGGGCAATTCACACCCGGAACTCGCAACGACGAGACAATCCGCCAGTTGAGATTTGGCCCACCACCGGATCGATTATCAAAATCGGTCCCCGAAAAAGTGAGCGAGTTGAAGGCTGCCGCCTGATCGATCTGAGGAAGAATGGCACAGAGCCACGAGCGGGATGTCCACCCCTGCGAGTCGCGACGAAGGTTCGAGGGCAGACAACCAAAAACGTCGGCATAGTTGTGAACCGCCAGGCCCAGTTGCTTGAGGTTATTGCGGCACTGCGTCCTGCGGGCCGCCTCGCGAGCCTGCTGAACAGCCGGCAGAAGGAGTGCAATGAGGATCGCGATAATCGCAATCACCACCAGCAATTCAATCAATGTAAAACCACGGCGAAGACCAGCTTCAGACCTCATTCTCAAACTCCAGCTTCGGGAAAATGGGGAAAAACAACAAATTGATTTTGGCTGCAAAGAACATGCCGATATGCGCTTTGTATCCATAATCAAATTATTCAACAAGTTGAACACTCCCAACATCCGACTTCCACAATTTCCACAAAACATTATTTCATATACTCTTACAACGATTCAAAAAATCTCCCTTATATCGAGTAACGGAACACCCGTTCGCATAAAACCCATCGACTAAGGTCTTCGGAGCAGGGCTCTTGCCACGAAAGACAGCATCCATGTGCACGCAAAAGCAATTTATTTGGGCAGTGCTGCCAGGAATCAAACCGCTGCTCAGTGTGCTTGAAAAAGGGCTTGTTCGGCCCCGTTCCGAGACAGCCAGCGACGAACTTTCTATGATCGCCCGATGATCAGTGCCGAAGTGACATCCATCGCCTCAGGCCAACTGAAAATCGCGGAAGGAGAACTTGTGGGCATGCTTCAGGAACACACCATTGAGATTCGCGTACGGTATTCAGAGACCGATGCGATGGGCTTTCTGCACCATGCCAACTTTTTCAAATACTTTGAAATGGGCCGCATCGAACTGCTCCGGGCACAAGGCGGCTCGTACAAGGAGATGGAAGCCGCTGGCATTTTTCTGGTGGTGGCCCGCATTGGGTGCCAATACCATTCGCCCGCCTTTTACGATGATGTCCTCTCCTTAAGGACGATCGTGACCCAGGTTTCCATGTGCAAGATCGAGCACGAGTATCAGCTCCTCCGAGGCGACGTCAAAATCGCCACAGGCACCAGCACACTGGCTTGCCTCGATCGCGAAGGTCGCATTCAACGATTGCCCGAAGAAGTGACTGGCAAAGCCGCTTCTTGAGCGGCTCCCGCAACATTCAGGGTGATTTCAATCATCAGCCATCAGCCCGAACTCTTCGAGTTTTCGCTTGAGCGTCGTGCGGTGAATCCCCAGAAGTCTCGCGGCTTCCGACATATTCTGCCGACATTGATGCAGAATTGTTTGAAACAGCTCGGCTTCTGCTTGAGCCAGAAAGCGGGCATGCAATCCTGCATCTTCTTGTTGAGGTGCAGCTTCAATGGCAAGATTGGCTTGCAGTTTCGCTTCCTGCAGCCTCGTTTTCGCCCATTGCCGAACAGCGACTGTCAGCGGATCCTGCTCTCCCTTTGTTTCGGCTGTGGGAATCGCCTGGTGAATAGGCAGGGCTGCCGAATTCACTTGGGACGTGACACCTGGCGGCACTTCAAGGGGTGCCATCGCAGCCGGTAAATGCCAGGGTGCGGGTGAGGCCACTGGCGACATGATCAGAGCATGTTCAATCGCATTGCGAAGTTCCCGCACATTCCCATGCCATGGCCGCTCTTGCAACGCCGACAGAAACTCCGTGGTGAATTCCAGATGGGATCTTTTGGGCGCGACCTGCCTGAGAAAATGCCTTGCGAGATCCGGAATATCGGCCACGCGGTCGCGCAATGGAGGAAGTTCCAACTGGAATGTGACCAGCCGGTAATACAGATCGTGACGGAACTGACCACTCCGCACTGCATCCAGCAGATTCTGATTGGTCGCCGAGATCAAACGAAAATCGACGCGATGAGGCTGATCCGCCCCCACAGGCCAGATCTCACGCTCTTCCAGTGCTCGTAAAAGTTTCACCTGCAGCGCTGGCGGAATATCAGCCACTTCATCCAGGAAGACCGTACCGCCAGCCGCCTGATCAAAGACTCCCCGCCGGGAAAGATCGGCTCCGGTATACGCACCTTTCACATGACCGAACAATTCGCTTTCTGCCAATGCAGGATTCAGTGCCGCCAAATTGACTGGCACAAAAGGCCCCTTCTCTCGCCCGCTGTAATAATGAATTGCCCGGGCAGCGAGTTCCTTGCCTGTCCCACTTTCCCCATGAATATGGACACAGGCTTCAGAAGCCGACACGAGGGCAATCTGTCGAAAGACCTCCTGCATGACCGGCGAAGAACCCACCAGTTGATTCGCTTTGGCTTCATGGGGTTTCAGCTCAAACCGGTTCTCTTCGAGCTTTTGTGCGCTGTTCAACGAGGGCGTTGAATCAGCCGCCTGCTCACTTCCTGTCGCTGCAGCATTCGTCGCAGGAATGATCCGTTCGAGCAGTCGTTCCACATGGCTGAGCGAAAATGGCTTCACCAGATATTCAAACGCCCCTTTTCTCACAGCATCAACGGCTGTCGAAAGCTGCCCATAAGCGGTCATCACAATGATTCTTGGAAAAGCGCTCTGCTGCCGGATCGTTTCGAGGATCTCCAGCCCCGATTTTCCCGGCAGGCGAACATCCAGAAAGACCACGTCAAAACTTTCACGCCGGCTGCATTCCAGGGCCTCTTCGGCTGTGGCAGCAATCGTCGAAGTACAACCCAGTTGACGGCAAAGCCGCGCTAGCCCCCAGCAGATTGCCGGTTCATCGTCGACAATCAGAACATGACTCATTTGGCAGCTCTCCTCGAAGGATCGGCAGAACGATGCTCGACGACAGTTGTCGAGACAGTTCTTCGCCAATCCTTTTCCCGCAGCTTTCGATAATAGCCGAAGCGTAGCCTCGCTGTCTTTTCGATCACGCTTTGCCTGACCAATCTCGCCGAGTCGATCTTGTCAGGCTGGTGCGAACGAACGCCAGGCACGGCCATCATTTGCCGTTGCAATTCCTACGACCCTGAGAATTGTGGCTGCCGGACTCACCAGGATCAGGTGACGTGCATTTTCGCGTGGTTCGTGCTCACAACAGATCATCATACTAACCCATACGAGCGGGATGTGTCGCGTATTGGCGACGGGAAGTTTTTATCGAGCCTTCGTCGAAGAGTCCGCTCGAAAAGAATACTCACTGATTTTTCAAACATCGGAAGCAAAAGGCCTCGCAAAATGCTCCATGCTGTCATTCTGGCGGGAGGTAGCGGTGTCAGATTCTGGCCCGTCAGCCAGAGAAATCACCCCAAGCAGTTTCTGGCCCTGGCTGGCGAACAGACACTGCTCCAGCAAACCATCCAGCGGCTGGGCGGATTGGTTCCTCCCGAACGTGTGCTGATCTCCACCCGCGAGGCATTCCAACCGCTGGTTCTGTCGCAACTTCCCGAACTTTCCTCAAGCCAGTTATTGCTGGAACCTGCTCCACGCGATACAGCACCGTGCCTGGCCGTCGCTGCGGCATTAATCGCCCAGCGCGATCCAGAGGCCACGCTGGTCATCCTCCCCAGCGATCACATGATCGAAGATGTGCCAGCCTTTCAGCAGGCGCTGCAACTGGCCTCGAACACAGTCCATGAACACCCCGACTGCATGGTGCTGATTGGAGCTGTCCCTGCCTCGCCAGCCACAGGTTACGGCTATGTCGAAATGGGCCCTCACCTGAACTCCGAAGCAGTCGATGATTCCAGGGCCTCTCCCAGCGTTCATCAAGTTCGTTCTTTCCGCGAAAAGCCCGATCTCGCGACAGCCAAAGAATACTTGAGCACAGGTTCGTTTCTCTGGAGTTGCGGGATCTTTGTCTGGAAGGCGAAAACCTTTCTGGATGTGCTTTCAAAAAGTGCGCCGGATCTCTCGGCAGTGCTCGATGAATTGATGGCAATTGACAGACTCCAATCACCCGCCGCATGGAACGAAGTCTTCCTGAAATTCCGCGCGATCTCTGTTGATTACGCCGTCCTGGAGCATGCCCCAAGGCTGGGTGTTGTCCGGGCCAGTTTTGGCTGGGATGATCTCGGTTCGTGGGAAGCCACATCCCGGCATCTCCCTCACGATACGCATGCCAACGTCATCCGTGGTCAGCATGTCGGTCGAGAGACGGCCAACTGCATCATCCATTCAACGGATCAACATCTGATTGCCACTTGTGGCGTGGAAGATCTCGTGATTGTCCATACGCCTCAGGCCACTCTGATTGCCCGTCGCGGTGACGAAGCCGGGCTGAAAGCTCTTGTTGCAGAAGTCGAAAAGCGGCAAGCTTCCAGGACTTAGAGGCTGTTTTCTCGACCAAAAAATCAGCGACGGGTAGCCGGGCCAACTCGTGCCCAACTCGCAATACCCGGGTTGTCGTACAAGGTACGACAACAAGAAGCCGCGCCATGCACATGCCCCTCTGGAACCCTCGCCCGCGTCATCCTGGGAGAGGGCAGGGTGAGGGTCTTTTCCGTATCTCATTGTGCTGTGTGCCATGCTTGCAGCTCTGGGCTGACTATTACACACATCTCTGCATTCAAGTGTGACTGGAAACTACGGGGCTTAAAACGGGGTGGCTGGGGTCAAACGTCTTCGTTTGCCCCCAGGTCATGGGACTTTGGGATCAACAAGGACATAGAGACTATTTTCGCTACCAAAAAAACAGCGAGCAGACCTTTCTCTTATGAGAAGTCTCTGCTCGCTCTCAAAAGCGATGAAGCTTTAAAAGTCGTGATCAGTCGAGCCGCTTCACGCGAATGTTCTTAAATCGCACGACACTGCCAGGATCATGTGCCTGAAGTGCGAATGTTCCTTCATCGACCACGCGTGTGAAATCTTTGCCCGGCTTGGCATCAGCAGGTTCTGTGTAATCGACAACGACTTTGTCATTGACCTTGATCACCACATGCTTGTCTTTCACAGTAACATGCTCGGTAAACCATTCACCATCTTTCGCGGGAGCTTCGAGCACATCCTTAACGGCATAGAGACTGCCCGTCTTGCGTGGATCACTCTTATAGCTGTTGTTGACCTGGCATTCGAAGCCATGCTTAGGCCAGCCAGTATCCTGATACTTGGTATGGAAGTAGATCCCGCCATTGCTGTTCGGTTCTGTCCAGACATCGACCTTCAATTCGAAGTTCTTGAAGGGCTTATCATCACCCACATAAAACAGGTGGCTGCGATTGCCTTTGCAGACAAACGCACCATCTTCGATCTTCCAGCTATCGGGATTCTCATTGATCTTCCAGCCTTCAAAAGACTTGCCATCAAAAAGCTGCTTAAAGCCTTCTTCGGCCTCGGCGGCATTGGAAAACGCGGTGCCGACAAATGTCATCATTGTCAGAATGGCCAGAGTGCCCAGAGCTTTAGTCATGCGAATCATGGTGTGAAACTGCTCCTAAATCAGAAAATGGCGGCTATTCTGTCTGCTGAGCAGATCAGAACCTATTGATGCATTGCAGTCTAATCGCTAACACACTCTCTCACCAGCAGCGAGTTGAGATCCTCACTTCTTTTGGCTGGTTTCGTTGGAAGAACTACTTCTTGCCAAAGCAGCAGAGTCGCCCATCCGAAGATGTCGAGCCCACCACAAGGTATCCTTCGCCAACCACCGGCCCGGCATGAATTGACTTGCCGAGATTAAACTTCCACTGCACTTCACCACTCTCGATAGCCAGTTGATAGAGATTGCCATCATCGGATCCTACAAAGACCCGCTGGCCGACAATTGCCGGACTGCTGTCAACCCGGGCCCGCGTCGGAGTCGTCCACAAACCTTTGCCTGTTGCAATTTCAATCCCGTGAATCTGCTTATCCCGGCTGCCAATCACCAGAACTTTTTCCCCCAGCGCAGCCGACGAGTGGAAAGGAAACTCTTTGTCACTGGGGCGGTAACGCCAAGCAATCTTCATCTCCCGCCAGTTGACCGCGACGACTTCATTCGCATATGTCCCCACGTAAAGCAGATCACCACGAATGGCGGGCGAGGCAATCAGGTATGTCGAGAGGGGCAGGACAGAGAGTTCCTTACCGGTTTGCAGATCAATCCGGCGAAGGTGTTCGTCGCAACCGGCAATGAAGGCTGAGTTTTCAACAATACCCGGCGTGCAATGGACATAACCATCAGTGGCAAACTTCCAGAAAGCCGTCCCATCCTCCACTTTGACACAATGCAAAGCGTTATCATAAGAACCGAACAGCAGGCGGTCATCGACAACAACAGCCCCGCTATAGATCTCACCTTCCGTCTTGTAGATCCATTTTCTTTTGCCAGTCGCGGCATCAATCGCATGCATCACCCCGTCTTCATCGCCCGCATAGACCACGCCCCTCGAAATCGTGACGGGTGCTTTAAAACCGGGGGCAAAGCTGTTCGCAGGAATCTCATCAATCGACTGATACGACCACTCTTTCTGACCGGTCTTCAGGTCGAGACAGACAACATGACCCGATAAACAGGGTGCATAGACCTTGCCACCAGAAATCGCACAACTGGCCTCAATCTGATCACCCAGTGAAACCTCCCAGACAAGTTCCAGTTTCTCGGGCAGGCTGCTGGTAGCGACACCTGTCTGCAGCAGATTCTGACGGAAACTTGGCCAATGGGCCTGAGGACTGGCTGGATTCGAATCAAAAGGCCGATCTGTGATGACCTGATCTGTGGCAGACTTTTCTGTGGTAGGCCGATCTGTGGCCGACAGTTCTTGAGCAAAAAGAGTTGCCGTACCTGTCGCCAGGATTCCTGGCAAACTCACCAGAAAAGCCAGCATCAGTGGGAGAGAGCGCATCGGTAAAGCTCCTCAAGACTGTTGACATCGACCGGTCGCGGGTTGAAGGTGCCCGTCCATTGAACTGCAGCCGCCTGAGCCAATTCATTCAGTCGGCTCTCTTCAACGCCCAATTCCAGCAGGTTCGTCGGTTGGCCAGCCTGTCGGACAACCTGCTCCACAAAGCCTGCCAGAATTTCTCCAGCCTTCAATTTTTCACCACCCTGTTTTTCACGACCCTGTGCTCGATCAGATTTCGCATCACACGGCAATGTGGCTGCGAGTTCCGCATACAGGCTGGCGACTGCTGGCTCGTTGTACCGAATCACATGAGGCAACATGATCCCGATCGCCACTCCATGCGTAATGCCATAAGTCGCTGTTAAAGGATTGGCGAGTGCATGGGTCGCACCCAGCATTGAATTCTCAATCGCAGCTCCCGCCCAGTGAGCCCCCAGAAGTGCTGCCCCCCGTGCAGGAAGGTGAGCCGGTTCATCCAGCACGATCGGTAAGGCCTGTGACAACAGTCGAAAGGCGCGACGACTGAAGGATTGCGAGACACTGTTTCGGCGCGTTGTGACATGCGATTCAATCGCATGACTGAGAGCGTCAATCCCTGTGGCAGCCGTCACACTGCGAGGCATGCTGACAGTCAACTCAGGATCGAGAATGGCCACTTTGCATGAGGCCCGCTGATCGCCACATGCCATCTTGACATGCGTTTTTGCATCGGAAATCAGTGCGTAGGATTGAGCTTCACTACCTGTCCCGGCGGTTGTAGGAGCCACAATCAAAGGGAGCATCGGCCCTCTGGCTTTACCCACACCCCAGTAGTCGTGAATTGTGCCCCCGCCAGTCAGTACAAAGTTGACCCCTTTGGCACAGTCAATACTGCTGCCACCACCCACAGCGATCAGAAAATCGGCTTGAGCTTCACGGGCCACCTGCACCCCCTGATCGACATCGTCCGAGGAGGGATTCGGATGCACACCGCTGAAAAGTGTCGTAGCGACACCGGCTGCCTGCAGGCTTTGCAGACAGCGGTCAATGTGACCCGTCGCGAGAATGCCCGAATCGGTAAACAGGACCACACGCGAAGCACCATAATCCCTGGCAAGCTTCCCGAGCTGCAGGATTGAACCCGGCCCATAAACCACACGAGTCAGTGGGTTATAGTCAAACGGTTCAAGAAGTTCGCTGCCGAGAGCGCGCGTTGTCATACAGGAACAGTTCCATCATCTGGCTGTAAGAGCAATGTTGGCACTCGCAGGTGACATCGGGAGTTCAAGCGCAGAACAACTTTGTTGCCCCGGAGTTTCTTGAAGGCTCTTCATGGGGAAACGAGAGCCTTTTTCAGCACCAAAACGTTTTGTTCAACATCTAGACTACTCGAAAGCATCGCTGGTTGAAGCAGTGAAATCGCAAATCGGACACGATTTGCTCCAGCCAGCGATGAATCCAGAAGTTAATCAGCGACTTCGTCGTTACGAGGGGTGTCTTTGAAGCCCCCCTCGAGCTTGGCACCTTCCTTGATGGCAAACAATGTCGACTTGTTGGCAATGTACAGCACATCACCGGCCACCACTGGGGTCGAGTAGACCGCGTTCGACATATTGATTTCCCCAATGAGATTCATCTCTTTGGAAAGTTCAAAAATCGAAATGTCACCATCTTCGTCGCCAATGTAGACGCGGCCTTCCACAATCAGTGGCGAACCCCACGAAGCGGCAAACATGTCGTGAACCCAGTAAACCACGGGCTTGCCATTGGCGTCGACCTTCTTGGCATCGAGGCAATGGAACAGACCGCTGAAGTCGGCCACAAAGAGCAGATCATCCTTGATTGCGACAGTGCCGCAAGTGCGGTGCATCGTCTCTTCGAAGTCGAATTTTTTGTTGCCATTCTTGTCGATCTGGTCATAGTGCCAGACCACTGCCGAATTGGGATTCGGCTTTTCCACCTCACCTTTCTTCGAATCGAGGTTCTGGAGTCGGCGTGCTTCAAGTGGCTTGCCGTCTTTATCGAAAGCGAGAGTCGGGCTGACATCACCCCGCTTTTTCGGGTCAATACAGTACAGGTGCCCCTGCCCTTCCCCATGTTCAGGATCTTCCCCGACACCGACATACACGTAGCCGTCGTAGTAGACGGGAGTCGCAATGATGTGATTGCGTGTGGCCCGCCCACCCAGCAGATAGAGCGAATCTTTCGGGTTGCCGTCAAACTTCCAGAGGAGTTTGGCTTTGCCAGATCCATCACCTTTAGGATCAAAGCTGTAGACCCAGCCATCACCACCGCCAAAGACCACCTGGGCCTGACCATCCAGCACGAAGTGACAGGGGCTTGACCACTGTCCATGCAGAATGTTGGCCCCCGGACTGTCATCCGTCCACAGGACTTTGCCAGTCGCCTGATCCAGAGCAATAAAGCTCGGTGCATTGGGAGCCGGCAGATTGATGTGCGATTCATCCACACCATTCGAGGTATTCACAAAGATCACACCATCGACAGCGGTGATGGAGCAGTTGCACATATTGTGCTGAGACACCCCCAACTGGCCCATCATGTCGACGCGCCAGATGATGTCCGCCTCGTCTTTGTTCGAGTTGGGCTCAGAAACATAAGGCCCATCGTTTTCACCATCGTGGAAACCTTCGGCATCGAGGCAGACAACCTCTCCACGATTGGAGACATACCACAGCTTGTCTCCCTCAGCGTAAACCGCAGCACACACTCCCTGCAGAGGCCAGTCGTGCACACGACCAGTGGGCAATTTGGGATTACTGTGCTGCCACATAAACTTCCCGGTCTTCTCATCAAAACAGACAAGTGCTCCCAGATCGACATTCTTGGGATATCGCTTGATGTAGCCATATCCGTTGTTTGTGCCGACGTAAACTTTCCCGTTGGCGACCACCGGGTTGCCGTATGTCTGTGAACCCAGCGGAGCTGCCCAGAGAATATTTTCGCCCGACTCCAGATCCCACTGAGTAGGAATACTCTTTCCTTCAGGTGTGTTGTTGCGATACGTACTGCCACCCCATTGAGGCCAGTCTTTGGGCTGCACCTTCAAAGTGGCAATTTCCTTCAGTGCCGCAGCCGTAGGATCAAACTTGGTTCCCGAAGGTTCCGATGCCACCGCAGCAGAAATCATCAAGGATCCAGCCAGCGCCACCCGGCCAAGATTCTTCAGGCCAGACCTGGAAAAGCTTGATGATTTCAGATCTGCCGTTGGCAGCCTTTGCCCGAGAAGATGATTCAGCCACGCAAATTGAGACATGAGACGTTCCTATCAACGAGCCCGCAGGCATCACAATTTTATTTCAACAAAAACGATCGATCGACCACCCGCCGCCCAGACCTGCCGGGCTGTCAACGCGACTTAACTCCGCGGCGTGACCTTCACATTATCAAAGAAGATTTCCGTATCTTTGGCATTCCCGAACAGCCCGGGGCTGCCATGGAAATTGGCGGGTTGATCAATCCATTCAATCGTCCACGCTTCAGGCTCAGGCTGATCTTTCAACCACACCTTTCCACGGACTTTCGATGCGGGCTGACCATTGTGTTCAATCGTATCGACCACCATCTTCATCGTGTACCACGTATCCGGTTTCCATGCATAGGGAATCGTATGCACCTTCTGATCGTGCGGATACCACGAATAGGCCTTCACCTGCTGACTCGCTCCCATCAGTTCGATGCGATAGCGCTGATTCATCACCCCGATATCCGGCATGCGGGCATTCGGGTCAGCATTTGCCGAAACTTCGAGCGGAGCCGAAGCGACATCGGCCTGAATCGTGTAGTTGGCCATATCGGGCCGACCAATCCACCCCTGGCTGCGTGTTCCCTTAGGAATGGTCGTGATCTTGCACAGCACGCCATTCCCTTCGACCTTCCTCGGGCCCTTGGCAACCACCAGTGTGGCCCCGGTCTCGGGAGTCCCGACCCACTTGAAGCTGGCAAGAACCCCTTCCTTCTGCAGCAATTCCAGAGCGGGATTCAGCTTGGCCTGAGCCAACTCCTGCGTCGTCAGCTCTTCCAGCAGACCCAGATAACGGAAGAAAGTCGTCCGTGGCTGAACGGGAGTGCTGTCATCAATCTTGAGCTGATCTCGCCCCAGATTGCTGAACTGAGTTGTGAGATACACGTAGCATTTAGCAGCCAGTAGATTCTCGCTGTAGAGCTTTTTCCAGAGATCGTAATCCAGTCCGATATGCCGATAACGCATCCCAATCCCGGTGATAGGGACCACACCATCGGAGAAAGCAAACTCCAGTGGAAGATCGGGAATCACCCGGATCCGGGCCGTGGTCGAGATCTCCCCGATTTTGGCCGTCACCATCGATGCCGTATTGGAGGTATCAGTCGCCAGGCTGAATTCACCATCAGGATCAATCTTGCCAGTCCCGGTGATCGTGTAGGCAATCTCCTTCTCAGTCGCGGGGCGCAGGTACTGACCTTTGCTGTTGTAAAGCAAGATTTGAAACGCGAGTTTCTGCCCGGGCTTCATCACAGCTTCGGCTGGGACGATTGTCGCCGCAGCAGGTTGATCTTCGGCACCCACCGGTGCTTCCTGAGCCACTGGCGGAATAGCGTCGTAACTCACTTCAGGGTTGGCACTGCCAATGCAGTACATCGTCGTATCAGTCGTGACATACAACCGGCCATCAGCAATGATGGGCGACGCATTCACTTCAGCATCCAGCCGCATCGAATGAACTTTCTTCAGCCCCTTGGCTTCATCGGGTTCAAAAGTGAACCAGCGGCCGGTGGCATCCACTGCGTAAATCTTGCCGTCACCATAGACAGCACTCGCCCGGGCCATCGTGCCGATTTTCTGTTTGCCAATCAGTTTGCCACTCTTGAGATCGACCACGAAGAAGATCCCGCCATCGTCAATCGCGTAGATCCGATCACCGACAACGACCGGAGCACACTTGCCAATGTACTGCTCTTTATTTCTCCAGAGTTCTCCGGCTTTGGTCAGATTGCCGCGCTTGGTGGCATCGATGGCAAACAAGGCACCCATCTTTGTGTCGTCGAGATTTTCGTCACTATGCCCGCAGATTACGGTGCTGCCAATCACGATGGGCGACGTGTTAATGCCTCGTGGCGAGACATCATAGTTCCAGAGTTGCTTCCCCGTGCGTGGCTGGAAGCCGTACATGCTTCCATCACCAGCCCCCAGCACGAGTTGCACTTCGCCATCAATCACAGCAAACGTGGGAGTGCTGTAAGTCGTGTCTTCCGGACGGAGCTTGGTCGAAACCAGCCAGACCAGTTCACCATTGCGTTGATCAAACGCCATCAGACGATGGGCAGGTTGAGCGTTTTCGCCCCAGTTGATCAGCACACCACCGATAATGACCAGGTGCTCAAACACAATGGGAAAATTAGTACGGCCACCGTAAGTGGTCAGCATGCCATACTCTTCGCTCATCGAACGCTGCCAGAGAGTCTTTCCGGTCTCCGCATCAATGGCCTGTAGCAGCCCGCAAACACCCAGCGCAAAGACTTTCCCGGTGTGTGGATCACCCACCACACTCGACCAGCCCACGCGTGTATCGGGAACGTCCGATTCAAAGACGTTGAAAACATTTTCCCAGATTTTTTTTCCGGTCGCTGCATCGATACAAATGACTTTTTCCGCTTCCTCAGGAGTGGCCGGCTGATGCCTGACCAGCGAGTAGAGCTTGCCATTCATCACGATCGGAGTTGATCGTCCAGCCAGTTCGTCGTTCTTCCAGAGCACATTTTCCCCATCAGGAGACCATGTCGCTGGCAGATTCTTCGCCCGGGAAATCCCGTTCATCTCCGGCCCGCGCCAATGAGGCCAGTCCCCCGCATGAATCACTCCCAACGGGCTGATGGCAACCTGCCGATTGGGATTGACCTTAGGCTCACTGACAGGGGCTGCTTCCTTTTCGGATTTTTCCTGAGCCGCCGCCGGTGTATCTGCCTGTCCAAAAGAGACAGCCGGGGCCATCCCCAGAACTGGCGCCACCGTAAACAGCAAAGCCCACGTCGAGTGGGTCAACCATGCGAATCGCGGTCGATGGACGGCTGTATTGAGCTTGTGGGTGTGTCGTGCGATCAATCCGGTTGCCCCTTCTGACGGTGATTCATTGAGCTGATTTCGCCACTGGTCGTGCATGACATACTCGACCAGTCGCCTCAACCTTTCACGATACATATCAATGCTGCTCATCAGGTTAACACTTGTTTGTCTATCATGATGTGGCCCGAACACTCCCACAACCATGAGAGTCTTCAGTGCTCTCTGTCACTGCAATTTTCAAAAACAGAGCCTTGTTTTCCATTGGAGAAACATCACTTGGAAAACACCACTGGGGAAACATGTCGAGTCCCCGAACATATTCCTGTTTCCCATTAAAACCAGCGCCAAGCCTCGACATCTCAAGCTCGAACCCCAGGCAAGCCTGGAACTTGACCTCCCTGTCTACGAAGAAAACAGCCAAACAATTGGGAAAACATGTCGAAACAATTGATCTGCAACATCATGGCCGACGGCCGGAGCTTGCCGTTTCACGGCAATTCAACTTAATGACGCGGCGTTCCCGACACTGCAGCGAATCATAAACACTTGTTTTCACAACTAATCGACCATACTGCAAAGCCTACGCTCAGGCAAGCGCCGAATCGAGACAGGCAACCAGGCTCTGTGCGCCCGGCGAGCACTCGCCAGCCAGCGCCCGCACGTAACGAAAACAGCCGAGACCTTTTGCCAGGTCTCGGCTGCAAAACCTCTTCGATCGAAAGCTGATGGCTAGGCCGAAGCCCTGAGTGCTGCAGCACTTTCCCCCAGATGATTGAGCAGACTTTCAATCCTGGCTTCCAGTTCTCGCTGGGCAGCGCGAGTTCGCTCATCGAGGTCAACTCGAAGATCATGAAGGTCAGATTCCGGATGTCCAACTTCATCGATCCCCGCTGCCCGATGAGCCTCCACTGGCAGCTCGTCAGCCATTTCGAGTGCATTGGCCGCTGGCTCACGCTGTGAAGAAAGTGCCGCACGCAAGAGGGCCTGCACACCTTGCGGAGGCAAGGATCGTGGGGAATCTTCCAGACGCTCGTTTGATGAAGTCTCGCCGCTGGTTTTCCAGTTCATCAGTTCAAACAGCTCGCGGATTTCCTGTTCAAGCAAATCTCGAGAAACAGCCGCATTTTCAACTTGCGTCGCTGGTTCGCGATTGGTCTGCAACGTGACGGACCAGACCTCGCCACCGAACTGCAACTGATCGCCGTCTCTCAAGGCTCGTCGACGATAAGGGCGACCATCAATCATCACGACGGAAGAAAACTCCGTCGCTTCGATCCAGGCAGCTCCACCATCCAGACGAATTCTGGCAGCAAAATCAGCCACTGCAGGATCAGGGATCACCAGATCGCAGAACTCGGCTCTGCCAATGACGAACTCATCCTCTTCAATGGCAACTTCACGAGTGCCAAAATTCAGGAGAATGCGAGACACCCGAATCGGTTCAACCTGGGGCTGAGCCAGCAGGCTGGTGAGCATGGAATTCATCGAGATAACTCCAACGTCCTGTTGGCGGGAATGGCTGATGGCACTGGCAATCAATCGGCCAGCGTAAAGTGACAACTCCTCAGCCATTCAGAAAATCGGTTCGCCATCGCACCCGACTCCATGCCCGTCTCAGACAAATCGCGGAGACCACCTGCAGAATTTGCCGCTCGAACCCTGCGATTGGTAATTTGATCCGGTCGCGCAGACTCGACAGGCAAAAACCAGGGTTCTTTTCACACCTTCAGGCAAACTGCAGAAAGTTTCCGGGATAGGTGGTGCGATCCTGCAGTCTTACTCTCAAATCTTTTAGTCGCTCATGAAACCATCGCGAAAGTTCCAGACCGCGACTCTCCAGACGACTTCTGTGCAGTACGTGGAAGCCTTTCTGACAATCATTCAGAAATGTGCAAATTTTTTGAGGGGAATCAAAACTTCATCCTTCACTCACTTCGACTTGGTGAGCAGCCTGCCTAGAATCTGACAGATGCTCTGAAAGTGAACGGGCTTTCCGATTCTGAAGACAGGTGTGGCATGCTGGCTCGACGAGAACTTTTTCCGAATATCCTCGAAATGAACTACCAGTTCCGACAGCGAATGGGCTGCTCGGTCTATGTCGTTCACGATGCCGGCGAATGGGCCTTGATTGATATTGGTTTCGAAGACAGCACCGACGAAATCATTGATGCCATCCGACAGATGGATTTTGCCCTGTCTCAGTGCCGCTACCTGATCTGCACCCATGCGGATGTTGATCACATCCAGGGAATGAAACGGGCGAAAGAACTCATGCCTCAAGCCCGGCTGGTGGCTCATCCCCATGCCAGGCTACTCATGGAAAAAGCCGATCGAATCGAAACCTACGCGGAAATCAGCGCTCAGGGAATTTCCATCGATTTGAGCCCCATCCCTGTGGATGAATCGATCGATGAAGGGGATGTTCTCACGGTGGGGAACTTGAAACTCAAAGTCTGGAGCACTCCGGGCCACGCCAATGGCCAGCTCGCTTTTGAAATGGGCCCCTATCTCTTTTCAGGCGACAACATCTATCGCGATGGTGGTGTCGGCAATATCGATGCCCACCATGGTTCCGATCTTGTGGAATTCATCAAATCGCTCGAACGCATTCGCGATTCGAAGATCGAATGGCTACTCCCCAGCCACGGCCCTGTCTTCCGAAAGCAGTCAGCCCACATTCAAAAGACGATTGACCGCTTGAAATCTTACCTCAACCTCGCCGACTTCGGCACCTGCGCCACAGGCTGGCCACTCCTCCAGGAATGGGAAGAAGAGCTCATCCACGGCTTCGACCCGACCCAGGCGTAAGGCATTTTCAAAACTGCGATGCCAAGTCGAGTGCCACTGCTGGCTCGCCAGCAGTGCTCCTGCCTAACGGCCAACTGAGCCCACGAAGTCGCCGCCACTTCATGTTGGAAACTTTCGCGCATTCGCGAGAGAAAAGGAATTCACATATAAGTCGGTAAATTGGATTGCGACGCACAGACCTCATAAATTTAACGTTTTGTCCCCGGACAAATAATCCCCACTTTATGTCGTCAAAATTGCCACGGACATCTTCTAATCCCACCGACATAATTCTCGAAGCGCACCGATCGTCGGTGCCAATGGAATCTGGTCGTTTGCATGGCACCACTCTGCGTAAGTTCGGTACACCTCGGCCCACTCTTCATCCGTCTGGTCCGTGCAGAAAGCACTGCGCACAAGCCAATTGGCTTTCGGATGATCGAGCAGCGACAGTAACCAGTTAAAGTCCTTCATATCGACCGGAACTTCCACAAACGGATCAGCTATGCAAATGGAAAGTGCGCCCTGCACTTCCGTACGAAGTTCTTCTGAGGCAATCTGAGTACACCAATTCTGTAGCTTCTCTTGGAAGGGTGCGTAGCTGGGATCATAATTCATTCGACTTGAATTGCCGCAATGCCAGAAGAGCTCCGCAACGATCGCCAGGACTTGGTGAACTTCAGTCGTGGTGCCTTCCAGCAGTACCAGACGATAGGATTCGAGCATCTTGTCAAAAGCCGCCTGACGCGATGCACCATCCCGGGCGAGCAGGAAATCGCCTTCCAGTTCCTCGAACTCACTCAATCTCGAAATCTCGTCCAAACTTTTCTCCACCAGCCATCACGCCAGAATCTCGCGGATCACATTCCCTTCCACGTCTGTCAGCCGGAAGTCGCGGCCTTGGGAGCGGTAGGTGAGTCGCTCGTGGTTGATACCCAGAAGATGCAGAATCGTGGCGTTGAGATCATGGATATGCATCTTCTGATTCTCACTCACGATGTTATAGCTGAAGTCATCGGTCTCGCCGTAGACGGTTCCGGGCTTCATACCGCCACCGGCGAACCACATAGTAAAGCAGCGCGGATGATGATCGCGACCATAGTTTTCTTTCGTCAACGTCCCCTGGCTGTAGATCGTGCGGCCAAATTCGCCACCCCAGACCACCAGCGTATCATCCAGCATCCCCCGCTGCTTCAGATCTTTAATGAGAGCCGCACAAGGTTGATCCGCCGATTTCACTAACTGACGGATCTGCCCCGGCAACCCCCCATGGTGATCCCAGCCCCGCAGAAAGATCTGTGTAAATCGCACACCACGTTCTGCCAGCCGACGTGCCAGCAGGCAGTTATAGGCAAAGGTGCCGGGTTCATTCACCTCGGGCCCATACATCTCAAGCGTTTCTTTCGACTCATCTTTTAAATCGACAAGATCCGGCACAGAGGTCTGCATCCGGAAAGCCATCTCGTACTGGGCAATGCGGGCTGCAATTTCGGGATCACCCATTTCCTGCAGATGCTGCTGATTGAGTTCCGCCAGTCCATCGAGCATGGTCCGTCGAGACTGCGAACTGACACCTTTCGGATTGGATAAGTAGAGGACCGGGTCACCATTGGAACGCAAGGCGACTCCCTGATGTTTCGTGGGCAAGAATCCGGAACCCCATAACCGCGAGAAGAGGGCCTGTGTCTGAGCACCGGCAGCAATCTTCGAGTGCAGCACGACGAATGCCGGTAAATCCTGGTTGGGACTACCAATACCATACGAAAGCCAGGCCCCCAGACTCGGTCGCCCGGGAAGTTCGCTCCCGGTCTGAATAAATGTAATCGCAGGATCATGATTGATCGCCTCGGTATACATCGTTTTGACAATCGTTAAATCGTCAACAACGCCAGCCAGATGTGGTAGCAACTCGCTGATATAGGTTCCGTTCTGCCCATGCTGATTGAACTTGAAAACCGAGGGCGCAATGGGAAACCGCGATTGTCCCGAGGTCATTGTCGTAATTCGCTGGCCATTCCGAATCGAATCGGGCAGGTCTTTATCAAACCAGTCGACCATCTTCGGCTTATAGTCGAACAGATCGAGTTGAGAAGGCCCATCCGCCATAAAGAGCCAGATCACCCGCTTGGCCTTTGGCGCATGATGCAGGCCGGGTAATGCCCCCAGCGATGAAAGATCTGGCGGAACGGCACTACTGACTTCAGGATTCGCTGCCAGTGCCGGCATCCCGGAAAATAACTGCGGATTCAGCAGCGAAGCCAAAGCCGCCCCACCGAGCCCTGCGGCAGATCGCTGAAAAAAGTACCGGCGAACCATCTGCTGCCGAAGCTGTTCGTAAACCATATTCTGAAGCGACATATTGGTCATCCAAAGGTAGATTTTCTCAGGGATCTGAATAGACACAGACGATTAGTTTGTATTTCCAAATCAGGGGCGAAACTCAGGTTCCAATTCATCAAAGATCTGCGCAAGTCGGGATTTCAATTCAGGAGCGACTCGTTCGATCCACGAAGTATCAATCAATCCAATCTGAATCATGTCTTCAACATGAACCTGGTCTCGCTTGCGAAACGAAGTCAGTTTCATCTGAATCAAGCCATCCAGATCCAGCACTTTGTAGGCTCCCGTCGAGACACTTAGCGTCACATCAGGAGCCGGTAAAAGGTATTCTTTTCGCACCTTCTCATTGGCTCGAACCACATGAACAGCTTCTTCAAAACTTGAGTCTGACCCATCAAGGAAAAAATCAATGGTCGCGGCATGCCGATAAATAAATCCGGCTGACTTGACCGCCTCGCCAGCCGCCACCAGATCTTCTTTTCTTAACAGGACATCGACATTTTTCGTAAACCGGACTGCGGCTGGCTGAATACGCGAAACCAAGTGAGCGACTGCATTTCCCCCAACGATTGCATAGGGTACACCTGCATTTTCCAGGGCCGATGTGAATCGCTCCAGCCGACGCTGAATTCCATCAATCGCATCCATGACACCTCCAAAATTAAACGGCTTAAGTTCTAAATTCATGGAGATGGCCTTGGTTGCATTGATCATCCTATGTTTCCCGCCGCCTGTGGCTGGGAAACATCAAACACAATTCTTTAAGGGAAATCACTTTGTCCTGTTTATGTCATACTCTTTGAATCAACTAACCCTGCACAGAACGATGACCTTACCAACATGCCTTATGCACCATAACGCACCGGCAAAGCCTCTTTTTTAGTTCAAAAAACTAACTACTCTTTCGTAATCGCCGCATCGAGATTCAGCATCAGATTGGCCACCATGGTATAGGCCGCCAGCTCCGGGGCTTCCATCTGTCCGGGTTTGGGAAGTGTGCCGACATTCAGCAGTTCTTCAGCGGCCTTACTATCCGCACGATAAATCTCCAGTTGTTTTTCGAGGACTCGCTCCAGGACTGCCAATTCATCCGCTTTCGCATTCCGGCTCAAGACGCGAAGGCAGGCAAAATTCAGCCTTTCAGCGGCAGTCTCTCCCCCTTGACTGATCATCTGCCCTGCCAGATGCCGGGCGGCTTCGACATACTGGTCATCATTCATCAGCGCCAACGCCTGGAGCGGTGTATTCGTCCTCGCCCTGCGGACTGTGCACGTCTCGCGGGATGGAGCATCAAATGTCGTCATCGAGGGTGGTGGAGCTGTCCGCTTCCAGAAGGTATAGAGGCTGCGACGAAAGAGCGACTCTCCCTGATCAGGGGTATATGTCCGCGTATTACTACTTTGAAAAGCCACTGGCTCCCAGATTCCCGAGGGCTGATAAGGCCGCACACTCTTTCCACCTTTTCGTTCCACGAGCAGTCCCGATGTAAAGAGCACGCTGTCGCGGATGGTTTCGGCATCCAGCCGGAAGCGTGGACCACGGCCCAGCCACAGATTCTCAGGATCTTTTGCATAGAGCGCCGGAGTAACTTTAGACGACTGCCGATAAGCCTGAGACATCACGATCAGCTTCAAGAATTTCTTCTGATCCCAGCCAGATTCCATGAACTCGGAGGCCAGCCAGTCGAGCAGCTCCGGATGAGTCGGCCATTCAGCCTGTGATCCGAAATCGTTGCTCGATTTCACAATTCCAATACCGAAAACCTGCTGCCAGATCCGATTCACCGTCACTCGAGAAGTGAGTGGGTGTTCTCGCGAAACCAGCCACCTGGCCAGGCCCAGCCGGTTGCGTGGCAAGTCTTCAGGCATGGGTGGTAAGGCCGCTGGTGTCGCCCGCGTCACCTTCTCACCCGGCTTATCGTAAGCCCCTCGAATCAGCACAAAAGCCTCACGTGGCTGTGCCATATCTTCACTCACGAGCGTGGCAGGAATCTGTTTTTCGACACTATCAATTTCGCTTTGCAGCTTGGCAATCTGCCCATTCAGCGGTTCAAAGAGCTGGCGAGTTTCCGGATGCACATACTCGACAAAGTACTCGACAATCTGTTTCTGCTGGTTAGCATTCCGCTTGTCAGATTCGATCTTGATCAGCTTGGCGATATTGTCCGGAAGTGCCGGCTTCTTCTGTTGTTTCTGATAGTTTTCCCATGCGAGTAAAGAAGTGAACGATTCGCCGTTCTGAAGTGTCAACGTGCGAATCCCGGCTTTATCCCAGTACACAGTTCCACCGAACTGAGTAAAGGCCCAGCCATTCAGCTTGGAGCCCGAAGCCAGCCCCACATGCTGGGCATTGACAGAAATTCGTGTCCATTGTCCGACGGGTGGCAACGGTCCACCGTGTCGATGCCCCACGGTCCCTGCCTTGCCATAAGGGATCGCATCTTCGCCAAAGTAAACGCGATGCTCCCATGCACCGTCATTAAACTGGAGCATGATCGTCTTTGGTGGATTGGCAGGATCGAGATAGACATACGCGAAGAGCTCGTCTCCTTCACCAACCGCGAGTGGGGAACTCGCGCCGGTAAAGAAATGTTGATCCAGCCCCTCGGAGGTACGCGTGGATGCCAGATTTCCAGCGAGAACCGGGCCCTCAGCAGCCGTAATAAACTTCCATGACCCTGTGTTCGACTGGGGCTGGGCACCTGGCGGGAGAACATCATCGATCCAGATGTAGTCCCTGCGGGTCACAGTTAATGCATCAGCCGGGGCATCGAGCGATGGCTCGACATAGGGAGTCTCCTTGCGCATCTGCACCAGTTGCTGTTTTAAGGTCGCGATTTCTTTGTTGAGCTCCGCCATTCGAGCCTCTTGATCGGCCGTCGGCAATTTAAGGACAGGTGGTGGCAACAAAGCATTTCCATCCATGGCTCGATCACTCAAGCTGTTGAAGAAGGCATAGAGTGAGTAAAACTCCTTCTGGGAGATTGGGTCGAATTTATGGTCATGGCACGAAGCACATGTCAGCGTCAGACCCATCCAGACCGTCCCGACGGCATCTGTCCGATCAATCGCGTAGCGAACATACCATTCGGCATCGATGGCACCCCCTTCGCTCGTCGTCACATTGCAGCGATTGAACCCAGTCGCCACCCGCTGATCGAGCGTCGGTGCGGGCAACAGATCTCCCGCCAGTTGATCAATCGTAAACTGATCAAACGGCAGATTATTGTTGTACGCGTTGATGACCCACTCGCGGTAAGGCCAGAGCGAGCGCTCGTTATCCAGGTGCAGACCATGTGTATCACCATAGCGGGCCGCATCCAGCCAGTAGCGGGCCATGTGCTCTCCATAACGCGGCGAAGCCAGCAGCCGGTCGACCACTTTGCTATACGCATCGGGCGCAGGATCTGTCACAAAAGCCTCAACCTCTGCCGGTGTCGGTGGCAACCCTGTCAGGTCAAAAGTAACCCGCCGGATCAGCGTCACCCGATCGGCGTCATCGGCTAAGCTCAAACCCTCTTTTTCGAGGCGGGCCTGTAAAAACTGATCAATCGGAGTACGAACTCGACTGTCATTTTTGACAGCGGGAACAGCAGGCCTTTGAATTGGCAGGAACGACCAGTGCGCCTCATATTCCGCACCTTCACTGACCCACCGCTTGAGTGTTGCCAGTTGCTCGGGAGTCACGGTTTTGCCACTCTCCGGCGGTGGCATCTTGAGATCAGGATCATCTGAGAGGATCCGCGAGATGATCTCGCTGGCAGCGTGATCGCCCGGGACAATCGGCTTCACTCCGGAAGCAGTTTGGGCGACAGCCGCTTCCCGCTGATCCAGCCTCAGCCCGGCTTCCCGCTTCGCACTGTCCGGGCCATGACATTGAAAACAACTGTTCGACAGGATCGGACGAATATCCCGATTGAACTGCAGCTTTTCACTGGCACTGGCAACCTGCGGAATGGTTGTTTCCAGAGCTGTTGCCAGACAGATAGCCACGAATAATCTGCCAGAAAGACGGATGCCGCGCAGGTCAAAAATCATAGGGGATGCTCTTTCAGGGATGAGGCACTCAGGGAAAAACAGACTTCAAGTCGTGAAATCCCTTAAATGCACCTGTCAGCTTGATGTTTCAGCAGGCGGGAGATGATCGATCAGCGAGATCATCCGAACAGCGGACCAATCCATATTGCAGCATACGATTGTGGAATTGTCCACAAAATTCGCGAGATTGCCTCGACCAGCGATCCATCTTCCCCAGGCAATCTCCAGCAGTGAAAAACCTCGGCAAAACTCTGAGTGTCCCTGTCAAAAAGAGAATGGATGGTTCGAGGGGGGTAACCCTCGAACCATCCATAAGTAATGGCAAAAGAC
>VFQR01000348.1_pt1 | contig 73147 bp, 70 predicted proteins | sample 3512321 | NCBI WGS metagenome assembly VFQR01 (sample SAMN10412374, study PRJNA504923) | tailings metagenome | isolation source: Relicate 3 Philex TSF1 revegetated site | place: Philippines: Tuba, Benguet | collected 2017-08-29 | reverse complement strand
GCCGGAGCTTCGCCACGATCTCCTCCGGCGTGTGCGCCTTCTTCCGTCCCATCCCACCCACCCCTTCGCTGCCGCCGGACTACTTTACCGGCGGACCGCCTCTACGGGCGCGGGTCAAGTTCCGACGGTGGACCACATCCGGCTTATGGGACGTCATGCTCGAAGCCTTGGCCGATGGCGACGGTGACGCTGACCTCCTGCAGATGATCGACAGCACCAGCGTCCGGGCGCACCACTGCGCCGCCGGCGGAAGGGGGGATTCATCGCCAGGGTCTTGGGCGCTCGCGAGGTGGCTTCACGAGCAAGCTCCACATCCGCGGCAATGCGCACGGCCTGCCCATCGCCCTGCACGTGACCGCCGGGCACGAAGCCGACTGCGCGAACTACGACGCGCTGATGGAGGCGCGACAGCGACCCCGCCATCATGCTCGGCGACAAGGGCTACGACAGCGACCAGATCCGGCAGGACCTCCGCGACCGTGGCGCCGTGCCGGAGATCCCGACCAAGCGGAACCGCCATGTCCAGCACAGCGTCAGCCGTTCCCTCTACGCCCTGCGCAGCCGCATCGAGTGCTTCATCAACCGCCTGAAGAACAGCCGCCGCGCCGCCACCCGCTACGACCAGACCGCCGACAGCTTTCTCGGCTTCGCCGCCCTGTCATCCATCCGCCTGTGGATCACGTTCGGCAACGCGACCTAGAGGATCGGCTGCTTCCTGTTCTTCTTTGGCGGGATGCAGGCGACGATGCCGCGCTCGGCGAGCGCGGTGCGGAGCGGATTGCTGTCGTAGCCACGGTCGGCGACCAGCTCGCGCGCAGGCGGGAGCAGCGGGGCGAGGATGTGGGCGCCCTTCTGGTCATTCATCTGCCCAGCCGAGAGCATCATGACGACGGGGCGGCCCTGGCCGTCGCAGACGGCGTGCAGCTTGGAGTTCAGCCCGCCCTTGGTGCGGCCGATGCAGCGATCAAGCGCCCCCTTTTGAGGAGGCTGGCCGCGGTGCGGTGCGCCTTCAGGTGGGTGCTGTCGATGATCAGCCGGTCGGGCTCCCCTGCTTCACCGGCCAGGGCAGCGAAAATGCGGCTGAACACGCCCATGCGGCTCCAGCGGACGAAGCGATTGTAGAGGGTCTTGTGGGGGCCGTAGCCGGGCGGGGCATCGCGCCAGCGCAGGCCGCCTTGGATGACGAAGATGATGCCGCTGACCACGCGTCGGTCGTCCATGCGCGGAATGCCGTGCGAGAGCGGGAAGTGCGGGCGGATGCGCCGCATCTGCGCCGGGTGAGCAGGAACGGGACGGACATGGCAACACCTCCGCCTCGTCCAGAATCACGCCCGCCCGCGTCGCCGCAAGCAGATCAATGGGTCCTGAGCCTGGCTCGCTTCCTGGAATCGGTACTAAATCGGCCAAGTGAACAGCTTTGGAGTGACCCGGGGCGACGGAGGCGCGGCGGGCTTGGGTGGAGACTCGGCTTCGTGGGGCAACTGGCGGAGAGGGTGCGCCGGGATTCGAACCGTCGGCAGCGCGCTGACCTGGAGCGCGGTGCCAGCTACCCTGCCTCGGCGCCCACTGGACCGCCGCCCAAAATGGGCAGGTAGGCGTGCATGCCCGGATCGCAAATTGCAGATACTCCTCCGAGCGTCAGGCGTCATTGGCCTGTGGCGAAGTGCGACGCGCAGTCGAGGAACGAGTCAGGATGCCTATGCGAAAGCTGCTTCTCGGGACCGCGTTCGCCCTCTCGACGGCGCTGGGAGCGGCCACTTGCCCCGCGCCAGCCGAGGCCCAGTCGCCCGTGCCGACGCGGCCGAACATCCTGATGATCATGGCCGACGACGTCGGCTACTGGAATGTCGGCGCGTACAGCCACGGCATGATGGTGCCGACCCCCAACATCGACCGCATCGCGCGCGAGGGGATGCTGTTCACCGACCACTATGCCGAGGCGACCTGCACGCCGGGCCGCGCCGCCTTCATCACCGGCCAGTACCCCGTGCGCACCGGGCTGCACACTGTCGGCCTGCCGGGATCGCCGATCGGCATCGACCAGCGCGATCCGACGCTCGCCACCGTCCTGCGCCAGCAGGGCTACGTCACCGCACAGGTCGGCAAGAACCATCTCGGCGACCTCAACCGCCACCTGCCGACGGTGAACGGCTTCGACAGCTTCTTCGGCAACCTCTATCACCTGAACACCGAGGAAGAGCCCGAAGATCCGGACTGGCCGACCGATGCCGGCTTCAACCAGCGCTACCGCCCGCGCGGCGTGCTCGACTGCGTGGCGCTGTCGGCCGACAACCCTGAGCCGCCCGGCGATGCGCGCTTCGGCCCCTGGGGCGCGCAGCGCTGCACCGACACCGGAGCGCTCACCCGGGAACGCATGCAGACGGTGGATGACGAGTTCCTCGCCCGCTCGCTCTCGATCATCGAGCGCAGCGCGCGCGAGAACCGGCCCTTCTTCCTGTGGCACAACACGACGCGGATGCACATCTACACGCATCTGCGCCCGGAGAACCGGCTGCTGGCACGCCCGCATTCCTCGGGCGACGATCTCTACGGCGCCGGCATGATGGAACTCGACGCGCATGTCGGGCGCATCCTCGACCGGCTCGAGGCCCTCGGGCTGCGCGACAATACCATCGTGATGTTCACCTCCGACAATGGCTCGATGTCGGCCTGGTGGCCGGATGGCGGCACCACGCCCTTCCGCAGCGAGAAGGCCACGACCTGGGAAGGCGGAGTGCGCGTGCCCATGCTGGTCCGCTGGCCCGGCCGGATCCGCCCGGGCAGCGCCTCCAACGGCATCCAGTCGCACATGGACCTGTTCGTGACGCTCGCCGCCGCGGCCGGCGTGCCCGATGTCGGCGCGCGGCTGCGTGCGAGCCACAACGTCATGATTGACGGTGTGGACAACCTCGCGCACTGGACCGAGGGCCGGCCCTCGGCGCGGGAGAACTTCTTCTACTACAATGAAGGTCGGCTGACCGCGATGCGCTTCGGCCACTGGAAGTCGCACTTCGAGACGCGCGACGGGTTCTTCGACGCGTTCCGCCCCAGCGCCCTGCTGTTCAACCTGCGCATGGACCCCTTCGAGCAGCGCGACGGCCACCGCTCCGCCCTGATGGCCATGCGCAAGGCCTTCCTCGGCGGCGTCATCCGCGACCTTCTGGCGGAGCACACGCGCAGCCTGGCGGAATTCCCGCCGCGGCAGGAAGGCGGCACGCTGCGCCCGCGGCCGCAGTGACGCTGGGGCCGGGGGATGCGCGAGCCTCCTCCGGCCGCAGGGTGCTCAGCGCTGCGGCAATACAGCGTCAGGTTGAGGCGGAGTTCCCAGCTGCCGGCACCGCCCTGCGGCATGGTGTTGTAGGTGACGCCACCGCCCACCTGCAGGTAGCGCTCGCCGAGCGCGACGACCTGGCTGATGCCGAGCGAAACCGGGATGGACCACTGCCGCCCTGTCGGCAGTTCCCAGTTGTAGGTCATCTCGGGATTCAGCGCCGCGGTGCGCCCGCCCCCCGAGGTTGTACGCGATGAAGGGCTGGAAGGTCGTGGTGGTGGTGCGCAGCGGCGAAGCCTCTGGCATCGCGAAGGTCCGGAGCTGGGTCGCCAGGACGCCGACCGTCACCGGGTCCCCCTGGCGGGCGACGATCGAGGTCGGCCCGGCTGCCTAGTGGCGTGAACCGAGGCTGCGCTGCGTCGTCGTCGGCAGCGAAACCGACGGTCCGAAGCCGATGAACCACGGCCCGCGCGGCGGCGCCACGAAGTCGGCGTTGAAGGACGTGTCGCCGAGGCCGAAGGTGTCCTCCGGCGCCTGGTTCAGCGACACCGGCAGGATCGTGCGCGTCAGCAGCGCCCAGCCCCCGGGCAGCGCGAAGGGCACGACCGGCTGCAGCCGGAGCTGCGCGTTGGTGCGGCCATCGCCCGCGCCCGGCTGGAGGCGGACCTGGCCGTTCAGCGCGGTGACGCTCGCAGCGGGGTTGGCCAGGGTCTGCGCCACCGCCTCCACCGAGCTTTGGCCGCGGGCGACCGCGGGTGCCCCGAGGCAGGCGACCGACACGAGGATTCGGGCATGGACGCCCACGCGGGCGGTGTCGGCGGCGCGGCCGGGCGCGCGCGGGAAGGGATGCCTGGCCGGCCTCGTCACTCGCGGCTGCATCGCGATGGAGTGGCTCCGTCGGCAACCGGACCCGCAAGGCGCTATCTCGCGGCGGCACGGATGACCACTGACAGCATGTGCAGCGCTGCGCCGATGCGGCCGCCCGAATAGGGCAGCGGGGCGCGGACCTACTCGGCCGATGCGGTCCGGCGCGTGTCCTTTGCGTCCGTCCCTGTCGCCCCGGCCAGCGTCACCAGGCGGGCGAACAGGCGTGCCAGCTCGCCGACGGCGCCGTCCGTCAGGTCCTGCAGATCGTCGCGCGCACGGGCGCCGCCAGTCTCGGTCGCCGCCAGGGCCCATGCCCGATTGGGCAACCGCTGGATCAGGCCGGCTTCCGCCAGAAATGCCAGCTTGCGCCGCACCGTCTCACGAGGGATCCCCGTGACCTCCGCCAGACTGTGAGCATTGATCGCGCTGCCCGGCGGCACCTTGTCGCTGTAGAAGTCCGGCAGGATGCCCGGCGGCACCTGCTCGAATTCCCGCCGCGCGGCCGCGAGCGCCGACAGCCCCAGCACGCCGAGCACCACGACCGCGTCAAGGTCGCCGAGCCGCCGGCGACATTGCGTCAGGTGGTCGAGCAGCATCGCCGTCCAAGCGTATTGCGCCTCGACGAAGCGATGCCTGAAGGCGCGGCGCACGGTTTCCGCGGCCGCCATCGCCGCGGCGTCGGCAGCATCGGACGAAGGCCGGTTCGGTGGCTTCTTCAGCTGGCGCATCGCCGGCACGTTACCGAGGGGCAGGGCACCTGGGAATCGGGGGCGGCGGTACGGCGGCGTGCGACCGAGGATCCGCGCGGGGAAGGAAGCGATTGCGTCGCACGAAGCGCCGCCCAGAATGGGCACCGGCCGGTTTGACCGCGCGGCTCCTTGCCCTGACGCTCGGCGTGACCAAGCCCGGCCGCCATACCCGCGCCGCTCGGGCTCTTGCGTGGAGGAGCCCGGCCCATGAGGCAACGTGGCGGCGCCGGCCGCCGCCGCAGAACGCCGCTCATCGCGACCGCGATGCTCTGGGTGTTGGCCGCCGCCTCCGGGCCGGCGCTTGCCCAGGGTGCGCCCTCTCCTCTCGTGTTGCTGGACCGCGATGGCGTGCGGCTGACCGGAACGCTCGAGGGGACCGCTGCGGGGCTCGCGCATGCCGGCCTCTGGTACGGCCTCGCCCGGCGCTTCGGCGGGGCCGGGTTCGACGAACGCCGGGTCTGGGGTGAGTTCGCCTTCGCCCCAGGGATCGAGGCGGTGTGGCAGGTCGCGCCTCAGCTCGCCCTCTACGGCGGCGTCAGCGTCATGGCGGCGGGTACGCTCGGCCGCGACGCTTATGACTCGGGCAATCGCGGCGCCGTGCGGCCGGAGAACGCCTATGCCGGCCTGCGGACCACCAACCCCAATGGCGCCTGGAACCTCGACATCTCCGGTGGCGCGCAGCGCTACCAGGTCGGCACGGGGATGTTGATCTTCCAGGGCGCGGGCAACGGCTTCTCGCGCGGGGCGGTGGCCACGCTGCCCCGGCGTGCCTTCGGCAACACCGCGATCCTGCGCGTCTCGCGCGAGGGCTTTTCGGCCGAAGCGTTCTGGCTCGATGCCAATGAGGTGCCGAGTTCCGACACGCATACCGAGCTGGCGGGCGGCGTCGTGCAGTACCGCTGGGATCCGGGCACGCGCGTGGGCTTTTCGGGCTTCCGGGCGATCCGCTCGACCGCGGTCTATCCGGTGGCGCCCGCCGGCCTGCTCGAGGATGCGCGAGAGGGGCTCGTCACATGGCATGGCTTCGGCGAACTGGACGCCACCCGCATCGGGCTGCCCGGCGCCTCCATGCGGGGCGAGTTCGCCGTGCAGCGGAACGACCGCATCAACCTCGAGGCGCATGCCTGGTTCGTCGAGGTCGCCTATCGCTTCGCCTCGCTGCCCTGGATGCCGCGGCTGTCCTACGGCTATGCGACCTTCACCGGCGACGATCCCGGCACGCGCCGGATCGAGCGTTTCGATCCGCTCTTCTACGGCAACGGCCTCGACAACTGGTTCTTCGGCGCGGGCGGCGGCTACACGGTGCTCAACTCGAACCTCGACGTGCACCGCGTGGCCCTCGACCTGGTGGCGAGCGAGCGGGACTTCATCAAGCTGCTCTACCTGCGCCTCGCCGCCAACCGCACGAACAGTCCGATACAGTTCGGGCAGGCCACGCGGATCTCGACTGATGGCGGCAGCCTCTTCCTTTCCTCGGGTGTGCCGACGCCGCATCTGGCGGACGAGGTTTATGCGCAGTGGACCCGGATGCTCACGCCGCAGGTGGCGCTTACGGCCTGGGGGTCGCTCGCCTTTCCGGGCGCCGGGCTCAACGCCGTCGGCGGCGACCAGACCTGGCAGTCGGCGGGCCTGACCTTGTCGGTGCGGTTTTGACCGATGGGCAGGGCATGACACCGGATGCGCCGGGCGCCGCCGCAGGCGCGCCTGACGCATCCACGGCCCCGCCTGGCATGGCATGGATTCCCGGCGGGACCTTCCGCATGGGGTCCGACCAGCACTACCCGGAGGAGGCGCCGGTGCACCGCGTGGCGGTGGACGGGTTCTGGATGGACGTGACGCTGGTGACGAACCGGCAGTTCGCTGCCTTTGTCGCCGCCACCGGCCATGTCACCACCGCCGAGGTCCCGCCCGATCCCAAGGACTATCCGGGTGCGCTGCCGCACATGCTCTTCGCCGGCAGCCTCGTTTTCCGCAAGACGAGGGGTCCCGTGGACCTCTCGCAATGGGGCCTATGGTGGGAGTTCTGCCGCGGCGCCTGGTGGCGCGCGCCCTACGGGCCCGGGAGCAGCCTCGATGAGCTGGAGGACCACCCCGTGGTCCATGTCACCTACGCCGACGCCCTCGCCTACGCGCGCTGGGCGGGCAAGGACCTGCCGACCGAGGCCGAGTGGGAATTCGCCGCCCGCGGCGGCCTGGATGGCGCGGCCTTCGCCTGGGGCGAGACGATGCGGCCGGGCGGGCGGATCATGGCCAACACCTGGCAGGGCGCCTTCCCCTACCGGAACACGCGGGAGGACGGGTGGGAGGCGACCAGCCCCGTGCGCTCGTTTCCCGCCAATGGGTACGGCCTCTGCGACATGATCGGCAATGTCTGGGAATGGACGCAGGATTTCTGGGCACCGCGGCACGACGCGGAGTCCGGAAAGCCCTGCTGCATCCCGCTCAACCCGCGCCGCGCGAGCGTCGCGCAGAGCTACGATCCGGCCCAGCCTGCGATCCGCATCCCGCGCAGGGTCCTCAAGGGTGGCAGCTTCCTCTGCGCGCCGAACCACTGTCGGCGCTACCGTCCCGCCGCACGCCATGCCGAGGCAGAGGACACCTCGACCTGTCATGTCGGCTTCCGCTGCGTGGTCCGGGCTCCGCACCCAGGCACCCCGACGGGATGAGGACGATCGCCCGTGCGCCTCCGCGCAACGCATGGGCAGGCTTCCTGCGACAGACGCGCACCGCGCAGGATCGCGCTGGAGGTGACTGCCCTTGACGCTCGATTCGACCGGAACGCTGGCGCTCGCCGCGGCGATCCTTCTCGCGGGACGCTTCCTCAACGCCGGCATTGCGCCGCTGGCGCGCTACAACATCCCGCAGCCTATCTCGGGCGGCCTCGCTTTCGCCCTGCTTGCCGCCGGGCTGCATGCCTGGGGCGGATTGGTGATCGAGACGTCGGGCGCCCTGCGCGCACCGCTGCTCCTCGCCTTCTTCGCGAGCGTGGGGCTGTCGGCCGATCTGGGCCGGCTGCGCAGGGGAGGCCCGAAGCTCTTGCTCTTCCTGGCGTGCGTGGTGCCCTTCCTGATGCTGCAGAACGCGGTCGGTACAGGTTTCGCCATCCTGCTCGACCAGCATCCGCTGATCGGGCTGGTCGGCGGATCGGTCACGCTCGTCGGCGGGCACGGCACCGGGGCGGCCTATGCGCGCATCTTCGAGGAGACGCACAGCCTCGCCGGTGTCATGGGCCTCGCCATGGCCTCGGCGACCATCGGCCTCGTGCTCGGCGGCGTGGTCGGCGGGCCCGTCGCGCAGTACCTGCTGCGCGGCCGGGTGCAGGTGGCCATGCGCCCCGCGGCGGCGATGGTCGAGGAGAGAAGCGAGCCTGCGACCACGGAGGGAGCGATCGTCACCACCTGCCTGGTGCTGTTCTGCCTGCTCCTTGGCGGCTGGATCGCCTCCCTGACCCAAGGCCTGCCGGTCGCGCTGCCGGATTTCCTGTGGTGTCTCTTCGCCGGCGTCGTGGTGCGCAACCTGATCGGTCCGGCGCTGCGCCTGCCGGTCTCGGACGCGTCCATCGACCTGGTGGGCAGCACCGCTCTCGCGCTCTTCCTCGCGATGACGATGGCCACGATCCGGCTGTGGGAGCTGGCCGCGCTGGCTGGGCCGCTGATGGTGATCGTCGCCGCCCAGGCTGCCTTTGCCGTGCTCTATGGCGTCCTCGTCGTGTACCGGGCCATGGGGCGCGACTACGAGGCGGCGGTCGCGACGGCCGGTTTCCTGGGTTTCTCCATGGGCGCGACCGCGACGGCCATCGCCAACATGCAGGCGGTGGCGAACCGCTACGGGCCGGCGCCGGTCGCCTTCCTCGTGGTACCGCTGACGGGTGCCTTCTTCATTGACCTCGCGAACGCCCTCGTCCTCACCGGCGCCCTGACACTGCCGGTCTTCGGGGAATGAACGCCATGCTGCGCCGCGTCCTCCTTGTTCTCCTTACGCTGTGCGCGGCGATGCCGGCCCGTGCGGTGCCGGAGACGGCCGAGCTGCGCGCCCTCATCGAGGCGCGCATCGCCGAGGCCGCGGGGCCGGGGCTGCTCGAGGTCGTGGCCTTTCGCCACATGGGGCAGGCGCCGGACCCGTCGGGCGGGGCACGCATCGCCTATTTCGCGGCGCGCCTGCGCCTGACGCGCGACCATGAGTTCGGCTCCTGGGATGGGCGCAACCTGCAGGCCCTCGCCGCCGCGCTCGGCGCCGGGCCGCGCGCGATCGCCGGCGCCAGCCGGGACGGCAATCGCGCCGGCGACGAGTTGCGCGTCAATGGCGCGCTACGCTTGCGGGAACAGGCCGGGCGCTGGGTGCCGCTTGCCGCAGCGCCGGAGGAGACCGCCGTCGCCGCCTTCGACGGTCGGGGCGGGCGCGCCGAGCGTCTCCTTGCCGCCATCGGCACCGCGCTGACGGCCGGGGAGCAGGCCGCCGGTGGGCGCTTGACGCCGGTGATCGAGCAGGAACTCGCCCAGGCCTGGCGCAACATTGAGGCCCGGCAGGCGCGGCTGCGCCAAGGCATGCCGCTTGCCGGCGGGGCGAGCGGATCCGAGTACGCGCGCCTGGCCGATGCCATCGCCCGGCTGCCGCCTGGGGCGGGGCTGGGGCAGGTCGTCTCGCTGCCCTCGGCCGGGAGCGTCGAGAACATGCGCCTGCTGGCCGACGGCACGGCCCTCATTGCCATCGCGCAGGCCGATGTCGCCCTGCGCGCCCTGCGCGGCGGGGAGCCGGACTGGGACCTGCCGGCGCTGCCGGGGCTGCGCGCGATCGCCGCACTCTATCCCGAGGCGTTGCACGTCGCCGTGCCGGCCCCATCGCCGGTGCGGAGCATGGCCGACCTGCGTGGGCGGCCTGTGGGTGTCGGCGCCGTCGGTTCGGGCACGCGCATGACGGCGGAGGAGGTCCTGCTGGCGCACGGGCTCGACGCCACGACCACGCCGCGCATCGTGCTGGCGCCGGATGAGGTGGCGGGCGCGCTGGCCACCGGCCGCATCGCCGCCGCAATCACGGTGAGCCTCGCGCCTTCGCAGGCCGTGCTGCGCCTGTCCGACACGCTCGCGCTGCGCTTCCTGCCGCTCGCAGAGGAGGCGATCACCCGCCTGACGGGACCGGGTCACCCGCTGCTGCGCGCGAGCATCCCATCGCACACCTATCCGGGCCAGGCGGAGGGTGTCCTGACCGTCGTGGTGCCGGCCGCCCTGGTGACGACCGGCACGCCGACCCAGGCCGAGATCGCGGCGCTGCTGACGAAGCTGTTCGAGGGACGGGGCATCGCGGGCGCCGGCGGTCCGGCGGCGCTGATGATCCGCCGCGAGACGGCGCGCGGTCCCCTGCCGCTGCCATTCCACGCCGCGGCGCGGCAGTTCTTCGGGTTGAGTTCCGAGTAGCCCGGGCGGCCGCCGGATCGGCCTTCGCAGCCGCGAACACTGCGTTGCGACCGCTGGGCCGATGTGAAGGGAGCGGCGGATGTTGGGCTCAAGACCCATTGATCTGCTTGCGGCGACGCGGGCGGGCGTGAGTCTGGACGAGGCGGAGGTGTTGCCATGTCCGTCCCGTTCCTGCTCACCCGGCGCAGATGCGGCGCATCCGCCCGCACTTCCCGCTCTCGCACGGCATTCCGCGCATGGACGACCGACGCGTGGTCAGCGGCATCATCTTCGTCATCCAAGGCGGCCTGCGCTGGCGCGATGCCCCGCCCGGCTACGGCCCCCACAAGACCCTCTCCAACCGCTTCGTCCGCTGGAGCCGCATGGGCGTGTTCAGCCGTATCTTCGCCGCCCTCGCCGGCGAGGCGGGCGAGCCCGATCGGCTGATCATCGACAGCACCCACCTGAAGGCGCACCGCACCGCGGCCAGCCTGCTGAAAAAGGGGCGCCTGATCGGTGCATCGGCCGCACCGAGGGCGGGCTGAACTCCAAGCTGCACGCCCTCTGCGACGGCCACGGCCGCCCCGTCGTCATGATGCTCTCGGCAGGGCAGATGAACGACCAGAATGGCGCCCACATCCTCGCCCCGCTGCTCCCGCCTGCGCGCGAACTGGTCGCCGACCGCGGCTACGACAGCAATCCGCTCCGCACCGCGCTCGCCGAGCGCGGCATCGCCGCGTGCATCCCGCCAACGAAGAACCGCAAGCAGCCGATCCCCTTCGACAAGGCGCTCTACCGCCAGCGCCACCGCATCGAGATTGCCTTCGGCCGCCTCAAGGACTGGCGCCGCATCGCAACCCGTTACGGGGGCCGCCGATCCAGGCGATCCGCTTCGCTGTCGCTCCCACCGTTGGCGTGGACCACCGGGGTGAGTTCGGCGAGCCTGAACAGGGTGTCCAGAAAGGTCGGCTGGGTGCCCGGTATCCGGGTCCGCTCCGACGAGAACTCCTCGAACAGCTTTCTGCGGAAGCCATGCTTCACCGTGGGAGCGTTGCCGTACCTAACGTTCGAGCTCGGCAAGCAGAGCGTCAGGGCGTTCTTGCCTCGTAGATCGCCGCCATCGCGAAGGGGTCTGGCTTTCATGCGCCAGGTAGATCCAGTTGCCTTCGAAGATGTGCTTCATCTCAAGCTCGAAGAGCTCGGGGGCGGTGAGGATGTCGCGGGCCGCGCGGAAGACACCCGTCGCAGCGTCGTCCTGGAGCGCGGTTTCCACAGGGCCTGCACGCTGTCGAGCATCGGGCGCCTCCTATCGGTCTTGCTTGGCGGAGGGGCTGGACTGGGCGGCAGCGCCGCGCAGGATGCCGAGGATAGAGGCGGTACGGGACGTGAAGCCGCAGGCGTTGCACGAGGTGCGCGAACTGCAGACCGCGCTCGGCCTCGTCGCCGCCGACACCGGCGTCTACATCGTCCCCGCCTCGGTCGAGCGGCTGCGGCGCGACAACGTCGTCTACCGCCGGCTCGACGAGCCCGGGGCCGTCGCGCCGATCATCATGAGCACGCGCAAGGGCGACCGGTCGCCGGAGATCGGCGTGATCCTCAATCTGGTGAAGGAGATGTACAAACAGGAGGGGATCACCTTCGGCGCGTGACGCGCACAGCCGGCACGACGGTCCATTCAGAAGAACGGCGCGTCCGCGAGCAGGCCGTGCCGCGCTGCGCCGCCCCTGCCTGTACGTCCGGTCGGAAGACGCCAGCTGCTGCGTGCGTTCAGGCATCGTCATTGGCAGGGCGGATCACGCCGCTCGTCCGACCCAACGGGCTCGGACGTCGCCAGGGTCCGACCGGAACAATCCGGCGCAGCTGCGCTTCGCCATGGCCGAGGCGATGGCTGTCCGCGGGATGCCTCGCCGCCTGCCGCCAAGCGCGCCGCGACCCTGCCGGCCAAGGCCAGCAGTCCGCACCTGCCCGTTTCGGGCAGTAAGCAGGAAGCCATCCCCTGGATCGGGTCCGCCCTCCATGGTCGCTTGGCGGCCGAGTGGCGACAGCAGCCCCGCTGCGCCGGACCGTCCAAGGGGTTCTCGTGCCCAGGCTCCCAATTCGCGCGCTCGCCCTGGCCGGCACCGCGCTTGCCGGCCTCGGGCCGGCCGCTGCACAACCGAGCGCAGCCGACGGCGGCTTCGTCGGACGCGAGACGCGCGAACTCGTCGAGATCTGCGCCGTGCCGCCCGGTGCCGCCCGGCATGTGGAAGCCCGCGCCTTCTGCCACGGCTACCTGACCGGCGCCTATTCGACGCTGCTCGCCGACCGGCCGGCCGGCGCGCCGCCGCTGCATTGCAACCTGCCGGCCAGCCGGCAGGAGCCGATCGACCGCTTCGTGGCATGGGCCCAGGCGAGGCCCGACCAGCTGCGCGAGTTCCCGCCGAACGCCTTCCTCCGCTTCATGGACGAGACCTATGCCTGCCCTCGCCGCTGACGCATCCGGCTCTCCGCTCCGCGGGGGCCGTCCGCTCCGCGCGCGCAGCCGCCTGGCCGCCGCGGCCCTGGCCGTCTCGCTGCTCGGTGCGGGCTGCGCGGAGATGGACGACACCACGCGCCGCACGGTGACCGGGGCCGGCATCGGCGCCGCGGGCGGCGCCGTCATCGGATCGCTGACCGGCAATGCGGGCTGGGGCGCCCTGCTCGGCGCCGGCGTCGGCGCCGCCGGCGGCTACCTCCATGACCGCAACCAGCGACGCGAGGACGAGGCCTATCGCCGCGGCCTTCGGGATGGTCGTCGTGGGACGCGCTAGCCGCAACCTTGCCGTCGGCCTGCTGCTGCTGGCCGTCGCGGCGCCGGGCGCGCTGGCCCAGACCGCGCCGCCACCCGTCCTCGTCGTGCAGGCCGACCTGCGGGACATCGCCCGTCAGGGCGAGTTCACCGGCCGCGTCCGCGCGGTGGACCGGGTGGAACTGCGCGCCCGCGTCGCCGGCACGCTCGGCCCCCGTCGCTTCACCGACGGCCAGGACGTGGCCGAGGGCGACATCCTCTTCACCATCGACCCGGCCCCCTACGAGGCCGTGGTCGCGCAGCGCCGCGCGGCGATCGAGGCCGCGGAGGCAACCCTCGCGGTCGCCTCCGCCCAGTACGAGCGCGCCCAGGAGCTATGGCGCACCCGCTCCATCCCGGAGGCGACGCTCGACCAGCGCCGCGGCGACCAGCTGCGGGCCCGCGCCGACCTCACCCTGGCGCGGGCCGCGCTGCGCGAGGCGGAGCTGAACCTCTCCTACACCGAGATCCGCGCGCCCATGGCGGGCCAAGTCGGCCCTGCCGCGGTCTCGCCCGGCAACCTGGTGGGACCGGAGAGCGGGACGCTCGCCGCCCTGGTACGGCAGGACCCGATGCATGTCGCCTTCGCCATCGGCCAGCGGCAGATGGTGGAGGCCAGGCGCCAGGCTGCGGAGCGCGGCGACGTGCGCGTGCGCCTGGTCCTGCCGGACGGCTCGGCCTATGCCGAGACGGGGCGCCTCGACTTCGCCGGCGTGCAGGCGGATGCGCGCACCGACAGCGTGCCGCTGCGCGCGATCTTCCCGAACCCGCAGCGCCTGCTGCTGGACGGCATGGGCGTGCGCGTGGTGCTGGAGCTCGCCCAGCCGCAGCAGGCACTGCTGATCCCGCAATCGGCGCTGCTGGCCGACCAGCAGGGCAGCTACGTGTTCCTGGTGGAGCAGGGCAACCGCGCCGCCATCCGCCGCGTGCGGACGGAGGCACGGCGCGACGGCACGGCGGTGGTGCTGGAGGGGCTGTCGGCGGGCGACACCGTGATCGCCCAGGGTCAGACCCGCGTGCGCCCCGGCGCGCCGGTGGCACCGCGGCCGCTGCCCGGCGCCGGCCCATGATCTCCGCCGTCTTCGTCGATCGCCCGCGACTGGCGATCGTCATCTCGGTCCTGATCACGCTGGCCGGGCTGATCGCGATCCGCGCGCTGCCGGTGGCGCAGTTCCCGGACATCGTGCCGCCCCAGGTGGACGTCATCGCCTTCTACGCCGGCGCCAATGCCGAGGTGGTGGAGGAGAGCGTCGGGCAGATCATCGAAAGCGAGGTGAACGGCGTCGAACGCATGATCTACATGCGCTCGACCGCCGGCAACGACGGCAGCTACCGCCTCTCCATTTCCTTCGAGGTGGGCTCCGACCCGGAGGCGAATGCGGTCAACGTGCAGAACCGCGTCAGCCGCGCCCTCTCCCGCCTGCCGCAGGAGGTGCAGCAGGCCGGCGTGACGGTGAAGAAGAAGTCCTCCGCCATCCTCCAAGTGGTCGCGATCCACGCGCCGCGCGGTGGCTACGACGCGCTGTTCCTGTCAAACTACGCGACCATCAACCTGCTCGACGAGCTGGCCCGCGTGCCCGGCGTCGGCGAGGCCTCGCTGTTCGGCGCGCAGGATTATGCGCTGCGCATATGGCTGGATCTGCGCCGGATGGCCGCGCTCGGGATCTCCGCCGATGACGTGGCGAAGGCCGTGCGGTCGCAGAACGTCCAGGCCGCTGTCGGGCGCATCGGCGGCGCGCCGGTGGTGGAGAGCCAGCAGCAGCAGCTGACGCTGACGGCCCAGGGCCGGCTGCGCAGCCCGGAAGAGTTTGCGGCCATCGTGCTGCGTGCCGATCCGGATGGCGGCGTGGTGCGGCTCGGCGACGTCGCGCGCGTCGAGCTCGGCGCCAGGACGGCGGACGCCTTCGCCCGCTTCAACGGAAGGCCGGCCGCGGCGATCGCGATTTACCAGGCGCCGGGCGCGAACGCCGTGCAGGTCGGCGAGGCGGTGCGGGAGGCGATGGCGCGCCTGTCCACCCGCTTCCCCGACGGCATCGCCTACGAGGTGATGTTCGACACCACGGTCTTCGTCACCGCCACGATCGAGCAGGTGGTCCACACGCTGTTCGAGGCCTTCCTCCTGGTCGGCATCGTGGTGTTCGTCTTCCTCGGCCAGCTGCGCGCGACGCTGATCCCGATCATCGCGGCACCGGTCTCGCTGATCGGCACCTTCGCGGTGATGCTGGCCTTCGGCTTCTCCGCCAACACCATCTCGCTGCTGGCGCTGGTGCTGGCCATCGGCATCGTTGTGGACGACGCCATCGTGGTGGTCGAGAACGTCGAGCGCGTGATGCATGAGCGGCCGGAACTGTCCCCGGCCGATGCCACCAAGCTCGCGATGACCGAGATCACCGGGCCGATCATCGCGATCACGCTGGTGCTGCTCTCGGTCTTCGTGCCGACGGCCTTCATCCCGGGCATCGTGGGCCGGCTCTACCAGCAATTCGCGCTGGCGGTCTCCGTCTCGATGCTGATCTCGGCGCTCTGTGCGTTGACCCTCTCTCCCGCGCTCTGCGCGCTGCTGACGAAGCGGGGCGGCAAGCCCGGCCGTGCGGTCCGGGCCATGCAGGGCGGGATAGACCGCGCGCGCGACGGCTATGCGGCCGTGGTGCGGCGCATCGCCCCGCGCATGCTGATGACCCTCCTCCTGGTCGGCGGCGCGGCGGCGGGCACGGCGCATCTGACCAGCGCCGTGCCCGCCGGCTTCCTGCCGGAGGAGGACCAGGGCGCCTTCATGATGGAGGCGCAGCTGCCGGACGGCGCCTCCGTCAACCGCACCGCCGCGGTGGCGGAGGAGGTCGAGCGCATCGTCCGCGCCGTGCCCGCCGTCGCCTCCGTCACCAGCGTCGTCGGCTTCTCCGTACTCGACGCGGTGGCACAGCCCAACCGCGCGCTCTTCATCGTCGGCCTCAAGCCCTATGCCGAGCGGACCGCACGGGAGGACAGCGTCTGGGCCGTGCTCGCGCGGCTGCGGCACGACTTCGCGGCCATCCCGGAGGCGATCGTCACGCCCTTCAACCTGCCGCCGATCTCGGGCCTCGGGAACGCCGCGGGGTTCGAGTACATGCTGCAGAGCCTGGGCGGCGCCGCGCCGGCCGATCTCGCCGCCGCGGCGCGCGGCCTGGTCGTCGCGGCGAACGGCGATCCGCGGATCGGCTTCGCCTACACGACCTGGTCCGCGGCCGCGCCGCTGCTCGAGCTGCGGGTGGATCGCGAGCGGGCGCAGTCCCTCGGGCTCGAGCCGCTGGACGTCTTCCGCGCGCTGCAGGCCGCGCTCGGCAGCCAGTACATCAACGATTTCGGCCAGTTCGGCCGCTCCTGGCGCGTAGTGATGGAGGCCGAGGCCGAGCAGCGCATGCAGATCGAGGACATCATCGAGGTGCAGGTCCGCACCCCCGACGGCGTGCTGATCCCGGTGCGCAACCTGGCGACGGTCGAGCTGGTGCTGGGGCCGGCGACGGTGGCGCGCTACAACAACCTGCGCGCCGTCGCGGTCAGCGGCGGGCCCGCGCCGGGCCGCTCCACCGGCGGCGCGCTGGCGGGCATGGAGGAGGTCTCGGTGGCCGCGCTGCCGCAGGGCTTCGCCTATGCCTGGACGGGCACGGCGCTGCAGGAGAAGGAGGCGGGCGGGCAGACCCTGTTCATCCTGGCGCTGGCCGTCGTCTTCGCCTTCCTTGTGCTGGTCGGCCTCTACGAAAGCTGGGCGATGCCCGCCGCCGTGCTGGTTTCGGTCGTGGTCGGCGTCGCGGGCGCCATGGCTGGGCTCTGGCTCGCCGGGCTGCCGAACGACGTTTTCGCGCAGATCGGCATCGTCGTGCTGATCGCGCTCGCCGCCAAGAACGCGATCCTGATCGTGGAATTCGCGATGGAGGCGCGCGCCAGGGGCGCGACCATCGAGGAGGCGGCGATCGAGGGCGCGCGCCTGCGCTTCCGCGCGGTGATGATGACCTCCTTCGCCTTCATCATGGGTCTGATCCCGCTGGTCATCGCCTCCGGCGCCGGCGCGGCGACCCGCCAGGCGGTCGGCACCGCGGTCTTCGCCGGCATGCTCGCCGCCTCGCTCGTCGGCGTCTTCGTCATCCCGGGCCTCTACGTCGTCTTCCAGCGCCTGCGCGAGGCGGTGCGCGGCCGGGTGGCCGCCGGACGGCCCGCTACAACCGAGAGGACCACCACATGACCGAAGGAATCTGGCTCTCGCTGGACGAGCTGATCGCGCAGCGCGAGGCGCGCCGCGCGCAGGAGCGGGCGGAGGATGAGGAGGCGCGGCGGCGCAAGCAGGCGGCGGCGAAGAAATACGCCGAGGCCTTCGAGACCTACCGCCTGACTGCGGAGGACAAGGACGCGATCATGCGCAAGATCGCCAAGGCCTTCGCGGACGGCGAGAAGGAGCTGATGCTGTTCGCCTTCCCCTCCGATCTCTGCACCGATGGCGGGCGGCACATCAACAACGGCCTCGAGGGATGGGAGGCCACCCTCCCCGGCGCCGCGCGGCGCGTCTTCGAGTTCTGGCGCGACGACCTCCAGCCGCGCGGCTTCCGCTTCTTCGCGCGCGTCATCAGCTACCCCGACGGCATGCCCGGCGATGTCGGCGTCTTCTTCTCCTGGCCGAAGGAGCTGGAGGCGTGAGCCTCGCCCGCCGCGGATTGCTCGGCCTGGGCGTCGCCGCCGGCCTCTCGGCCTGCGCGGGGTTGCCGCGGCTGCCGGCGGTGCCGGAGGCGCTCGCCACTCGTGCCGTCATCCCGGGCATCCCCGGCGCACGCTTCTACGCCGACGAGGAGGATACCGAGCTGCTCCGCTGGATTGGCGAACAGCAGCAGCGCGCCGCCGCGCGCCGGGCGACGGGCCGGCCGGATCAGCCGGCCGACGTGCTGGTGCTCTCCGGCGGCGGGGAGGACGGCGCCTTCGGTGCGGGGCTGCTGACCGAATGGCCGCGCCAGGGCACGCGGCCCGAGTTCCGCGTCGTGACGGGCGTCTCGACCGGCGCCCTGTCAGCGCCCTTCGCCTTCCTCGGCCCGTCGCGCGACGCGCAGCTCAAGGAGGTCTATACTCAGATCGACATCTCCCGCGTGCTGGCCTGGCGGGACTGGACCGCGGCCGTCTTCGACGATGCCCTGGGCGACAGCGCGCCGCTCGCGGCCACCATCGCGCGCTTCCTGGACGAGCAGATGCTGGCCGAGATCGCCGCGGCCTACGATGCCGGGCGCGTGCTGCTGATCGGCACCACCGATCTCGACGCGCGCCGCGGCGTGGTGTGGAACATCGGCGCCATCGCCCGCAGCGGCTCGGCCGATGCGCTGACGCTGGTGCGGAAGGTGCTGCTGGCCTCGGCGAGCATCCCCGGCGCCTTTCCCCCGGTGATGTTCGACGTGGAGGCCGACGGGCGACGCTTCCAGGAGATGCATGTGGATGGCGGGGCCGTGGCGCAGCTCTTCCTGTTCCCGGAACGCGTCGCCTTCGCACAGCGCGCGCGCGAGCGGACACGGGCGCCGACCCGGATCTGGGTGGTGCGCAACGGCCGCCTGCACCCTCGGCGGGAGATGACGGCGCGGCGCACCGTCTCGGTCCTTGCGGCGACGGTCTCCACGATGACCCAGGCGAGCGGCGGCTACGACGTGACCCGCATCTGGCTGCGCGCGCGCGGCGCCGGCTTCGGATTCAAGCTCGCTTTCGTCGGCGACGATTTCGAGGCGCCTTACGCGACGGCCTTCGACCCGGCCTACATGCAGGCGCTGTTCGACTACGGCCAGGCGCGGATGCGCGCCGGCACCGCCTGGGTGGACGCGCCGCCGGCCGAGGCGTGACGGATCAAGCGCTGCTCGCAACCACCAGCCGCGCCATCGCGGCCGAGGCGACGCGGGCGGCGACGCTGTCGGCGCGGCTCGTCAGGATCACCGGCACGCGCGCGCCGAGCACGATGCCCGCGGCCTCCGCCCCCGCGAGGTAGGCGAGCTGCTTGGCCACCATGTTGCCCGCCTCCAGGTCGGGGCAGAGCAGGATGTCCGGGTTGCCGGCCACCTCGCTGCGGATGCCCTTCACCCGCGCCGCCGCCGCGCTCATCGCATTGTCGAAGGCGAGCGGACCGTCCACCACGGCGCCGCGCAGCTGCCCGCGATCGGCCATCTTGCAGAGCAGCGCGGCGTCGAGCGTGGCCGGCATCTTCGGGTTTACCGTCTCCACCGCCGCCAGCACCGCCACCTTCGGTTGCGCGATGCCCAGCGCGATGGCGAGGTCCACCGCGTTCTGCAGGATGTCGGCCTTGGCCGCGAGGTCGGGCGCGATGTTGATCGCCGCGTCCGTCACCAGCAGCGGCTTGTGATAGGCCGGCACGTCGAGCAGGAAGACATGGCTGAGCCGGCGCGTGCCGCGCAGCCCGCCCTCGCGCGCGACCACCGCACCCATCAGCTCGTCGGTGTGCAGGCTGCCCTTCATCAGCGCCTTCACGCGCCCATCCCGCGCCATGGCGGCGGCGAGCGCCGCGGCGGCGTGCGGATCCGCCGCCGGCGCGATCTCCAGCCCCTTCAGGCTGGCGCCCGCTTCCTGCGCGGCGAGGCCAATGCGCTCGGCGTCGCCGACCAGCACCGGGCGGATCAGGCCGCGCCGCGCGGCTTCCAGCGGGCCGAGCAGGCTGTCGTGGTCGGCGGGCCAGGCGACGGCGACCGGCATCGGCTCCAACGCGGCCGCACGCGCCTCGATCCGCTGGATGTGCGGGTGCATCTGCAACAGCAGGCCGGCGCGCTGCTGCCGCGCGGCCTGGACCGGGCTCGTCGCGGGCCGCACGCGGAGCTGCCCCTCGGCCAGCAGCCGCCCGCCCTCGCCGGTGATGCGCCCGGCGAGCCGCGCGATGCCGGAGACGCGGTTGACCGAGGTCACCTCGAGCGCGGCCGTCACCTCCTCCTCCGGCGCCGGCGTGGCGTGCAGGTCGAGGTCCACGCCGAGCACGGCGCCGCCCGGTCCGGGCAGCTCCTGCGCGGCGACCTCGGCCAGCATGCCCTGCAGCAGCAGCGCCGCATCGCCGCCCGGCGCGCCGTTTGCGGCTGCCGTGGCGGGCACGCCGACCAGCGCCGCCGCCAGGTCGAAGGCGCGCGGGCCGATCCGGCGCCTGTGCTCGGCGCGGAGACCGGGCTGCAGGCTGCCGAGCGTGTGGCCGGTCTGCACCGGCGCGTCCTCCTTCCCGCCCGACCAGGCCTCCGCCACCGCGGCGGCGTCGGTGGCGCAGACGCTGCCCTTCTCTCCCCCCGCCGCCATCGCCGCCGCGGCGGCGGCGGAAACCGTCGCGAGCCGCCCGACGAAATCGGCGATGCGCGTGACGGTGCTGGCGGTGAGGTCGGCGAGGTCGGTCGCGGCCTTGGAGGGGCCGGTCTCGCCCTTGCGGATGCGCCACCCGCCATCCGGCGCCTGCTCGATCCAGCCCTGCGCGGCAAGGTCGGCGAGGCGGCGGCGGACATTCTCGCGGGGGATGCCGGTGATGTTGGCAATGCTGTAGGCGTTCACCGTCTCGCCCTTGTCGGGCACGGAGGCGATCATGTAGCCGAGCGCGACATGCTCGCCTTCCAGCTCGCGCACCTTCTGCACCTGGCGCAGCGCCGCGAGGCCGATGACGACCAGCACCACCACGGAATCGAGGTCGCCGATCCGGCGGCGGCATTCGATCAGGTGGTCGAGCAGGAAGGAGGTCCAGACATACTGCGCCTCGACGAAGCGCCCCTGGAAGCCCGCCAGCACGGCGTCGCGCGCGGGCAGGGAAACGGGGATGCCCTTCTGCGCGGGCTGGCTCGGCCGGTTGTCGTCCATCGCCCGATCATAGCAGCATCCCCGACGAGTTCCGCGGGCCGGGAATGGCGGGCGACCGCCCGGAACGGGCAGCGATGGTCCCGCGAATCCCTGGGGCCCTGGCCCGGCGCGCGATAGCGGTTTCGACACCACACGGAGGCCTCGTCATGTCCGCCCCCTTCTCCGACCCCCTGCCCACCGTCTGGGACCCGGCATCCCGCGTGAGCGAGATGCTGAAGGGCCGCCGGGGTCTCGTCGTCGGCATCGCGAACGAGCACTCGATCGCCTATGGCTGCGCCGCCAAGCTGCGCGCCTTCGGGGCGGATCTCGCCGTCACCTGGCTGAACGCCAAGGCCGTCCGCTTCGTCCGGCCGCTGGCCGAGGGGCTCGGCGCCGGCATCGCGATGCCGCTCGACGTCGAGAAGCCGGGGGAGATGGAGGCGGTGTTCGACCGCATCGCCGCCGAGTGGGGGCGGCTCGACTTCGTCATTCACTCCATCGCCTTCGCGCCGCGCGCCGACCTGCATGGGCGCGTGGTGGACTGCTCGGCGGAGGGGTTCGCGCAGGCGATGCAGGTCTCCTGCTGGTCCTTCCTGCGCATGGCGAAGCTGGCGGAGCCGCTGATGAGCCACGGCGGCGCGCTGGTGACGATGAGCTACTACGGCGCCGACAAGGTCGTGGACAACTACAACATGATGGGACCGGTGAAGGCGGCGCTCGAGGCCTGCGTGCGCTACGCCGCCGCCGAGCTCGGGCCCAAGGGCATCCGCGCCTATGCCGTCTCGCCCGGGCCGCTGCGCACCCGTGCCGCCAGCGGCATCGCACAGTTCGACGAGCTGATCGACATGGCCGTCTCCCGCGCGCCTTCCGGGCGGCTGGTAGACATCGCGGAGGTCGGGCGCGTCGTCGCCTTCCTGGTCAGCGGCGCGGCCAGCGGCATGACGGGCGACACGATCTACGTGGATGGCGGCCTGCACAACATGGCCTGAGCCGCGGCCAGGCGGGGGGGATGATGCGGAAGGCGATCACGGCGGCGGAGGCCGCCGAGATGGTGCCCGACGGCGCGACGGTGCTGTTCGGCGGCTTCATGGGCGTCGGCACGCCGATGCGCATCGTGGATGCGCTGGTGGCGCGCGGCGCGCGCGACCTAACCATCATCGGCAACGACACCGCCCGGCCTGGGATCGGCGTCGGCCGGCTGATCGACGCGGGCTGCGTCGCGAAGGCCATCGTCAGCCACATCGGCACCAACCCTGTCACGCAGAAGAAGATGCTGGCGGGCGACATGGCGGTGGAGTTGGTGCCGCAGGGCACGCTGGCCGAGCGCATCCGCGCCGGCGGCGCCGGGCTCGGCGGCGTGCTGACGCCGACCGGCGTCGGCACCGTCGTCGCGGAAGGCAAGCAGGTGGTGGAGGTGGATGGCCGCGCTTTCCTGCTGGAGCGCCCGATCCGCGCCGATGTCGCGATCCTCAAGGCGCATGAGGCCGACTACAACTTCAACCTGACCTACCGGCTGACGGCGACGAACTTCAATCCCGTCATGGCGCTCGCGGCCGGCTGCGTGATCGCGGAGCCGGACGAGATCGTCCCGGTCGGCGTGATCCCGCCCGACCATGTCCGCACACCGGGCATCCTGGTCCACCACCTCGTCGAGAGGCCCGCCTGATGGACGCGAAGGAGATCATCGCGCGCCGCGTCGCGCTCGAGCTGCGCGACCGCACGCTCGTCAATCTCGGCATCGGGCTGCCGACGCTGGTCGCCCGCTACGTCCCGCCCGGCATCAGCGTGGCGTTCCAGAGCGAGAACGGCATCATCGGCTTCGGCGCGCCGCCGCCGCATGGGATGGAGGACCCGAACCTGACCGATGCCGGCGGCGGCTTCATCAGCGCGCTGCCCGGCGCCGTCTCCTTCGACAGCGCGCTGAGCTTTGCACTCATCCGCGGCGGGCATCTCGACATGACGGTGCTCGGCGGGCTGCAGCTGGATGCGCGCGGGCATCTGGCGAACTGGATGGTGCCGGGGAAGCTCGTGCCGGGCATGGGGGGCGCGATGGACATCGTCACCGGCGCGCGGCGCGTGGTGGTGGCGATGCAGCACAGCGCCAAGGGCGAGAGCAAGATCGTGCCCGAGCTGACCCTGCCGCCGACCTCGGTGCGGCCGGTCAGCCTGGTGGTGACCGACCTCGCGGTGCTGGAGCCGACGCCGGACGGGCTGGTGCTGCGCGAACGCGCGCCGGGCGTGGCGCTGGACGAGGTGCTCGCGGCCACCGCCGCGCCGCTGATCGTGCCGGAGGAGGTGCCGGAGATGCGGCTCGCCGCCTGAGGCCTAGTCCTCCAGCGCGGCCAGCAACTCCGCCCAAAGCGCCGCGACCTCGGCGCGTCGCGCCTCGGCCGCCGCTTCCACCGCCTCGCGCGGGGTGGCCGGGACCATCGCCTTGAGAAGCCGCAGGTTCGGCTGCAGCAGCCGTCCCGCCTCCGCCTCGGCCAGCAGCAGGGCGGCGGCGAAGCCGTCGTCGCGCCGCGCTTGCGGCGGCAGCAGCGGCAAGGGGCGCAGCACGGTCTCGATGGCGAGGCCGAGCGACAGCGCATCGGTCGCGCCGGCACGCGGCAGCCAGATGGCTTCCCAACGCGGCAGCCGCATCGCGACCCAGGCATCCGGCCGCCACGCGGTCGCGCGCAGCAGCGCGGCGACGAGCCCGGCCGCCGCGAAGCCCTGCGCCTGCAGCGCCACGCCGGCCGGCCCGCCGGTCCAAGCGCCCTGCGCCATGCCGAGCCGCGCGAGCGCGCCATAGGCGGAGACGAGGAAGGCGCCGAGCCGCGACTGCTGCTCCGGCACCACACGGCCCTGCTCGTCGAGACGCAGCGTCGTCATGCCGGCACCGGGATCGCGCGCAGGTGGTCGAATCCGGCGGGAAAGGGCGTGATCGCCCCCGGCGCCTCCTCGGAGGCGATGCCGACGCGGCCGCCGCCGCGGCCCGCGCTGCACCACGCGCCCTCCAGCACATCGCGTGCGAAGCCGGCCAGCAGCGCGGCGGTCAGCGCCGGCTGCTCCAGCGTGAAGGCGTGGAAGGCGCGCGGGACGATCACCAGCTCGCTGTCGGGGATGCCGCGCCGGACCTCCTCGTGCAGCGCGCGCGGCGTGAGGAAATCGTGCTCGCCGTTCAGGATGAGGGTGGGGCAGCGGATCCTGCCCAGATCGGGCACGAGCGCGCGGAAGTCGAGGAAGCTCTCCATCAGGTTCTGCAGCGCGAAGAGGTCGTTGCCCACCAGCCCGGCGCGCTTCACCCCCTCCAGCTCCCCGAGCCGCGGGCCGAGCCAGTCGTCGGAGAGGTTCATCGGCAGGAGCAGGTCCTGCAGGTAGGAGATGCCGCCCAGCGCAAGCCCCTGCAGCAGCGCCGTCCCGATCAGGCGCAGCTGGGGCGAGAGGCTGGCGAAGGTGCTCATCACCACCAGCCCGTGCAGCCGCTCGCCATGCAGGACCGCGTGGCGCAGCGCGATCAGCCCGCCGAAGGAGATTCCCGCGACGAAGACGCGCGGCGCACCCGTCGCCGCGATCACCGCATCCAGCGCGGCGACCTGCTCCTCCTGGCCGATGAACAGCGCCGGCTTGTCGGAACGGCCCTGGCCGAACAGGTCGAAGGTCGCGACGCGAAAGCCCTGCGCGACCAGCGCCTCGCGATGCGCCGTCCAGAGCTCGGCATATTGCGTCAGGCCGTTCACCAGCACCAGGACGGGTGACTCCGGCGCACCGTCCAGCCGCCAGTTCAGGCGCCTCCCGTGCAGCTCGATCGGCTCCGCGGCACTGCCCGAAACGGGCACCGAGGATCGTCGCTTCGCTTGTTCGCGCATGGCCGCTCGCGTCTCATCGCTTCGCGCCGCGGACAGTAGAGAGAACCGCGCGCAGGAGGGAAGCCGTGCGTTTCCGACTGATCGCCCTCGCGGCCGCCGCGCTTGCGACCAGCGCCGTCGCACTGCCGGACGCGGTGCCAACCGCATCGGCACAGCAGCAGGCCGCGGCGCAGGTGCCCCTGACTCGGCGTTCGGCCGTCCCGGCGCATGATGCGCTGAAGGTCACGGTGGAGCTCCCGGGCTTCCGGCTCGGCGGCCGCTACGACCTCGACGACCCGGCGTCGTTCGAACGCGGCGGCGTGGGGGGCACGACGCTCGAAAGCCTCGGCGCGGCGCCGCTGCGCATGTCCTACATCGCGCTCGGCACGCCGAGGCGCGATGAGGAGGGGCGCATCGTCAACGCCGTCGTCATCCCCTCCTACTACTCGGGCGATGCGACGAACATGTACGCGCAATGGGCGGTCGGCACGGGACTTTCCGGCGGCCCGGCGGTCTGCTCGGGCTGTGTCATCGACACCGACCACTTCTACGTCGTCATGATGGACGCGATCGGGCTGTGGGGGGCGTCGAAGCCCTCCGACGGGCTCGGGCTGCGCTTCCCGCAATACTCCTATTTCGACATGGTGCAGGCGCAGTACCGCGTGCTGCGGGACCACCTGAATGTCGGCCGCGTGGCGCTGGTGACGGGCGTCTCCATGGGCGGGTCGCAGACGCATCTCTGGGGGGTGATGCATTCGCGCTCGGGCTTCGTGCAGGCGGTGATGCCGATCGGCGGCACGACGCAGGAGGATGGCGAGGACCCGGTGCGCGCCTGGGTATTCCAGCTCGCGACCTCGGCGATCGAATCCGACCCGCAATGGCGCGCGACCGGCGGCGACTACTACCACCTGCCGCGCGAGCAGCATCCGCACCAGGGTGTGGCCTTCTCCTGGTCGGTGCTGTCGCACACCGGCTTCACCTTCGATTTCCGCGTGACCCAGCCCTGGAGCACGGTGCGGCGCGACGTGTTCTTCTGGAACCCGCCGACGCCGGAGGACGGGGCCAACATGCGCGCCCTGGCGCAGAGCTTCGATGCGGTGGACCTGATCTACCGCAACCGCACGGGCCTCGCCTACAACATCAACGACCAGCTCGACCGGTCGCGCGCGCACACGCTGGTGCTGCACATCACCACCGACCAGTGGCTGCCCTATGCGCTGGCCGAGCGCGCGGCCTCACGCATCCAGGGGGCGCGCGTCATCGGCCGGCCGCACCCGATGGCGCATTACGGCATCTTCGGCCTGCCGAACACGCTGCGCACCGACCCGGTCTTCCAGCAGTTCATGCGCGACGTGCAGACGCTGTCGCAGCCCGACCGCTTCGCGGTCCGCAACTTCACCTGGCCCGCGGTCGCGGCGCAGATCGACGCGAACCGATCCTTCTGGCGCGACCACGTGACCTATCCGTTCCCAGTGAAATACGCCGATGTCCGCGACGGCCGCGGCCGCGCCTGGACCATCGGCTACATGGACGAGTATGCAGGCACCGACCCGAACCCGCCGGTGCTCGTCGTCATCCACGGCAAGGGCGCCTTCGGCGCGCACTACGGCAACGTCATGCGCCAGGCGCTGGCGCGCGGCCTGCGCGTGATCGTCCCCGACCTGCCGCATTACGGCATGTCGGGCCCGCCAAATCTCGGCCGCGAGCCCGCGCGCTCCATGCAGGACATGCGGGAGGCGATCCACGACCTGGTCGCGAACCGGCTCGGCGTGCGGCAGGCGCATTGGATGGGCCACAGCCTGGGCGGGCAGTTCATCCTCGGCGTCGCGCTGACCTGGCCCGACGCCGTGCAGAGCCTGGTTCTGGAAGCACCCGCGGGGCTCGAGGAGTTCCCGCGGGAGCTGGACATCGGCGGCGAGCGGCGCGTGGCGCTGTTCGACCCCGCGCTCGCCAACGACTTCCCGCGCTGGCGCGAGGTCTGGGCGCCGACCGGGCTGCTGCAGGGCGAGATCGACCGCACCGGGCAGTCGGCGCGCGACTTCTTCAACTTCCGCCGCCGCGACGCCGCCGGTAACGTCCAGCTCGCGACCTCCGGCTACTTCCTGCGCGAGAGCCCCTTCGCGCGGCTGCACACCGACCAGCGCGCCGGCATGGTGCGCGGCAACCGTGCGGAGCTCGAGCAATGGGCGACCGCCTTCATCTTCGACGTCCATTCCATCGCGTCGGAGCTGCTGCGGGGCGAGCCGGAGAACCTCTATCGCCGCCTGCCGGGCATCCGCGCGCCGATCTTCCTGGCCTTCGGCGCGCGCGAACCGTTCATCCCCTCCACCGCGCTCAACGGGCTCACCGACATGGCCAACCAGGTGATCAACCCCTTCATCGCGCGCATGGCGGCGGCGGGCAACGAGCCGCTGGTCAAGATCTACCCCGACGCCGCGCACTTCATCCACACCGACGAGCCGGTGCAGTTCCCGGCCGACGTGGTGGACTTCGTGCTGCGCGGCCGCGTCTCGACCTTCTCGCCGCAGGCCGTGGACCGGCTGGTGAACGGCGCGCCGGCCGCGGCCGCGCCGGCCGGCGGCAGCGGGGCGCCCGCGGCGGCAGGCGGCGGGCTGAACAAGTGACGCAGCGCATCCGCGCCGGCGAGGTGACGCTCGGCTGCCGCATCTGGGGCAGCGGGCCGACCACCGTGCTCTTCATCCACGGCAACCTCGCCAGCAAGGACTGGATCGAGCTCGCCGCCCCGATGTTCCCGGCCGATCTCCGCGTCATCGGCCTCGACTGGCGCGGCTGCGGCGACAGCGACCGGCCGGCAGCGACGGCGGGCTACGCGAACTATGCGATGGAGCAGCACGCCGCCGACATGCTGGCCGCGCTCGATGCCCTCGATGTCGGCTTCTGTCACCTGGCGACGCATTCGACGGGCGGCGTCATCGCCACCCACATGCTCGTCCGCCAGCCGGGGCGCTTCGGCAAGGTGCTGGCGCTCGATCCCGTCTCGCCGCTCGGGCTTCCCTTCGACGAGGCTGGGTTGGCGATGTTCGAGACCATGCGCGGGAGCCGCGCCGTCACGCGGAGCGTGATGGCGACCGCGGCGGCGAGCCTCTTCGTACCCGGCAGCCTCGCCCAGGGCCGGATGCCGGAGTTCCGTGACGACCTCGCGCAGACCGCGGCGTTCTTCGAGCGCATCGTCGAGCAGAGCTTCACCGTGGCCGAGGGCATCTGGCTCGGCACGCCGCATCACCTGACGGCGGAGCATCGCTCCGGCCGGCTGGCCGCGCGCATGCGCGACATCGGGCATGAGCACCTCGTGCTGTGGGGCGAGCAGGATGGCTGGATCCCGGCGGCGGACGTGAAGGCGATGGCGGCGACGATGCCGAACTGCCGGCTCGTCACCGTGCCCGGCGTCGGTCATTCGATGAACCTCGAGAACCCGGCGCTCTATGCCGGCTATGTCGGCGCCTTCTTCGGGGGACTCGCAGGATGACGCGGCGCGATGAGATCCAAGGGGCGGACCTGCTCTCCGCCTGGCCCGCCTATGCAGTGGATGCCTGGCAGCGCAGCGTGCTCTTCCTCGACGTGCTGCGCCGCCGCGGCAATGCCTTCCTGGAGCACACGGAATCCCGCGACCCGCATGTGCTGTCCTTCGACTTCGACGTGGTGCTCGAGGGGCGCACGCTCGCGCGGCCGGTCAACTACTGGCTCGCGCATGTCCGCGACCCGCGCGGACGCGCGCCCGATCCTGCGAAGCGGCCCTTCATGGTGGTGGACCCGCGCGCCGGCCACGGACCCGGGATCGGCGGCTTCAAGGCGGACAGCGAGATCGGCGTCGCGCTGCAGGCCGGCCATCCCTGCTACTTCGTCGGCTTCCGCCCCGAGCCAGAGCGCGACCAGACGATCGAGGACATCCTGCGCGCCCTCATCGCCTTCGTGCAGGAAGCCGCGCGCCGCCACCCGGAAGCGCAGGGCCTGCCCTGCACCATCGGCAACTGCCAGGCGGGCTGGGCGGTGATGATGGCCGCCGCGATCGCCCCGGAGAGCTTCGGCCCGATCATGGTCGCCGGCTCCCCGCTCTCCTACTGGGCGGGGCAGGAGCACGGGGCGCCGATGCGCTACCTCGGCGGGCTGCTCGGCGGGTCGTGGATGGCCGCGATGGCGGGCGACCTCGGAGGCGGCAGGTTCGACGGCGCGCATCTCGTCGCCAATTTCGAGGTCCTGAATCCCGCCAACACGCTCTGGTCCAAGCAGTTCAACCTCTGGGCCGATGTGGACAAGGAAGCGGATCGCTACCTGGGGTTCGAGCGCTGGTGGGGCGGCCATGTCATGCTGAACGCCGGCGAGATGCAGTTCATCGTGGACCAGCTCTTCGTCGGCAACCGGTTGGCCACGGGCGAGATCCGGCTGTCCGACGCCACGCCGGTGGACCTGCGCGCCATCCGCTCGCCGATCGTGGTGTTCTGCTCGCGCGGCGACGACATCACGCCGCCGGCGCAGGCGCTGTCCTGGATCTCCGACCTCTACGGCGATGTGCGGGAGATGCGCGCGCATGGCCAGACCGTGGTCTATGCCGTGCACGACAGCATCGGCCATCTCGGCATCTTCGTCTCCGCCAAGGTGGCGCGGAAGGAGCACCGCGAATTCGCCTCCAACATGGACCTGATCGACGTGCTGCCGCCCGGACTCTACGAGGCCGTGCTGCGCCCCAAGGCCGGCGAGCCCGGCGAGGAGCTGGTCGAGGGCGACCATGTCTTGCGCTTCGAGCCGCGCGCGGTCGCCGACCTCGCCGCGCATGGCGGCACCAGCGCGGAGGACGAGCGCCGCTTCGCCGCCGTGCGCCGCGTGTCGGAGGCGAACCTGGCGCTCTACCGGCAGTTCATCCAGCCGCTGATCCGCGCCTCGGTCCTGCCCGCAGGAGCGGAATGGGTACGGCAGATGCATCCGGCGCGCCTCTCCTACACCGCATTTGCCGACCGCAACCCCTTCTTGGCCTGGGTGGCGCCGCTCGCCGGGCAGGTCCGCGCCGCGCGCCAGGCCGTACCCGAGGACAGTCCGGGCCGGCAGCTCGAGCGGCAGCTGTCCACGGCAGCGGAAGGTGCGCTGAACGGCCTGCGCGACGCCCGCGACGCCGCGAGCGAAAAGCTGTTCCAGGCTGTCTATGGCTCGGTCCTGCTGCAGGCGATCCTCGGCATCGCACAGGACGGCGAGCCGCCGCGGCAGCGACCGGGCATGAGCCACGAGCACCGGGTGCTGGTGGACCGCACCATCGCCGACCTGCGCGCGCGCATCGCCGAGGGCGGACCGACGGAGGCGACCATCCGCGCGCTGATCCATGTCGGCATGGCCGACCGCACGACCGACGAGCGCAGCTTCGCGCTGCTGCGCCGCATCCGCGAGGGAACCGGCGCGAACGCCATGCCGCTCGCCCGATTCAAGGCGCTGCTGCGCGACCAGCTCTTTATGTTGCTGCTCGACGAGGAGGCGGCGCTGGCCGCGATCCCTTCCATGCTGGCGGGCCAGACGGGGACGGCCCCGAAGGCGCTGGAGCTGATCCAAGCGGTCTCGCGTGCGGCCGGCGCGCCCTCGCCGGAGGCACGGAGACGGCTCGAGCGCGTTGCCGCCCTGTTCGGCGGCAGGACGGCGCTGCCTGCCCCGAAGAACGACGCGTGACCGGCGCCGGCATCGTCCTGGTCCTCAATGCGGGATCGTCCTCCCTGAAGGCGGCTGCCTTCGAGGGTGAGCGCCGGCTGCTGCGCTGCGTGATCGAAGGGCTCGGCACACAGCCTGTCGCCCGCGCCAAGGGCCCCGCCGGCGAGGCCCTGGCCGGCCCGATTCTCGAGCCTGCGCCCGCCACGCCCGGCGAGGCATTGCCGGCGCTCCTGCGCTGGATGGATGCGCGGCTGGACGGGCGCCGCCTCGCGGCGATCGGCCATCGCGTGGTGCATGGCGGGCTCGACCATGCCGGGCCGGCGCGCGTCACGCCCGCGCTGCTGGCCGAGCTGGAGGCGCTGGTCCCGCTCGCCCCGCTGCACCAGCCGCATAACCTGGCGCCGATCCGGGCCATGCTGGAGCGCGATACGGCGCTGCCACAGGTCGCCTGCTTCGACACCGCCTTCCACCGTACCATCCCTGAGGCCGAGCAGGCCTTCGCCCTGCCGCTGGCGATGTTCCGCCGCGGCATCCGACGCTATGGTTTCCACGGCCTTTCCTACGACTTCATCGCCTCCGCCCTGCCGGCGCTGTCGCCGCGGCTCGCCGAGGGGCGGACGGTGGTCGCGCATCTCGGCAATGGCGCATCGGCCTGCGCGCTGCGGGGCGGCGTCTCGGTGGCGACGACGATGGGGTTCACGGCGCTCGACGGGCCGCCCATGGGCACCCGCTGCGGGGCGCTGGACGCCGGTGTGGTGCTTCATCTGCTCGACCAGGAGGGCATGGCGGTCGAGGCGGTGCAGGATCTGCTCTACCGCAGGTCCGGCGTGCTCGGCCTGTCGGGTGGCCTGTCCTCGGACTTCCGCGACTTGCTGGCCAGCGACACGCCGGAAGCCGCTTTCGCAGTGGAGGTCTTCTGCCGGCGCGTCGCGGAGCAGATCTGCAGCCTGGCGGGCGCCTTGGGTGGGCTCGACGGCGTCGTATTCACCGCGGGCGTCGGCGAGAACGCGGCGCAGATCCGGGCGCGGATCGTGGGCCAGCTCGCTTGGCTCGGCCTCGACCTCTCGGAGCGGGCGAATATGCGACATGAGCCGCGGATCGGCAGCGCGCGCAGCAAGGCCGATATCCTCGTGATCCCGACCGACGAGGAGGCCGTGATCGTGCGTCAGGTGCGCGCGGTTGTACAGCTGCGAGGCTGAAAAGGTTCGCGCATCCTTCGGCGCGTCGGTTGCGCGCGGAGCGACGCCACTCCGAGGGAGGGCGCAGGCGACTTTGGAGCGGCGTTCTGCCTCGAAGCGCGCCGACCAGTCAGGTCTCGAGATTGAGCGCACCGCTCCGCGGCAGTGCGTGCCGCCTCATCGCGGGTCGACCCGGCCGTCGTCCTGCAGGCCATTCGCGATGATGCCGACCACCGCGCCGGCAACCAGACCGCCGACAATGGCCGCACCAAAGTTGCTGCTGCGGTCGTCGCGATCATCGTTGTAGCAGTGGTGCTGGTGGTGGCGCGGATAGACGGGCACCGTGCGGCCATGTGCCCACCTCGGGCGGTGAACCGGTGGGCGCGGCCGCTCGGTGTTGCAGTGGATGCGCCAGCGCTCGATCAGCACCCGGGCCTCAGCCACGGGATGGAAGATCTCCCGGTCGAGCAACTCGTCGCGCAGCTTGGCGTTGACGCTCTCGTTGTAGCCGTTCGCCCACGGGCTCGCCTTCTCGATGTTGAGCCTCCCCACGCCAAGCCGGCCCAGCCATTCCTTCACCACCGGGGCGATGAACTCCGGCCCCCGGTCGGAGTGGATATGTTCGGGCGGTCCGCGCTCGATGAACAGCTCGGTCAAGGCCACCAGCACGTCGTCGCTCGACAGCCGCCGCGCCACCACGATCGCCAGGCTCTCGCGCGTGAACTCGGCGATCACCGTCGGCATCCGGAACGTCCTCCCGTCATGGGTGCGATCCTCGACGAAGTCGTGGGCCCAGATATGGTTCGCCCGCTCCGGCCGCTGCCGCATGCAGGAGCCATCCGCCAGCCACAGGCGAACCCGCTTCGGCTGCCGCTGTGGCACCTTCAGCCCCTCCCGACGCCAGATCCGCTCCACCCGCTTGGCGTTCACCACCCAGCCGCCACGCCGCAGCAGCGCCGTGATCCGGCGATCGCCGTAGCGACCATAGCGCCGCGCCAGCGCGACAATCTCCGCCGTCAAAGGCCGCCTCGTCCTCCGCCGGACGCGGCGGCTTGCGCTGGGTCGATCGGTGCTGCCCCAGCACGGCGCAGGCGCGACGCTCGGACACGCCAAGCGCCACCGTGACGTGCCCGATGCAAGCCGGCGCCGGGCGGGGCTCAGTCATTCCCCGACGCAGCCTCCTTCAGAATCAGCTTGTCCAGCGTCAGCTCCGCCACCGCCTAGCGCAGACGCGCGTTCTCCCGCTCCAACTCCTTCCGCCGCCGCGCCTGGCTGGGCCTCAGGCCGCCGTATTCGCGCCGCCAGCGCTCGTAGCTCTGCTCCGTCAGCCCGATCGCCTTCGCCGCATCCGCCACGCTCCGGCCCTTCCCCAGCAGCACCTCCACCTCGCGCGGTTTGCCGATGATCTCCTCCGCACCGGGCCGCTTCCGCGCCATCTCACCCTCCTCGGTCCGTTCAGACGAACAGACGTCCCGGACCACTCACAGGGGGGGAGGGTCAGGTCTGCGAGGCGAATGCGCTGCTCGACGACGCAGGGCTCGCGCTCGACACCGATCCGCGTCGCGTCGCGACATGCGGCGCGGCTCACCGCAGCGCCGCGATCACCTCCTCGGTCGTCGTCACCAGGGCGACGTTGCGCATCGCATAGTCGATCGAGGCGCGGTGCCAGTCGGCGTTCATCGTGGAGCAGCCGTCTTCCGGGATGACCATGACATAGCCCTTGTCGGCGCCCGTGCGCGCCGTGTGCTCGATGCTCATGTTGGTCCAGGCACCGGTCTCGATGATGATCGTGCGGCCCTCCGCCTTCAGCACGCGCTCCAGCGACGTGCCCTCCCAGGCGCTCATGCGCGCCTTGCGGATCACATGGTCGCCTTCCTGCGCCTCGAGGCCGGCCACTGGCTCCGCGCCCCAGCTGCCTTCCACCAGCGCGTTCGCGTCCACGCAGCCTTCGAACAGCGGGGCATTCAGCGTCATGTCTCGGGCGTCGGCGCGGCGGACGAACCAGACATGGATCACCGGCACGCCGAGTGCCCGGCAGTGCGCCGCGAGCCGCGCCGCATTGGCGATGGCGTTCTGCTGCCGGCAGTGCTCCGGGCTGCCCGACGAGGCGAAGGCGCCGCCCTCCATCACCACGTCGTTCTGCATGTCCTGGATGATCAGCGCGCAGCGCGAGGCGTCGAGGCGGAGCGGATCGTCGGGCGCCGCGGGCTCGCTCCGCGCGCGCGGTCGCGCCCGCATGAAGGGCTCGTTGCGCGGTCCGACCTTGACCGGCACGGCATAGACCGAGGTGGTGGCGCAGACATAGAGCGTGCGCCAATCGGCGCCGCCCCAATGCAGGTTGGCCGGGTTCTCCGGGATCGACACCTTGCCGAGCAGCCGCCCATCCCGCGCGAAGACCCAGACGCCGCCCGGCGCGGTGCACCAGATGTTGCCTTCCGCGTCGCACTTCATGCCGTCCGGCACGCCCGGCAGCATCGCGTCGCGCAGGCCTGAAGCGAAGAGGCGGCCGTTCTTCAGCGAACCATCCGCCGCGACGTCATAGACGCGGATATTCGCCTGCTCGGTGTCGTTCACATACATCAGCCGCTCGTCGGGCGAGAAGCACAGGCCGTTCGGCTGGCTGTGCGTGTAGCGTTCCACGACGAGCTGCGGCTCCTCGCCCGGCCTCGCGTTCGGGCGGATGCGGAACACGCCCTGCCAGCCGAGCTGGCGTGGCCGCTCGACGCCGTAGTGCGGCATGCGGCCGTACCAGGGATCGGTGAAGTAGATCGCGCCGTCGGACGCGACGCAGACATCGTTCGGCGAGTTCAGCTCGCGCCCCTGGAAGTGCGAGGCGAGCACCTCGCGCGTGCCATCCGCGCGGATGCGCACCAGCGACGAGGTCGCATGCTCGCAGGCGATGAGATTGAGATCCGCGTCATAGGTGAGGCCGTTGGACTTGTTGGACGGCCGCGCGACCTCCCGCACGCCGGCACGGTCGAGCCGGCGGCGCATATCGGCCGGCATGTCGGAGAACAGGAGAAAATGCTCGGTCGGGTGCCAGATCGGCCCTTCGGTGAAGGTGAAGCCGCTGCCCGCCTGGTGCACGGGCGCGTGCTCGTCGATCAGGCGCCGGAAGGCGGGGTCGAGGGCGACATGGGCCATGGCGCGCTCCGTCAGGCCGGGAACCAGTCGCGGCGAGGCACCGTCTGCGCGATCGGCCCGGGCACCTGCATGTCGAGCCGGCCGACCACCTGGCCGCCCTCGATCTTCGCGGGCTTGTCGTGGATCGGCAGCAGGAATTTCGAGGAGGCGAGCAGCTTCTTGATCGCCGCCTTCTCGCCGCGCTTGGAGCCGCTGTGGTTGCCGGTGACTTGCGGCTCATGGGCGTTCACCTGGAACATCGGCTCGATGATCTGGTCGTTGAAGTCGTAGATCACGTCGCCGCATATGGTGGCGCGTCCTTCGGCGGTCTCGACATGGACATTCATCGAGCCCTCGGTGTGGGCGTTCGCCGCCTCCAGCACGACGCCGGGCATGATCTCGATCGGACCGGTGATCTCGAGATCCTCGAAGCGCAGCGCGTGGCGGGTGTGCAGGCGCTCGATCAGGTGCTGGATATCGGGCTTGGGGTATTGCGGATGCATCAGGCCGGAGACCGAATGCTCCATCTCCCGGCGGTTGATGACCACGGTCGTGTTCATCGGGAAGTGGTCGTCCTTGCCGGCGTGGTCGATGTGCAGGTGGGTGTGCAGCACGTAGCGGACATCGCCCACCTTCACGCCATGCCGGGCAAGCTGCCGCTCGATCATGTTCTCATGGAACTGGAGCCCGCGCATGCCGAGCGTCTCCATGATCGCGTTGTCGCGATAGCCGGTGTCGACGACGATCGGGTAGCGACCGCCCAGGATCAGGAAGCCGTAGACCGGCACGCGGCGCACCCGGCCGCAGTCGCGGGCGAGCACGAGGAAGCTCGATTCCAGCTCGATGTCACCGTAGTCGAGCAGCTTGATGTCCAGGGCCATCGGTGTCGCTCCCTCACAGCCGGTAGACCCGGCGCGCCGTGTTGAAGAAGATCGCCTCGCGCTCGGCGGCGCTGAGCCCGCCGGCGCCGCGCCGGTGCGCATCGAGCAGCGCGGCATAGCCGGTCCAGAGCTTCTCGATGGGAAAGTTGGAGCCCCACAGGCACCGCTCGGCGCCGAACAGGCCCACGGTCTCGCCGATCAGCCAGGCGGTATGCTCCGGGTCGTTGCGATGGATGAAGGTGCCGAAGCCGGAGAGCTTGGCGACCACGTTGGGCTGCGCCGCCAGCAGCACCATGCCGGTGCGCCAGGCCGCCCGGCCGGACGGCGTCAGATCCTCCAGCATCCCGGCGTGCTGCAACACGAAGGTCACGCGCGGGCAGGCGGCGGCGAGTTCCGCCGCGCCCGTCATCTGTCCCGCGAAGACCTGAAGGTCGAAGACCAGGCCGTACTCGGCAAGCCGCGCGACGTTGCGGCGCAGCGCCGGATCGGCGCAGAGATCCGGCCGACTGGCGAAGCGGTACTGCGCATTCTCGTGCCAGTGCAGCTGCTGGCGGATGCCGCGCAGGCGCGGGAAGCGCGTCAGCCGGTCGAGTGCCGGGCGCGCATCCGCCACGGTCATGTCCGCATAGGCCACGAGCCCGTGCGGCCAGCCGGTCTCCAAGGCCACCGTCTCGATCCAGGCCGCTTCCTCGACGGCGCGGTCTACCCGCCAATTGGCCTGCACATAGACCGATTTCTCGACTCCACAGCCCGCGAGGTCGGCCAGGTACTCGGCCATCGGATAGTCGCGGCGGATCGCCTCGTAGGGCCCGAAGATGCGCGGCTGCATCGGCCCGGTCAGCCAGGGGAGGTCGGCCTGACGCCAGACATGGAAATGGCTGTCGATCACCCTCATCGGAACGCACCTGCGCGGCGCAGCGCGGCCGGCCCGACCAGGGCGCGGGCCATGGAAGCGGGGTCGGCGCCGGAATCGAGATGGTCGATCAACGGCAGGATCGCCCGCATTGCGCCGGTCTCTGGCCGGTAGGCCGGGTCGGCGGCGAGCGGGCTCAGCCAGATGATCCGCCAGGCGAGCGCGCGCAGCTTCGTCATCGCCGCCACCAGCGCCTCCGGCCCGCCGCGTTCGAGCCCGTCGGAGACGACGATCACCAGCGCGCCGCGCGCGAAGCTCGCGAAGCGCGGCACCGAGAGGAACACCGAAAGCGCCTCGCCAAGGCGCGTGCCGCCGTCCCAATCCGCCACGAGGCCGGCTGCCAGCGCAAGCGCCTGGGCGCGGTCCCGCCGGCGCAGCGCCCGCGTGACGCGCGTGAGCCGCGTGCCGAGGGTGAAGGCCTCGGCACGCTCGGCCGTCCGGACGATGGCATGGGCGATCCCGAGCGCGCCTTCCGTGCCGCCCTTCATGCTGCCGGACACGTCGATCAGCACCAGCACGCGGCGCTGCCGCGCCAGGCGCTGGCGCGTCGGCAAGCGCAGGATTTCGCCGTCGCGCCGCGCCATGTCCCGCAGCGCGCGCCGCGGATCGGCAACGCCGCCCCGCGCGGCCGCGAAGCGGCGGGAATGGCGGCGCGGCAGCACCCCGGGCACCGCGCTGGCGAAGGCGGCCAGCAGCGCGTCCTCCTTCCCGGCCCCGAAGCTGCGGGCGAAGAGGCGCTCGCGGCGGCTCGCCTCGCGGCCCGACGGGTCCTCCTCCTCGGGCGGCATCAGCTCGTCCATCTCGCCGGCATCGAAAACTTGCGGCGCGTCCTCGCTCCTGGCCTCGCCCGGCGCGAGGACGGCGCGGCCGAGAAAGATCATGTCGAAGAGATCGTCGAAGTCCTGCCGGCGATCCGGGCCTGGACCGAAGATCGCGTGCGCGGCGCGCCGCACGTCCCGGATCGAGCGCGGACCGAGCAGTCCGACGGCAGCCAGGAAGTCCTCGGTCTGCGCTGGCGCAGCGGGAAAACCCTCGTCCCGGAGTGCGCGCGGGAAGGCGAGAAAGGGATCGAGCGCGCGCGGAATCATGCGGCCCCCGCAAGGATACGGTCCAGCCTCGGCGCCACGAAGGCAAGGTCGTCCTGGTCCTTCAGCGCCACGCCGATGGCGCGCGCGAAGGCGGTGGGCCAGGGCGCGCCCTGCGCGTTGAGCAGGGTCGCTGCTTCCGCCCATTCCACCGTCTCCGCGACGCCGGGCGGCTTGGCGAGCGGCTCCGCCCGGAGCTTGCCGACGGCCGCCACCACCCGGTGCGCGGTGTCACGCGCGACCGCGGAGGCGCGCATCATCACGATCTGCGCCTCGAGCTGCGGGTCCGGATAGCCGATCCAGTGGTAGACACAGCGTCGCCGCAGCGCCTCATGCAGTTCGCGCGTGCGGTTCGAGGTGAGCACCACCACCGGCGGCTCGGCGGCGCGGATCGTGCCGCGCTCAGGGATCGACAGGCTGAAATCCGACAGGAATTCGAGCAGGAAGGCCTCGAACTCGTGGTCGGAGCGGTCGATCTCGTCGATCAGCAGCAGCCGTTCGCGCGGGCGCTGCAGCGCCAGCAGCATCGGGCGCGCGATCAGGAACTCATCGCCGTAGAGATTGACGTAAGCCTCGCCCGCCTGGCGGATGGCCAGCATCTGCCGCGGGAAGTTCCACTCATACATGGCCGAGGCCGCGTCGAGCCCCTCATAGGCCTGCAGCCGCACCAGTTCGCGCCCCAGCACCGCCGCGAGCGCCTTCGCCGCCTCGGTCTTGCCCACGCCCGGCGCGCCCTCCAGCAGCAGCGGCTTGCCGAGGGCGAGCGCCAGATAGGCCGCGGTCGAAAGCCCCTCATCGGCGATGTACTGCGCCGCGCGCAGCGCCTCGGCCAGCGCCTCCGGACTGTCGATGCCGGCGATGGAGCGCCTGACCGTCATGCCTCAGAGCCGCCGCTTCGGCTTGGCGCCGCCCTGGGCCTTGAGGCCGCGCAGCACCTTCTCAGGCGTCGCCGGCAATTCGTCGATGCGCACGCCGACCGCGTCGTAGATGGCATTGACGACAGCCGGCAGCACCGGGTTCGCGCACATCTCGCCCGGCCCCTTGCCGCCATAGGGACCGTCCTCGGCCGGCCGCTCCAGGATGCTGATGTGATGTGGCGCGAGGTCGCCCGGCCCCGGCATCAGGTAGCTGTTGAAATCCAACGGTCCGTGCTCGCGCTGGGGGTAGTAGGGCTCCGTCGTCTCCCAGGCGGCGTGGCTCATGCCCATCCAGGCGCCGCCGCGCAGCTGCTGCTCGACCAGGCGCGGGTTGAGCGCACGGCCGACCTCATAGGCCGACTTCATGTCGGTGACGGTCACCTCGCCTGTCTCGTCGTCCACCTCCACCTCGACCAGCATCGCCGCATGGGCGAAGGTCGAGACAGGCGTCATCTCGCCGGTCTCGGGATCGACGTCGCTGAGGGGGATGAGGAAGATGCCGCGCCCGGCGATGGTGCGGCCCTGCTTGAACTGCGCGGCCTGCGCTGCCGCGAGCGTGGTGATCGAGCGCCCCGGCGCGCCGCGCACATGGATGTTGCCGCGGCCGTCCGTGACGAGGTCCGAGGCGTCAACCTCGAGCTCCTCGGCCGCGGCTTCCAGCATCACCGCGCGCGCCTCGCGCGCCGCCATGATCACCGCATTGCCCATGCGATGCGTGCCGCGGCTGGCGAAGCTGCCCATGTCGTGCGGGCCGGTGTCGCTGTCGGCGGTGTCCACATAGACATCCTCGACCGGCACGCCGAGCGTCTCGGCGGCGATCTGCCTCGTGACCGACTTCATGCCCTGGCCGAGATCGATGGCGGAGAGCGCCACGGTGAACTTCCCGTCGGGGTTGGAATGGATCAGCGCCTGGCTCGGGTCGCCGCCGAGATTCATGCCGATCGGGTAGTTGATCGCGGCAAAGCCGCGCCCGCGATGCAGCGCCATGGCTCAGCGCCTCCGGAAGCCGGAAATGGAGGAGAAGCGCATCGCACCGGCGCGGGGTGGGGTCGACGCGGGTGGCGGCGCGGCGGGGGGCGGCTGTTGCGTCCGCGCCGGCTGCGGCGGCAGCGGGCGCGGCGTTGCGACGTGCGGGGCTGCCGGCGAGCCGGGCGGCGGTGGCGGGCGCGCGCCCTTCCTGGCGTAGGAGCCCGACTGAAAGCCTTGCACGCGCCCGTTCTCGTCGGTGACGGTGCGGGCCGGCAGCCTTGCGCGATCCCCGCCGCCGTCGCGCGTCGAGGCGGCGGCGAGCATCGCGGGGCTCAGCTTCACGCCCGCCTTCTCCGCCACCACCTGGCAGCATTCGATCAGCGCGCAGTTCTTGGCGACGCGCCGATGCGCCTTCATGTCGCCGTCGCGGTAGGCGTTGAGGATGCGCAGTTCAATCGGGTTCATCCCGACCGCCTCCGCCACCTTGTCCATATGCGCTTCGATCGCGAAGTCCACGCCGGTGATGCCGAAGCCGCGCATCGCGGTGGCCGGCGTGCGGTTGGTGTACACGCAGTACACGTCGGCCGAGACGTTCGGGATGGTGTAGGGCCCGGGCAGATGCCCCACGCCCTTGATGATCGCGTAGGAGGAAAGCCGGGTATAGGCGCCGGAATCGAAGTAGGCCCGGAAGCTCCGCGCGACGATGCGACCATCGCGCATCACGCCGTCCTTGACGTACCAGCGCTCCGCGCCGCGCGGCGCGCCGACCTGCATCTCCTCCTCCCGGTCCCACATGAACTTCACGGGACGGCCGGTCAGCATGGCGCCGAGCACCGCGAGCGGCTCATGGATGCTGTCCACCTTGCCGCCGAAGCCGCCCCCCACCGTGCCGCCGATGAAGTGCAGCCGGCTGGAGGGCGTCTCCAGCACCTTCGAGGTCGTGGCCAGCGAGAAGAACAGCGCCTGCGTCGAGGTGTGGCAGACGTAGCGGCCGTTCTGCTCGGGGGCGGCGATGGCGCCGCAGGTCTCGATTGGCGCCTGCTCGATCGGCGACATCTGGTAGCGGCCTTCGACGATGTGGTCGGCCTGGCGGAACGCGGCCTCGACATCGCCGTAGCGCAGCTTCTGGTGGTCATATTTGCCGTGATAGACGAACTTGTTCGTCGGATAGATGTCGAGAACCACCGGCGCGCCGGGCTTCACCGCCTCCTCCACGTCGAGCACGTGCGGCAGCGCTTCCCACTCGACCCTGATCGCGGCCACCGCCTCGCGCGCGCGCGCCTCGCTGGTGGCGATGACCGCCGCCACCGGCTCGCCCCGGTAGCGCACCCGATCGGTGGACAGCAGCGGCTCGTCGTCGATGCCAAAATCGAGAAGCGAGAGCAGCGTGTTGAGGTTGCGCGGCACGTCCTTGCCAGTCAGCACCCGCACCACCCCAGGCATGCGTTCCGCCGCCGCGACATCGATGCGCCGGATGCGCGCCGCGTGGTGCGGCGAGCGTGCGCAGCGCATGTGCAGCAGCCCCTCGAACAGATGGTCATCGTAGAAGGGGGAGCGGCCGGTGACATGGCCGGTGATGTCCTGCCTCCGCGTCGGCTTGCCGATCTCGTTGAGATCGTCGCTGCGCTCGTCGGCGAAATACTCCTTGCGGAAATCCACCATCGGCCGGTCGGTCAGCGTCCCGCTCATGGCCGGCTCCTTCCTTCGGCGACATCAAGAATGGCGGCGATGATCGGCTCGTAGCCGGTGCAGCGGCAGATATTGCCGGCGATCGCCTCGATCACCTCGTCGCGGCTCGGCCGCGGATTGCGGTCGAGCAGCGCCTTGGCGCTCATCAGCATGCCCGGCGTGCAGTAGCCGCATTGCGCGGCGAAGCGTTCCATGAACGCCTCCTGCAAGAGATGCAGCCGCGCCGTGCCCAGACCGGCGGCGGTCTCGACGTGCCGGCCCTGCACGGCCTCCGCGAGCACCAGGCAGGCAAGATGCGGCGCGCCGTCCACCAGCACCGTGCAGGCGCCGCAGGCGCCCTGGCCGCAGCCGTATTTCGGCGAGAGGTCGCCGACGCCGCGGCGCAGGAAATCGAGCAGGTTCTGGCCGCCCTCGGTGAAGGCGGCCTTGGCCTCGCCGTTGAGCGTGAAGGTGACGGGCTTCAGCGCCATGTCAGGCCATCCGCTCCAGGAGCCGCTTGAGATGCACGCCGGCCACCTCCCGCCGGTACCAGGCGGAGGCGAGCGCGTCGGTCGGCGGATCGAGCCCTTCCGTCGCGGCCGCGGCGGCGCGCGCGATCACGCCGGCGTCGAGCGTGGCACCCTCCAGGATGCGCTCCGCCGCCTGCGCGCGCAGCGGCGTGGGCCCCATCGCGCCGAAGGCGATGCGCACGCCGCGCAGGCGGGCGCCATCGCGCGGCAGATGCGCGGCGATGGACATGACGGAAACGCCCTTCGGCTTGACACGGCTGACCTTCAGGAAGCCGAAGGCGCGCGCATCGCGCGGCCGCGGCACCTGCACTGACGCGACCAGCCCGGCGCGCGCGCGATCGCGGAGGAAATCCTCGATCGGGCGCTGCGTACCGCCCGCGCCGATAATGCGCGCGCCGAGCGCCAGCAATGCGGTCGTCAGGTCGCCATAGGGATGCGCGGCGAAGAGATTGCCGCCCACGGTGGCCATGGCCCGCACCTGCGGGCCACCGACCGCGCGCGCGACGGGATGCAGATGCGCCAGGTCGCGCTCGGCCAGGATCATCGCCATGGTCACGCCGGCGCCGATCTCGACGCCGTCGCCGGAAGCCGCGATCCGCCGCAGTGCCGGGTCGCTGCTGCGCAGGATGCGGCCCTGGATGGTGCCGGCATTGACCTCGCGCATCACCAGCGTGCCGCCGCCGAGATAGGTGCCGTCCGACCCCAGCGCCCGCTGCGCCTCGCCCAGCGTCGCGTGGCTCTCCACCTGCACGGCCATCATGCCGCTCCCTGCGCCAGATGGGTACGCAATGCGTCGAATCCGCCCTGGTAGATGTCCTCGCTCACCATGCGGGCGAGGTCCGCCTCGCGTCCGGCCGGCGTGTCGAAGCGGCTCTCCCAGCGCCAGAAGGTGCGGTCGCCGTCGGTCACCGGCGCGAGCCGCACATGCGCGACGTAGTTAAACAGCGGGATCGGCGTGTCGAGCAGGCAGTAGCTGTAGGCGAGATCCGCGTCCGACAGGGTCAGCAGCCGCTCGCGCAGTTCCGATCCGTCGCGCAGCCGGAAGCGACGCACGCAGCCGACGCGGTCGGATGGCCAGCCACGCTCCACCTGGCTCTCCGCCACCGGCGGATGCCATTTGTCGTGGCCGTTGAAGTCGCGCAGCACGCCCCAGACCGCCTCCACCGGCGCGTCAATCACGGTGCTTCTCACGACATGCGGCATGGTCAGGAGGCCATCTGGCGCTTCAGCGCCTGGAAGCCGGCGAGGAACACGTTCTGGCCGATATTGGTCACGAGGTCGTCGGCAACCTCCGGCGCGCAGTCGAACTCGGCGCTCCACTCCGCGAAGGCGCGGTCGCCATCGGTGATCGGCGTCAGCCGCAGCGTCGCAATGTAGTTGGTCAGCGGCATCGGGCTTTCGAGGATCGAGTAGGTGCAGAAATACTCGTAGTCCGACAGCGCCAGCAGCTGTTCCCGCAGCCGGTCACCGTTCTGCAGGCGGAAGTCCCGGATGCAGCCGACCCGGTCTGAAGGCTCGCCATTCTCGATGCGGCTCTCGCGCACCGCCGGCAGCCAGCGTGGCAGGGCGTTGAAGTCGCGCACCTTCTCCCAGACGCGGGCCACCGGCGCCTCGATCACGGAGCTGACATAGACCCTGGGCATTATTTGTCCCCGCCCTTGGGCGCCTTGCGCGCGGCTTCTGCGATGCGCTGCATGTCGGAGGCCTCGCGCATCAGCCCGCCCTGCTTGGCGAGGTTCCCGCCCTCGATCCCGATGTCGCTGAGCAGGCCGTCGATCAGCGGCGCCTGCACGCGGTAGCGCAGCGCGGAGTTGATCACCTCGTCGGTCGGCGAGCCCTCGCGCGCGCCCCCGCCGCCGACCGCGCCGTCGAGCTGGACGATGCGGATGTCCTGGATCTTCTCGAGCGGCTTGACGCTGGCCGCGACGATGCCCTCGACATGCTCCAGCAGCTTGCGGCGGAACAGCGAATGGCGCGCCTCGTCGGTGAGGATGTTCTCCGCCTCGTTGAGCAGCTTCTGGGCCTCCGCATGCACGGCAGCGCGCACTTTCTCCGCCTCGGCGGCCAGTCGGGCCTCGGCGGCCGCCTTCTCGGCGATGACGATGTCCACCGATTTCTGCCGGTTGGCGACCTCGGTCTCGCGCACGGTGCGGACCTTCTCCTCGGCGACGGCGGCCAGTGCGCGGGCGGCGTCGGCTTCGGCACGGGCCGCGGATTCCTCCAGCGACTTCCGGTACAGCGCCACGGCCTTGTCCATCTGCGCCGCCTCGACCGTCCGTTCCCGCTCGACCTCCAGCCGGCGCCGGACGGTCTCGTGGTCGATGCGGATCTCGTCGAGCTGGCGCTCGGACGCGATGCGCGCCCGCTCGACGTCCTCGCGGCTGACGATCTCGGCCTCGCGCAGGTGCTGCACGCGCGCGACTTCAAGCTGCTCCAGCGCGCGGCGGCGTTCGAGGCGCGCCGCCTCCACCGCCTGCTCGCGCTCGACCCCGGCGGTCTCCACGTCGCGCTCGGCGGCGATCTGGGCCTGGCGCACGCTGGCATCCGCCTGCGCCGCCTTCGCCTTCTCCTCGGCGAGCGCCACGATCCGCGCCTGGTCTGCGGCCTCCACCAGCTTCTTGCGCTCGATGTCGGTGACCTCGCGCACGCGCTGGCTGGCGATGCGATCCTGCTCCAGCGCGAGCTCGGCGGCGATGCGGGCCTTCTCGACAGTCTCGCGCCGCGCGATCTCGGCGCCCTCCACGGCCCGCTCCCGCATGATCTCGCGGGCCCGCGTCGCCTCCTCGGCGGCGATCCGCTCGGCGGCCAGTGTCTTCTCGCGAGTGATGCGGGCGGTCTCCGTCGCCTCGCCGGCGGCGATCTCGGCGGACTCCACCGCGATCTGACGCTCGATCTCCAGCTCGCGGATCCGCCTGTCCTCTTCGATGCGCACCTGGTTGACCTCGGCGGCCTGGGCGATCCGCGCGCGCTCCACGGCCTCGCGCGCGGCGATCTCCAGCTCGTCGAGCGCCTTCTGCCGTTCGATCTCCTGCCGGCGCACCTTCTCCTCGCCGGCGATCCGGGTCTGGTTCAGCAGCAGGGTCTGCGCCATCCGACGCTTCTCGGTCTCCTCGCGGGCGACGATGTCGGCCTGCTCGGTGGTGCGCTGGCGCTCGATCTCCAGCGCCTGGGTCTCGCGCTCCTTGGCGATCCGCGCTTCCTCGATGGCCTGCTCCTGCGCGATGCGGGCGCGCTCGGTCGCCTCTCGCGCGGCGATCTCCGCCTCCTCCAGCCGCCGCTGCTTCTCGATCTCGCGCGACTGGGTCTCCTGCTCGTTGGCGATGCGCGCCTCGCGCACCGCGCGCTCCTGCAGGATACGCGCCGTCTCGGTCTCCTCGCGGGCGGCGATCTCCTCGGCATCCACTGCCTTCTGGCGCGCGATCTCACGGCCCCGCACCTCGCGTTCGGCGGCAATCCGCGCCTCCGCGATGATCTGCTCGTTCGCGATGCGGGCCTTCTCGATTGCCTCGCGGGCGGCGATCTGCGCTTCCTCGGCCTCGGCGTCGCGGCCCGCCCGTTCGCGGGCGAGCTCGGCGCGCTGCTGGGCACGGCGGAACTCGATCTCGCGCTCCTGCTCGAGGCGGGCCGTCTCGCTCTCCCGCTCGATGTCGAGCGCCATCTTCTCGGCTTCGAGGTTGCGGGCACGGATCTGGATCATCGAGTCCTGCTCGATGTCGTTGCGCTCCTTGCGCTTGTCCTCGATGTCGCGGATCAGGGCGGTGAGGCCCTCGGCGTCGAAGCGGTTCGACGGATTGAAGAACTCCAGGCTGGTCTGGTCGATGTCGAGGATGGCGACGCTCTCGATCTCGAGCCCGTTCTTGTCGAGGTCGCCCTGCGCACTCTGCTTCACCCGCGCTACGTAGTCCGCGCGGTTCTCGTGCATCCCCGCCATGTCCATCTCGGCGGCGATGGCGCGCAGCGCGCTCTCGAACTTGCCCGACAGCAGGGCGTGCAGCCGCTCCGGCTCCAGCGTCCGCCGCCCGAGCGTCGAGGCCGCCATCGAGACCGCCGACCGATCCGGCCGCACGCGCACGTAGAATTCGGCTTCGAGGTCAACGCGCATGCGGTCCTTGGTGATCACGGCCTCCGACTTCGCGCGGCTGATCTTGAGCGGCAGGACGTTCATGTTGACCGGGGTGATGTCATGCACGATCGGCCAGACGAACGCGCCGCCGTCTATCACCACCTTCTCGCCCAGAAGGCCGGTGCGCACGAAGGCGACTTCCTTGGTGGAGCGCCGGTAGAGCCGCTGCATGACCCAGTAGGCGATCGCGATGACGATGGCCGCCGCGATCAGCCACAGGATCAGTCCGCCGATGAATTGCCCGTCCATGCTCGTGCCCCCTGCGGTTCAGCGGCCCTTGATGCGCTTGAAGGCGCGCGTCTGTTCTGTCAGCGCCGTCTCCGCCGGCAGGCGCTCCATCGAGGAGGCGCCGTAGAAGCCGTGGCAGACAGCGGCGGTCCGGAGGACGTATTCGGCGTCGGCCGGCGTGGCCACCGGACCGCCATGCACGAGGATGATCGCGTCCGGCTTGACGGCCAGTGCCGCCGCGGCAAGCCGGTCCACCACCGGCGGGCAATCCTCGAGCCGGAGCGCGGTCTCGGCGCCGATGCTGCCGCCGGTGGTCAGGCCCAGATGCGCGACGATGATGTCCGCGCCGGCGGCCGCCATCGCGGCGGCGTCGCCCTCGGTGAAGGCGTAGGGCGTGGTCAGCAGCCCCTTGGCGCGGGCCGCGGCGATCATCTCGACTTCCAGCGCATAGGACATGCCGGTTTCCTCCAGGTTGCGCCGGAAGATGCCGTCGATCAGGCCGACGGTCGGGAAATTCTGCACCCCGGCGAAGCCCACGCGCTTCACCTCGTCGAGGAAGACGTCCATCAGGCGGAACGGGTCGGTCGCGCACACCCCCGCCAGCACCGGCGTGCGCTTGACCACCGGCAGGACCTCACCTGCCATCTCCATCACGATGGCGTTGGCGTCGCCATAGGGCATCAGCCCGGCGAGGCTGCCGCGCCCGGCCATACGATAGCGGCCGGAATTATAGATGACGATGAGGTCGATTCCGCCCGCCTCCTCGCACTTCGCCGACAGGCCGGTGCCCGCGCCGCCGCCGACGATCGGCTCACCGCGCGCGATCATCGAGCGGAGGCGCTGCATGATCTGCTCGCGGCTTTCCCGCCTGCTGCTCATCGGAGGGTTCCCTTCCTGCGCGCGCCCCGCTGCGAGCCGTGCAGCGCCCGGAACTCGTCTACGACCGCCGCGGCGAAGGCCGCATCGTTGATGTTCTGCGGCAGTCGGATCAGCCGGCGGTTCGGGCTGGGGCGCAGCGTCGCCTCGATGGCGCGGAACAGCGCGGCGCGGGCCGCCGGATCGAAGAAGGCCGCGCCAGGCGCATCGAGCGCCGAGAGGCCGCCTTCCGGCAGGAAGAAACGCACCGGTCCTTCCATCAGGTTGAGCCGTTCAGCGATCCAACTGCCCATCCGCGCGCATTCCTCCGGCGTGGTGCGCATCAGCGTCACCTGGGGATTGTGCCGGTAGAAGCTGCGGCCGCGATAGCGTTCAGGGACCGTCTCCGGCGGCCCGAAATTGACCATGTCGAGCGCGCCGACCGAGCCGATATAGGGAATGCGCGTGCGGATCACCGCCCCGAAGCGATCCTCGGTGCAGGGGAACACGCCGCCCATCATCATGTCGGCGACCTCGGTCGTCGTCACGTCAATCACGCCCGCCGCCCGGCGGTCATCGATCAGCCGTTCCATCGCCTGGCCGCCGGTGCCGGTGGCGTGGAACACCAGGCAGTCCCACTCCTCCTTCAAGGCGCCGGCGACCTGCTGCACGCAGGGCGTGGTGACGCCGAACATGGACAGCAGCGCGATCGGCCGGCCGGTGTCGCTGCGGCGCGCGGCGCGGCGCGCCTGCACCATGCCGATCATGGCATGCGCCGCGTTGCCGAGCACGTCCTGCGTGATGGCGTTGAGGCCCTGCACGTCGGCGACCGAGTGCATCATCGTGATATCGGCGGTCCCGACATACTGGCGCACGTCGCCGCTTGCGACCGTCGAGACGATCAGCTTCGGAATGCCGACGGGCAGCGCGCGCATGGCCGGGGCGACCAGGGCGGTGCCGCCCGAACCACCGGCGGAGAGGATGCCGGCAACCCCGACCTGGCGTGCGAGCCACCGCGCAAAGGCCTCCGTCATGCCCGTGACGGACGTCCCTCGGTCGCCGGTGAAGACGCCGGCGGCCCCGCGCGGGTGGAAGGCAGCCACCTGATGGGCCGGCACGTCGGCGCCCGCATGTCCGCCCGTCGTCGACAGGTCAACCAGGCGCACCGGCACGCCCGCCGCGCGGATGAGGTCGCGCATGTAGCGCAGTTCATCGCCCTTGGTGTCGAGCGTTCCGGCGACGAGCACCACCTCCGCGCCGGCCAGGGCGAGCGGCCGGATCTCCGCCTGTGCGCCTGGCGTCGTGCCTGGCTGGACGGTCAGCACGCGCGCGGTGCGCTCGATCGTGGCCACCGGGACCGGCTTCGACCAGCGCGTCGGCGGCTGCGGGTTCGACATGTAGATGCGGGTCGGGCCGGCTGTCGCCTCGGCGGCGGCGACGGTGGCGGGGGTGTCGGCCACGGCCGGCGTCTCGTCATGGGCATGCCGCCCGACGCCGAGCAGGCGCTGCTGCAGGTCGCGGTCCGCGGCCAGTTCGCGCGCCGGCGCTGCGCGGTTGATCCGGCCGTTCACCATGATCGCGACCGTGTCGGCGATGGCGCAGGCGACGCCGATGTTCTGTTCGATCACCAGGACATCGATGTCGCCTTCCTCGGCGAGGCGGATCAGCATCTCCGCGACCTGCGCCACGATGACGGGCGCCAGGCCCTCGGTCGGCTCGTCCATCACGAGGAGCTGCGGGTTCATCAGCAGCGCCCGGCTGATCGCGAGCATCTGCTGCTCGCCCCCGGACAGCTGCGCGCCGCCATTGGAACGCCGCTCGGCAAGGCGCGGGAAGGTCGAGTAGATGCGCTCGATGGACCAGGCGCCTCCGGGCCGGGCGACAAGGCGCAGATGCTCGTCCACGGTGAGCGAGCGCCACAGCCGGCGGCCCTGCGGCACGTAGCCCACGCCAAGGCGCGCGATCTCGGCCGGGGAGAGCCCGACCAGCGGCTTGCCCTTGAAGCTGATGGATCCCGCGCCGACCGGCACCAGGCCCAAGATCGCCTTGCAAAGCGTGGTCTTGCCCATGCCGTTGCGGCCGACCACCGACAGCACGCCGCGATCGAGGCGGAGATCCACGCCCTGCAACGCATGGCTCGCGCCATAGAAGACATTGAGGCCGCGCACCTCGAGGGCGGCAGGGCCGGCGCGCTCAGCCATGGCCATGCGTGCCGTCCCCGAGATAGAGCTCCTGGACCTCGGGATCATCCTCGATCTCGGCTGGCGTGCCTTCCTTGAAGACGCGGCCGTTGTGCAGCATCGTCACCGTCGTCGCCACCCGCAGCGCGACGTCCATGTCGTGCTCGATGATGATGAAGCCGATATGCGTCGGCAGGCTGCTGAGGATCGCGACGAGTTCGGCGCGTTCGGTGGGCGACAGTCCGGCCGCCGGCTCGTCGAACAGGATCAGCCGCGGCGCGCCGGCGAGGGCCAGCGCAATCTCGAGCTGCCGCTGCTGACCGTAGCTGAGTTCGCTCACCAGCCGGCCGCGAAGGGCGGTCAGGTGGACCGCCTCGATCAGTTCGTCGGCGCGCGTCAGCAGCGGGTCGCCGTATCTGGGGCGCAGCAGCGAGAAGCGATTGCGGTTCACGCCGCGGCAGGCGAGGTAGACGTTGTCGGCGACGCTGAGGCCGCCGAACAGCAGTGAGATCTGGTAGGTGCGCCGGAGCCCCCTGCGGATGCGCTCATGGGCCGGAAAGCGTGTCACATCCTCGCCGAAAAGCCGGATCGTCCCCGAGGTCGGCAGGAAGTCGCCGGTCACGCAGTTGAACAGCGTGGTCTTGCCCGCGCCGTTCGAGCCGAGCACCGCCCGGCGTTCGCCCGGGGCGACCGTCATCGTCACGTCGGAGATCGCGGCGAGCGCGCCGAACAGCCTGGTCACGCCGCGCAGCTCCAGCGCGCTGCCGGTCGTCACCGCCCCCAGCCGGTCGGCTGCGCCGGCGCCGGGGCGGAGGGCCTGGCCGGCGGTCACGGGTTGCCTCCGGCCAAGGTCTTCCCGGTCAGCGGATCAACGGCGTTCCGCCGTCGCGCGCGCCAGCGCTCCCAGAGGCCGAGCGCGCCATCCGGCGAGAAGAACACCACGGCCAGGAAGCCGAGGCCGATCACCAGCTTGAAGCGTTCGTTCGAGAGGCCGAAGGCGGAGAGCACGTCCGGGCTGAAGGTCGAAAGCAGGACGAAGATGAAGGCGCCGATGAAGGCGCCGATCGGCCTGCGGATGCCACCGACCACGGCGATGATGAGGATGTCGATCACCGCCGCGATGCCGCCCGAGAAGGGCGCAACCTGGGCGGTCTGCCACACGAGCAGGATGCCACCGATCGCCGCGATGACGCCCGCGAAGGCATAGGCCGCGATGCGGTGCGCGGTGACGTTGAAGCCGAGCGAGGCCATGCGGCGGGGATTGTCGCGCACGCCTTGCAGCGCGAGGCCGAACGGCGAGCGCGAGACGTAGACCACCGCCGCGTAGCATAGCGCCGCGCCGCCGAGGGAAAGATAGTAGAATGGCGTCGGCTGCCGCCAATCCACGCCGAAGAGCCGCGGCGGCACCACCAGGTTGAAGCCGCTGTAGCCGTTGAAGATCCCGTAGTTCTGCCGGGTGAAGTAGAAGAAGGCGCTGGCGATCGCGAGCGTGATCATGATCGTGTAGATGCCCTCGGTCCGCACCGCCAGCGCACCGACGAGCGCCGCGAAGACGGTGGCGATGAGGATGGCCAGCGGCAGATAGAGCCACCAGGCCAGGCCGAGGCTGATCTGCTCGACCCCCGAGGAGCCGAGGATGGCCACCGCGTATCCGGCGAGCACCGCGACCGTCATCTGGATCAGGCTCACCATCCCGCCGTAGCCGGCGAGGAACATCAGCGACAGCGCGATGATCCCGAGGCAGAAGGACCAGCCGAAGACCTGGAACAGCCAGAAATTGCCGGCGACGAGCGGCATGAACAGCAGGACGAAGCCGGTCGCCCACCAGGCGCCCGGAACGCGCGAGAACACGCCGAACTCGGCTTCGGGTTGCGCCGCCGGCTTGCCGGCCTGGTCGGTCACCGCCATGCCGCCGCCCCGCTCAACGCCCGGCTCCGAGCAGGCCCTGCGGCCGGAAGGCGAGCACCGCGGCCATGATCAGGAAGGTGAACACGACCGAATAGGTCGGCGCGTAGACGAGGCCGATCTGCTCGACCAGCCCGATGATCAGCGCGCCGATGGCGGCACCCGGAATGGAGCCCATCCCGCCGACGATCACCACGACCAGGCTCGCCAGGAGGAACCGCGTATCCTCGCCGGGGGACAGGGACTGGAAGGTGCCGCCGACCATGCCGGCGATACCGGCGAGCCCCGCCCCGAAGCCGAAGACGGCGAGGAACACGTAGTTGATGCGCACGCCGGAGGCGGTCAGCATCTCGCGGTCATCCACGCCCGCGCGGATGAGCATGCCAAGCCGCGTGCGGGTCAGCACGATCCACATGCCGACGCCGATGACGATGGCCGCGATCAGGATCGCGATGCGCACCTGTGGAAAGCGCATGTAGATCGGCTCGCCGTTGCGGCCTAGGCCGGCGACGATCGGAAGCGTCGCCGGCCCTGAGAGCCAGTCGGGCGACTGGATCGTGTAGGACTGTCCGCCCCAGATCCACAGCATGAGATCGGCGAGGACGACCGAAAGGCCGATCGTCACCATGGTCTGGCGCAGCTCCTCGCCCTGCATGCGCCGGAATACCTGATGCTGCATCAACAGGCCGAGCAGCGCGACCAGGATGAACACCACCGGAAAGGTGATGAGCCATTGGTCGGTCGCCGTGGAAATCGTGTAGCCGAGATAGCCGCCGAGCAGATAGAGCGAGCCGTGCGCGAGATTGACGTTGCGCATCAGGCCGAAGATCAGCGTGAAGCCCGAGGCGACGAGGAAATACAGCGCGCCGAGCGTCAGCCCGCCGAAGATCGCGTTCAGGAACACGCGCTTGCGCCCCAGCGTCTCCTCGAGACCCGGGCTCCAGGGCGCGAGGATCAGCCAGAGGAACGCGGCAGCCAGGACGACAATGACCAGCGACCAGAACGGGTTGCGGCGTGCAAACTCAGCCATCTCTGCTCAACCCTGCACGCCACGCCTGTCCGCGCTGCCGCCGGCGACGCGGCGGCAGCACTGATCCGTGATCACGGCCTGGACGGACCGGGACTTGCTCAGCCGCCGCCGAGTGCCCGGCAGTCGCTCGGCGTGGTGCGCGAGGGCAGGCCCATGGCGCGGAACTGCTCGGCCGTCATGCCGAGGGTCTGGGTGACGCCGTCGGTCTTCGCGACCATCCTGTTGACGAGGGTCCCGCCCGGCCCTTCCGCGACCTCGTTCACGAAGACCGTCCCGGTGGCCTGGCGATTCTCGTTGAGCGTGATCTCCCCCAGCGGCGAGGCGAGACGCAGCGCGGAGAGGGCGGCGCGGAACTTCTGCTGGCCGTCGCTCAGGTCGCCGTTGACCGCGTTCAGGCCAGCGATCGCGGCGAGCGTGGCGACATAGTAGCCGACGCCGAACAGCGACGGCGTCGGGAAGCGCTGGTTGGCGGGGAAGGCCTGCTGATACTGCTGGACATAGGTCCGCCAGGCAGGATCGGGGTTGTCGTCGGCAAGCGGGCCCGAGGTCAGCGCGCCGATCAGCGCGTTGCGGGCACGCCCGCGCGACGTCAGCACCGTCGTGTCGGCCATGATCGAGCCGCCGAGAATCTTCGTGCCCGCCCCGGCCTGCTGCCACTGGTTCAGGAAGTTGATCGCGTCGGTACCACCAAGGCCGAGGTAGATAGCATCAACGTTGTCGGGAAGCTGGGCGATGACCCCGCCGAAATCCGTGGCGCCCAGCGGTACCCAGAAGCGCTGCACGATGGTGCCGCCAGCGCGGCAGTAGTCCACCGCGAAGCCCAGGAAATTCGTGTAGCCGAAGGAATAGTCGGCGGAGACGGAGGCGACACGCCGATAGTTCTTGGTCCGCACGGCATAGGTGCCGAGACCCGCGCCCCACTGCGCGCCATCCAGGTTGTAGCGGAAGAAGTTGGGTGCCGGATCAACCCAGGTCGTCTCCAGCGCACCGGAAATCCCGTTAATGACGGTCTTGGTCGGGATCGTCTTGGCATAGTCGCGCATGGCGATGCCTTCGGAGCCCGACAGGGGCCCGACGATGAAGTCCACCTGATCCTGCTCGATCAGCTTGCGTGCCTGCCGCACCGCCGTGTCAGGCCGCGTATCGCTCGGCGCGACGATCGTCTCGACCCGTCGCCCCCCGGCCGTCTGCCCCACCTGCCGGAGCGCGAGTTCGACGTTGCGCACGCCATCGGCACCGCCGGCGGCGAAGGCGCCTTCAAGCGCCACGAGGATGCCGATCTTGATGGGCGGCTGCGTCTGCGCGGAGGTGACCCTGGAGACTGCGGCAGCGCCGGCGGCGCCGAGAATGGCCCTTCGCTTGAACTCCATACGTCCCTCCCACTGGTCGATCATTATGGTTGCAGGAACCGATGCATCGACCGGTTCATTCCGATGCTGGTCCTTCTTGAGCATTCCAAGCGCGCGCTTCACCCGCGCCCGTCCGCTCAACCCGGCGAGTGCACCGCGCGACGCGTTGCGCGTCAAGACCGAAATCCGGGCGCCCGGCACGACGTCATTTGCGAGGCCGCTGGTCGTATCGTGTCGTGGCCGCCGTCAAACCGGGCAGCCGCCGCATCCGCGATGCCGCGCGTGCAAAGGTTGGGGTTCGAGCGCGCTGCGACAGCTCGAATCCAGGCGCACTCACTTCGCCAGTTCCCTGAGCGTCCCGCAGTCCCGCACGCGCCGCCGCCATCCCGGCAGCGGCCGCGCCAGGCGATGCCGCGTCGGTGCCGGGCTTCGTCACCTTCGCCGGCGGCGATGGCTGGGGCGGCGTCGTCGCGGTGGGAGGACGGCTCGGTGTGGGGCACGGCCGACGTAGCGCGGGCGGTGGACCTCGACCTCCGCCTCGACGTACCGATGGCCGCGCATGCCCAGATCGAGCCCCGCGCGGCGACCGCGCGCTGGTCCGCCGACCGCATGCGGGTCGAGGCCTGGACCGGCACGCAGGACGTGTTCTTCGTGCGCGGCGCTCCGGCCCGCCGTCTCGGTCTGCGCGAAGACGCGGTCGTCTTGCGCTCCTGCCGGATGAGTGGGGCCTTCGGCGGCCGCACCGTACCGAATGTGGAGCGCGAGGCCGTGCGGCGGGCGCGCGCCGTCGCGCCGCGGCCGGTGCTGGTGCAGCTGCTGCCCAATCTTCTGCTCTTCCGGGTGTGATTCACGCTCGGGACGTGGACCCGAGACACCCGAGGCCGGATGGCCGAACTTGGCGGCGAGACGAAGCGCTTCCCGTCCGACCTGACGGACGAGGAGTGGGCGCGGATCGAGCCGCTGCTGCCGGAACCGGCGCGGCGGGGGCGCAAGCCAGCGGTCGAACTGCGCGAGGCGCTGAACGCGATCCACTACATGGCACGCAGCGCGGGGGGTGCGCCATTCAGGGTGGCGGCCCATGCGCCAGTCTGGCAGCGAGATCCGGCCCGATCAGGCCATGCTGCTCACGGCATCCGTCAGCGCAGTCAGGAACACATCCTGCAGCGGCGAAGGCGGCACGCCGACGCGGTTCAACGCGACAAGCTCCCGCTGCAACGTGAACCCTGGCATGGGGGCCTCGATCAGCTCGCCCGTCAGCAGCCGCCGTGGCAGGAAGGACAGGAAGCCGGCACGCGCGAGCAGGCCGCGCAGCATCGCGACGCTGTCCGTCTCGACGGCGGGCACGGGAGGCTCCAGCCCGGCGCGGAGGAAGAGATCCACCAGCCGCTGCCACAGCACGCCGTCGCGCGGCGGGAGCGCCCAGGGGTGATCGAGCAGGGCCGCGACATCCTTCGGGCGCGCCAGCACGGGATGCCCGGCCCGACAGGCGACGACGAAGGATTCGTGCAGGACGGTCGTCGCGACCAGGCCGGGCGCCACGCCTTCCCAGGGGCGGTTGCAGACGGCCATGTCGAGCGCGCCGCGCGCGACCTCCCCGGCGAGCACGGCGTAGAGACCTTCGCGCAGGACGAAGCCGAGGCCCGGGTGTCGGGCGCGCATCCGGATGATCGCGTCCGGCATGGCGTCCGGCGCGAGGGCCGGGGCGACCCCGATCCGGAGGATCCCGCCGCCGGTCCGTCGCGCGTGTTCTACATCCGCGCGCGCGCGCCGCGCCTCCGCGACGATCACGGCGGCGCGCGCGGCGAGCGCGTCGCCCGCCGCCGTGGGCACGACGCCGGCGGCGCGCCGCTCGAAGAGTACGGCGCCGAGCTCGGCCTCCAGCCGTCGCATCGCCTTGCTCAGCGCGGGCTGCGACAGCCCGAGCGCGACCGCCGCGCGGCCGAGGCTGCGCTCACGATGCACGGCGAGGAACTGCGCGAGCAGGATCGGGACCATGGGCAACCCTAACCGCAGGTTATGGCCTCCGGAACAGGAGACACCTTCCGCCGGGCGCACCGCTTCGGGCACCATGCCCCGATGCACGCGAGCACCGACCGCCGCAGCGCCACCGAGGAGCGCCGGATCACCGGCCCGCCCGACCTTGCGGTGACGCGGATGGCGGCGGGGCGCGATGGTGGCGCGCCGGCGGTCCTGCTGCATGGCATCGGCGGGAACCGTGCCAACTGGGCCGACGACCTTCCCGCCCTGGCCGCCGAACGCGAGGTGCTGGCCCCGGACCTGCGCGGCTACGGCGACAGCGACTCCCATCCGGACGGCGCAGCGCCGCTCGCCTTCGAGGATCTCGTATCCGACGCGGCGCGCATCCTGCAGGCGATCGGGCGGCCGGTGCATCTCCTCGGCCTCTCGATGGGCGGACTCGTGGCGCAGGCGGTCGCGGCGCGCTGGCCGGAGCGCGTCCGCTCGCTCGTCCTCGTCGCCTGCCGGCCGGGCGACGCGCCGCTCCTGCCGGGCGAGCGCGGCGAGGCATTCCTGCGCGACCGCCTGGGGCCGATCGAGCGCGGCGGGACCGCCGCGCTGGCGGATTCGCTCGTGCCGCGCCTCGCGGGACCCCAGGCGTCACCCGGCGCGCTCGCCGCCCTCCGCGCCAGCCTCCTGCGCCTGCGCCTGCCCGACTACCTCGCCGTGCTGCGCGCACGCAGCCGCATGGGGCCCGTCGCCGACCCATCCGCCCTGCGCCAGCCCGTGCTCGTCCTGGGCGGCGAAGCCGACCGACTGGCGCCGCCCGAGCAGATGCGCGCGCTGGCGGCCGCGATCCCCGGCGCCACGCTGCGCCTGTTCCCGGGTGTCGGCCACCTGGTCAATCTCGAGGCGCCGGACGCCTTCCGGGCCAGCGTCACCGACTTCTGGTCCCGCGTGGAGGCGGCCGCATGCTGATCGAACGGGTCGAGGCGCGCTGGATCGACGCCTTCGCCAACACGCTCGGCCTGTGCGGCGTCGCGCCCGGCGACGAGGTCGCCGTGCTGAGCGAGACGCAGTCCCGCCCCGTGCTCCCGCGGCTTGCCGAGCTGGCGCTGCTGCGGATGGGCGCGCGGCCCTTCCATCTCGTCATGCCGTCGCCGCCGGTCGAGGGCACCATCCCGATCCGTTCCACCGGGACGTCGCTCGCGGTCGGTGGCAACCGGGCGGCGATCGCCTCGCTCGCCGCGAGCCGACTTGTCGTGGACTGCACCGTCGAAGGGCTGCTGCACGCCCCCGAGCGCGGCGCGATCATGGCCGGGGGCGCGCGCGTGATGATGGTGAGCAACGAGCATCCCGAGGTGCTGGAGCGCCTGCAGCCCGATCCCGCCATCGTCCCCGTCGTGCGCCGCGCGGTGGCGCGCGCGAAGGCGGCCAGCACGATGCGCGTCACCTCCCCGGCCGGCACGGACCTCACCGTGCGGCTCGAAGGCGCGCCGATCCGCGCCGCCATGGGCTTCACCTCGGAGGAGGCGCCGGTCGCCTACTGGCCGGCCGGCCTCGTCGCCTGCTTCCCGCTGGCCGGCAGCGTGCGCGGCCGCGTCGTGCTGGCGCCCGGCGACGTGAACCTCACCTTCAAGGAATATCTGCGCGAGCACACCACGCTGGAGATCGAGGGCGACCGCATCGTCACGATCCGCGGCGACGGCATGGAGGCGGCGATGCTGCGCCAGCAGATGGCCGACTGGAACGAGCCCGATGCCTGGTGCGTCTCGCATGCCGGCTGGGGGCTCAATCCGAAGGCGCGCTGGGATGCGCTCATGGCCTATGACAAGCGCGACGTGAACGGCACGGAGCTGCGCGCCTTCGCCGGAAACTTCCTGTTCTCCACCGGATCGAACGAGCATGCCGGCCGCTTCACCCGCGGCCATTTCGACTGGCCGATGCGCGGCTGCACGGTGGAGCTGGACGGCGTCGCGGTGGTGCGCGACGGCGTGCTGGTGCCGGAGGACTGACATGTCGCGCGCCGATCCTGGCGGCCCCGCGCGGGCCGTCGCGCAGCCCGCCCCGCTTCGAACGACAGAGGGAGAATCCGTGATGCAGCGTGTGATGGGGTTGTTCGTCGCCCTCTTGGTCTTCGCCGGCGCGGGCCTGGCCCAGGCCCAGACCTATCCCTCGCGGCAGGTCAGCTTCGTCGTCGCCAGTCCGGCGGGCGGCAGCACCGACGTCATCGCGCGCGCCCTCGGCCCACGGCTTCAGGCGTCGCTCGGCCAGACGATCGTGATCGAGAACCGGCCCGGCGCATCGGAGCAGGTGGCGACGCGGCTGGTGGCCAGCGGCCCCACGGACGGCCATACCATCGCGATCTTCTCCAATGCGCTCGCCATCAACGAGACGCTTGCGCCGAACCTGGGTGTCAGCGCGCTCCGCGATCTCAGGCCGATCGCCAGGCTGGTCGAGCTGCCCTTCGCGATCATGGTGCGATCCGAACTTCCCGCCAGGGACCTGCGCGAGCTGGTCGCCCTCGCGAAGGCCAGTCCCGGGACGCTGAACTACGGGCATGTCGGCGTCGGCGCACCGCACTACCTGACGATGGAATGGTTCAGGCAGGCGGCCGGGATCGATCTCCTGGCCGTGCCGTTCCCGGGCTCCGCGCCGCTGTTCGTGGCGCTGCTGCGGGGGGATGTGCAGGTGACGGTGGGGGCGCTCGGCGCTGCCACGGCGCACATCGAAAGCGGCCGGGTGCGCCCCCTCGCGGCGATGTCCACGCGCCGGCCGACATCGCTGCCCAACCTGCCCACGGTCGCGGAGTTCGGGTATCCCGAGTTCACGCTGGTGCCCTGGATGGGCATCTTCGTCCGCGCAGGCACCGCACCGGAGATCGTGGCCAGGCTCGAACGCGCGGTACTCGAGGCGATGGAGGATCCGGCCCTGCGGGGCATCTTCGACCGCTTCGGCTTCGAAGCCTCGCCCCTCTCGGCCGACCGCTTCGCCGACCTCCTGCCGCGCGAGGTGGAAAACTGGGCCCGCATCATCCGCGACGTCGGCGTCCCGCCCCAATAGGCCGCCAGGGCATCGCGGCGGATCGGGGCGCGATCGAGGAAAGGACAGCAGGGTGAGACATGCCGTGATCGCCGGCGGGGGCTTCGCCGGGCTCACCGTCGCGGTGGCGCTGCTGCAGCGCGGCTGGTCCGTCACGGTGTGCGAGCGCGCATCGAGCGTCCGCTCCGAGGGGTACAACATCGCCTTCCACGAGAACGGCCTCCGCACCCTGGAGGTGCTCGGCTTGCTGGAACAGGCCATCGAAGGCGCGCAGCGGATGCCGAGCCGGCAGACGCGCGACCGGCATGGCCGCGTGACGGCGGATTTCGACGCGAACTACAGGGTCTATCGCGTGTCGCGACCGCACCTCGCGGGCGTGCTCGCGGCCGAGGCGGAGCGCCTGGGCGCCGAATTCCGGTTCGGCGCCGAGGTGGCCGGCGCCCGCCCTGAAGGGGTCCTGCTTCTGGCCGACGGCTCCGAGCTGCGCGGCGACCTCGTCGTGGCGGCGGATGGCGTGAACTCGAAGGTGCGCGACTCGCTCGGGCTTCTCGCCAGCCGAACGGTTCCCGGCGAAGGCGCGATCCGCGTCATCGCGCCGCGCGAGGCCGGCGAGCTCGGCGAAGACGATGACGGGATCACCGGGTTCGAGTTCTGGTCCGGCAAGCGGCGCTTCCTGTATCGCGCGGCGTCGCTGAGCACGGCCTACCTGACCTTCACCTGCCCGGAACGCGACCTGCCCGGCCGGCAGGTTCCCATCGAGGCGGCGACATGGATGCGCTCCTTCCCGACGGTGGCGGGGGTGATCGAGAAGGCGGCCCGCGAGGCGGACTGGGCGGAGGCGCGCTGGGCGCAGTACCAGATCATCCGCCTGAAGCAGTGGTCCCGGGGCAAGGTGGCGGTAGTGGGCGACGCCGCCCATTCGATGGTGCCGAATCTCGGCCAGGGCGCGAACTGCGCGATGATGAACGCGCTCGGGCTCGCCATGACGGTCGCCGAAGCTCCGCAGGTGGAGGCGGCGCTGCGCGACTGGGAGCGCAGCGAGCGCCCGATCGTCGAGCATGCCCAGCGCTGGTCGTCGCTCTTCACCGCGCCGCTCGCCTGGCCGGAATGGCTATGGTCGGTCGTGCTGCCGCGCGCCAGCCGGACCGCCTGGTTCCAGCGCCAGATGACTCGGCCGGCGCGCTACGAGCCGAAGGGCTACGCCGCCCTCCGGAAGACGGGGTGAGCGCGCCGATGGGGATCTGCCTGATCGGCGGCGCCAGCGTGCCGGAGTCCTGGCGCAGCACCTTCGAGGCCGTGTTGCGGGACGAGGGCCTGTTCCTCTGGGACGGGCACGGCGCCGCGGAGGCGGAATGCGCGATCGTCGCGCGGCCGCAGCCCGGGTCGCTCGCGTCGTTGCGCGGGTTGCGCCTCATCTCCTCGGTCGGCATGGGCGTGGACCACATCCTGGGCGACCCCGGCCTGCCCGCCTGGGTTCCGGTCGTGCGCGTGGTCACGCCCGAGATGGTGGCGCAGGTCGCGGAGTACGTCCTGCTGGCGGTTCTGCGCGTCGAGCGCGAGAGTGACCGGTTCGACCTGCTGCAGCGCGAAGGGCGATGGGAGCGGCGGCTCGTCGCGCGGCCGGGCGGGAAACGGCGCGTCGGGCTCCTGGGCCTCGGCGCGATCGGAGGCAGCATCGCGCGGCATCTGGTGGCGCTGGACATCCCCGTAGGCGGCTGGAGCCGCTCGCCGCGCAGCCTCCCGGGCGTGCGCACCCATGCGGGGGAGGATGGCCTGGCCGAGATGCTCGCCGAGACGGACATCCTGGTGTGCGCCCTGCCGCGCACGCTCGAGACGGAGGGCATCCTCGACCGCCGATGCTTCGCGCGGCTGCCCCGGGGCGCCCACATCGTCAATGTCGCGCGCGGCGAGCACCTGGTCGAGGAGGACCTGCTGGAGGCGCTCGATGCCGGGCAGATCTCGGGCGCGACCCTCGACGTCTTCAGGACCGAGCCGTTGCCGCCTGGTCATCCGTTCTGGCGGCATCCCGCGATCCGGATCACGCCCCACTCCGCCGGTCTCAGTACGCCGGACGCCTCGGCGAGGCGGATCCTCGAGAACCTCCACCGGCTGCGCGCCGGCGCGCCGCTGCTCGACGCGGTGGAGCAGGACCGAGGCTACTGAAGCGGGGAGGCCGAGCGGGCAATGCCATACAGCGGGTTCGAAACGCTCCGTGTCAGGGTGGATCGAGGCGTCGCCTTCGTGACGATCGACAACCCGCCGATCAACCTGCTGGACCGGAGGCTGAGAGGGGAACTCGAGGATTTCGCGCGCAGGGTGGCGACCGACGAGACGGTGCGCGTGATCGTCTTCGAGTCGGCGGACCCGGATTTCTTCATCGCCCACACGGATGCGGCGCCCTTCCTCGGACGGCTGGCCGACACGCCGCCGCCGCGTTCCGACGCGCTCGGCGAGGGCTACGCAGTGCGCGAGCTGTTCTATGGCCTGCCGCAGGCCACGATCGCCAAGGTCGAGGGCCGGTGCCGCGGCGGGGGCAACGAGTTCGCCCTCGCGCTCGACATGCGTTTCGCGGCGCTGGGGCGCGCCGTCTTCTGCCAGTTCGAGGTGGCGGTCGGCTGTGTTCCGGGCGGCGGGGGAACCCAGCGGCTGCCCCGCCTCGTCGGCCGCGGGCGGGCCCTGGAGATGTTGCTCGGATGCGACGACATCGATGCCGACCTCGCCGAGCGGTACGGCCTCGTGAATCGCGCCTTGCCACCGGAGACAATCGGCCCCTTCGTCGAGCGACTCGCCCTGCGGATCGCCTCCTTCCCCGCCGACTCAATCCGCCTTGCCAAGCAGGCGGTGCGGGCCGCCGAGGCCGGCCTTCATGCGGGACTGCTGGAGGAGCAGTTCTGCGCGGCCCAGGCGCTTGGCTCGGCGGGGGCGCGGGAGCGTCTCCCCAGGTTCCTTGAACGGGGGGCTCAGACGCGCACGGCAGAGCTGGACCTCCCGAGCGCGCTTCCCCTTCTCGGCCGGAACTAGTCGGCTCTGGCAGGCCGCGGCGCCCGTGGCTGCGGTCGAACCGTCGCGGGTGGCCGGGAAGGTTCGCGCGTCATGGCCGGTCGGGCGGATTGTGCGCGGCGATGCGCTCGCGCAGCCAGCGATGCGAGGGCGAGCCGCTGTCGCGCCGGTGCCACAGCATCGAGATGTCGAACCGCCGCACCGGCACCGGCAGCTCGCTGACCGTCAGCGCGGCGGCATTCGCGCAGGCCATGCAAAGCCGACGCGGCAGCGTCGAGATCGCCGGGACGCGCTTCAGCAGCAGCGGGATGGACAGGAAATGCGCCGTCGCCATGACGCTGCGCCGCTGCATGCCCAGTGCGGCCAGTTCCTCGTCCACGAAGGTCGGGAACTCGCCATGCAGCGAGGGGATCAGATGCGGCAGCGCGACGAAGTCGTCGAGCGCGATCGGCGCCTTCAGGTTCAGCCGCGCGCCATCGAAGACGCAGGCCTGCACCTCCTCGAACAGCACCTGCCGTTCCTGCCAGCGGCGCAGGTTCGGCAGCAGGCCGAGCGCGAGGTCGATCCGCCCTGAATCCAGCATGTCCGGCGCGTTGTGCCGGTCCGCCGGCAGGATGGCGATGCGGATGTCCCAGCCTTCGCGCGCGATCTCCTCCATCAGCCCGCCAAGCAGCACCGTGGCCGCGAAATCGCCGGCGCCGAGCGTGAAGACCCGCCGCGCGGAGGCCGGGTCGAAGGGCAGGCCGACCTCGCCCGAAAGCGCGCCGGCCGCCAGCAGCAGCGCCTCGCGCATCGGTTCCGCCAGGCGTTGCGCACGGGCGGTCGGCTCCAGTCGTCCACCACTGCGGACGAACAGCGGATCGCCCGTCGTCTGCCGCAGGCGCGCCAGCGCGTGGCTGACCGCGGACTGCCCGACACCGAGCAGCCCCGCGGCGCGGGATGCGCTCCGCGTCTGCATGATCGCGTCGAACACCTTCAGCAGGTTGAGGTCCAGTGCAGCGTCATGAATGCGCTTCATGGCGATATCGGCAAACGTCCCTCTGTTCATGACTTCTTGCCCGCAAACATGATCGGACGGAAGCAGGAACGGACACCGCCCGCATGGACACGACCTTGCCGCGCTGCGCGGTCGTCGGATTCGGCCCCGGCCTCGGCGCTGCCATCGCGCGGCGCTTCGCGGCGGAAGGCTTCGCTGTGCTCGGCCAGGCGCGCGATCCCGCGCGGCACGCGGCACTCGCCGGGCCCGGGATCACGCTGGCGGCGGCCGACGCCGCCGACCCCGGCAGCCTGGCGGCGGCGCTCGCGGCCGGCGCGGATATTCTGATCTACAACGCGTACCGCGCGACGATCGCGATGCCGGGCCCGTCCGCCTTGACCCCGGAGGCGCTGGCGCAGGATTTCGTGGTGAACGTGGCTGGCGCCCTCGCCGCGGCGCAGGCCGTGCTCTCCGGCATGCGCGCGGCCGGGCGCGGCACGATCCTGCTGACCGGCGGCGGGCTGGCGCTCAACCCGACGAACTGGCTGCCCGCCGCGTCGCTCGCGATCGGCAAGGCCGCGCTGCGCAGCCTGGCGCTGACCCTGCACGCGGAACTCGCGGCGGAGGGCATCCATGCCGGAACCGTGACGGTGGATGGCGCCGTCGCGCCGGGCACAGCCTTCGATCCCGACCGCGTGGCGGACGCCTTCTGGTCGCTGCACCGCGACCCGCCCGGCGGTTTCCGCCCCGAGATCGTGTTCCGCGGCTGAGCCGCGGCCGCCGACGCCACAGAGCCCCCAGCCCGTATCGAGGATGGTCCTATGAACCGAAGGTCGTTGCTTGCCCTGCTGCCAGCCGCCGCCGCCAGCGCCGCAACGCGCGCCGGCGCGCAGCCGCTGCCCGAGCTGCTGGCGCGCTTCCCGAATGGCACCTTCCTGGAGAACCTCGTGATCCGCCGGGACGGCAGCGTGCTGTTCACCAACTACTTCGCCCGCACGGTCGAGGCCTGGTCGGCGGCCGGAGGCGCGACCCGCTTCGCCAGCTACGATGCGCATCCCGTCAGCCTGACGGCCACCGGCGATGGCGGGCACGCGCTGGCGGTGCATGGCGCGCCCTTCACCGGCGGACCGGTGGCGATGCGCGGCAACGCCGCGGTGCTCCTGATCGACGCCGCCGGCGCGGTCATGCGTCGCATCGCGCTGCCCGACGCGGTCTTCCCCAATGGCGGCCTACTCATCGCGCCCGGCCAGTTGCTGCTGGCCGACAGCGCGCTCGGCCGGGTGTGGGCGGTGGACCTGGCGGCCGGCACGGCGCGCCCCTGGCTCGACGATCCGCTCTTCGCACCCAACCCCGCGCAGCCCTATCCCGGCGTGAACGGCATCAAGCGCAACGGCGGAGCGCTGATCCTGTCCAACTCCGCCACGCGGCAGCTGCTGCGCCTTCGGCTGGCCGGCACCGCGCCGCAGGGCGCGCCGGAGACGATGGCCCGCATGGCCGGCGGCGTGGACGATTTCGACATCGCCCCCGACGGCACGATCTACGCCGCGACGCATGCCGAGGGCCTCGCCCGGCTCGCCCCCGGCGCCATGACGCCCACCACCATTCCCGCGCCAGGGCTGGATGGCAGCACCGCGCTGCTGCTGACCCCGGATCGCCGTGCCCTCTACGTGCTCGGCACCGGCGGCCTTACCGGCGGCGGCAGGGGCGAGGCCGCGCTCGGCCGCGTCGCGCTGCCACCAGCCTGACCCGATCCCGCCGGTCCGGGAGCGGCCTACTGGTCGCCGCGCCGAGCGGTCGCCCTCTGCATCACCTCACGGAGAACTCAGATGCTCGCACGCCGTACGCTCGGCCTGGCCGCCGCCGCGCTCGCCCTCGCGCCCGCCGCACGGGCGCAGCGCTACACACCTGGCGCCGGGCTGGAGGTCGTGAAGATCGACCGGCCCGGCGAGGGCTCGGTCAATTCCTTCCTGCTGATCGGCCCGCGCTCCACCGTGATCATCGACGGCCAGCGCACGCTGGTCGAGGCGCGGCAGGTTGTCGCGCTGGCACGCGGCGTCGGCCTGCCGGTCGAGGCGATCGTGTTGACGCATGAGCACCCCGACCATTGCGGCGGCCTGAAGCTCATCACCGATGCCTTCCCGCAGGCGCCGCTGCTGGCCAGCGAACCCACCCGCGACTGGCTGGCCCGCAACGGTCGCGACATGATGGCCTTCATGCGGAGCCTGTTCGGCGACCGCTCGCCCGACGCCGTGCCGATGCCGACGCGCGTGATCCGCCCGAACGAGCGCCTGACCCTGGCGGGGGCCGAGTTCGTGGTGGACCAGCTCGGCCCCTGCGAGGCGTCCGAGGGCATGACGCTGCTATATTCCGAGGCGAACAGCCTGCTTGTCGCGGCCGACCTGTTCGGCAACCGCTCCACACCCTGGCTGCTGGACGGCACGACACGCGGCTGGATTGCCGAGTTGGAGAAGGCCGCGCCGCGCTATGCCGGCGTGCAGACCGCGCTCCCGGGCCACGGCGCCGCCGCGGCGGCCGCCCCGCTGATCGCCGACCAACTCGCCTATCTCCGCGAGTTCCACGCGCTGGTCCGCGCCGAGGCGCGGGGCGGCACGACGCTCGACGATGCCGCGAAGGCGCGCATCCGCGCCGCGGTGGAGGCGCGCCACACCGGTGCACCGCGCGTGGCCCCACAGCCCAACCTGATCGAGCTGAACGCCGAGGCCGTCGCGAAGGAGCTGGCGGGCGGCTGATGCCTTGCGGTCAGGAATCGACCGAGCGGGTGATGCAACGCCGCCGGAGCGCACATCGCCTCGACGTGATGTTGGGGGTGCGCTCAGTGACGATCGACCCGTGCGGCTCATCGTGGGGTTTCGATGACATCTGCAGCGCGCGCACGAATCGGGACGATAAGCGGTGCAGCCGGGAGGGCTGGCGCGCAGATGGCGGAGGGAGTGCGCCCGGATTCGAACCTCGCCTCGTGGCAACCGCGGCGAGGCTGATGGCAGATGGTTCGCAGGGGGAACCGCAGAGCTAGACCCCCTGCCTCGGCATCCGCTACCGACGCATGCCTCGCATTCGCCTCGCTCTTGAGACCCCTGCCATAGGCCGACTCCGATGGGTGCCCACCGCGGACGGGCAGCCGCGCGGCGTGGTCTGGCGCGACCGGTGCAAACCTTGTCCGGATTCGGCACGGTCGCCGCCGGGGTGTGGACCGCCGCTGTCGGGGCAGCCATGTTCTCACGTTGAACATCTGGCCGGGAACTGACGACATCGGGCGACCTGACCACCGGAGCCCGTGCGTGGCGCTCGTGACGGAAGCAGGGCGCGTCCATGCGAGCGGCCGCTGGCGGGCCATCGCAAGTGTTGTGGTCCTGGCCGTGGCCGGCATTGCGTCCGGGCCGTCGGCCGCGCAATCCCTGACCGACGGCGAGGCCGTCCGGACGCCGTGGACGGCCGGCTCAAGCGGCTCGACCTCGCCAACCGCCAGTTCGGCTGCGGCATCCTCGGGCTGATGGGATACACCATGATCCCCGACGGCTCGGCGAATGCCGTGCCGATCAACCGCACCTCCACCGGGTCAGGCGGCACCGCCCTCACGCTCAGCCAGTTCGGCGTCGGCTTCACCGTGAGCGAGGCCTTCCCGCTCTACCTCGAGATCTACGCCGGCTACGCGCGCTACGATCCGCTGCTCCATCTTCGCGGGCCGGATGCGGCCCGGCTGCCGGTGCGCTGGAACAACTTCACCGGCACGTTCGGCGTCGCCTACGACATCGCCATCGCCGAGAACCTGTGGCTGCGGCCGATCGTCAACGTCGCAGGCGGCTATGCGGCCGGTGACCGCACGGTGCTGGCGGAGATCCTGCAGATCCGCCGCGGCCCAATGTCGGCGGCGGCATCGAGTTCGACACCGGGCGCTGGGACATCGGCGCCTTCGGCATCAACATGGAGCGCGTGCACTTCATAGGCCGCTACTTCCTGGGCGACAATGGCGTGACCGGCGTCTCTCTCGGGATCGACCTGAGCCTGTCGGTCTCGTCGCTCAGCGCAGGGCGGCGAGTGTCGCCAGCGCTTCGCGCATCGGCACGGACGACACGGTCATGATGCCATGGAAGGGTTGGTCGAGTTCGATCACGAGAAGCACCGCGCTGCTGACGGCCGCGCTGCCCAGCACCATCGCACCGATCGCCATGGTGTCGGGCTGGCCGTAGAGGCCGGTCAGCAGGAACAGGAAGACGAACCACAGCACCAGCATCACGACCACAGGCATCTGGATCGCCCCGCTCTGCTCCGCCGTGGCGAGCGTCGCGCGGGCGCGGCTCAGCGTGACGACCTGCTCCTGCGCCCGTTGTTGGAGGAAGGTTTGGCTGGGCGTCGTCGACTCCAGCCGGACGATCGCGTCGAGCAGGTTCGGGCCCGGCGGCATGGTCAGCCGCCTGGCGTCCGTCGCCCAGATCTCCTCGATCGTGTGCTCGACGGCGCGGTGCAGCGTGCGCCGTGCCTCTGCTGCCTCGGGGCCGAATTGCGTCAGCGCACGGTCGAGCACGATCACCTCCGCGGCCAGCCGCCGGACCTGCTCGCCCTGGCTTCGGTAGTGGTCGGTCGCGCCGGCGACGAGCAGGCCGAGGACGAGTGCGGAAATCGAGGCCACGATGCCCTGGGTGAAGCGCACCATCTCGCGCACCGGCTCCGCTTTGTGGGCCTCGCCAGGGCGCAGCGCGAGGCCGACCAGCCCCGCGCCGGCGATGCAGACGAAGGCCAGGATGGCGAGGGGCACGGGCGTCATCGGGTCGGCCTTCGAAGCGTCAGGGATGCCCGGTGACGACCAGCGCCGTCCGACGCCAGACCGGCCGCCGGCGCGGGCCATCAAGACGGCTCACGGCCTCACCTTACGGTATCGCCCGCGCATTGTGCGATTCGCCCCCCAGGCGCTCAGCAGATCACCCCCGGGCTCGCGATGCAGCGCCGCGTCGTGCGTCGTGCGACGCCGGCGACGCTGACCGGCGTGGCCGGCCGGCCCACGATGGCTTCGGCCGAGGACATCCAAGACTCCTGTCGCAAATGCGATGTCGGGTCGGCCGCCATCAGGTAGCCGAAGACCAGGATGCAGCCGGTCCATTTCAAGATGCGTGACATCGGTCCCGCCCACTCCTTCATCTGATGACCAGGTCGCCGATCGCGTTCACGGTGACCGACGAAGGCTCGATCTGTCGCGCGCCCGCCGGCGGGCTGAAGACGAAGCGCGCCGGATCGGCCGCCGGGGACAGGGTCCAGTTCCGCAGTTGCAGCGTGTACTGCGGGCTGCCCGCCACTGTCTTGCTGAGGATCACGTAACGCAGCGGCAGCGGCCGGTCGCCGGCGGTCACCCAGATCTGCCAGTCCACCTCGACGCCGCGGAACGCCAGGTGATGCACCTCGACGCCGTCGATGAAGGTCATCCCAACATGGGCGCCGGTCGTGATGTCGGTCGTCGCGCCGTCCATCGGACGCTCCGCGAGCAGGTCGGCGCCGGGCGCATCGAAGCCCAGGCGCTGCACGGCCTCCACCGCGGCGGCGATGGTCGGCGCGGGCAGCCGGAGATAGACGCCCGCATCCCGCCCGACCATCACGAGGCTGCTGCCGTCCAGCATCATCTCCGCCGTGCCTGCCGCGCCGCGACGCACCGCGTGCAGCCGGTCGGGGCGCTTTACGAGCAGCGTGCCCGAATGCAGGAACTGGAGCTTCTGGCCCTCGGTCGTGACGACCTCGTCGACGGCGGCATACTCCACCGAGAAGCTGCGAAGGCCGCCGAGATGGGCCGACATGGCGCCAAGCACGGCGCGCGCGTCGGCATCGACGCCAGTCTGGGCGCGGGGCACAGTGGGTGCCGCCAGCAGGCAGGCCACCACGACGGCGCCCGTCCGCGCCACGGCCCCGGCGCCCCGCAAGCGCCGCGCGAAGCCGGTCACCCCATAGGCTCGCGTGTCCATGATGATCTCTCCACCCGGTAAAGCGCGCGCAGGTCCAGCGCTGGGGAATCGGCGGCGGAGCCTAGCCGCTGCGGCGCCGGGCGGTGTGGGCAAAGCGTATCCGGATTCGGCAAGCCCGATGGCCGCGGCCGCGGACCCGCGACGGCCCTAGGGGGCAGCTTTGCCTTGCACGGTGGCCGAAACCCTGTCGCTATTGGAACAGGCCATTGGCCAGCGTCGGCAGGTCATTGTCCGCGGCGCCATCACCGGGGGTGCCATGGTTGGTTTCGAAGCGCCGGGACCATCCGCCGGCCTGACGCGCAGCTTCGCCGAGCCCGACCAGTTCGCCTCCGCCCTTCTCGGCGGCCAGTTCGACTACCTGCCGGTGCGCGCGGAACCCTTCGCGGCGACGCTGCGCGTGCTGAGGGTCGGCGACATGGTGGTGCAGCAGGCCGACACCTCCGGCCATGTCGCCCGGGGCGGCATCGACCCCGGGATGGCGGTGCTGATGCTGTATCGGCAGGCGGCGCGCCATCCGGCGCGGGTGAACGGGACCGAGGTCGCCGCGGCCGAGGCGATCCTTGCTGTCGGCGGCGCCGAGATCACCGGCTTCAACCCGCAGCCATTGAGCTGGGCGGCGCTCGCGCTGCCCCTCCCGCTGCTCGCGGAACTGGCCGAACTCGCCCCGCCGCAGCTGCGGGTCCAGGGGGCGGTCAGCGTGCTGGCGCTGCAACCCGACCGAGTGGCGCGCCTCGCCGGCGCGGTCTCGGCGGCAAGCCGGATGGCGGAAGGCCTGCCGGTCGAGCTCCACACACCGGATTGTGCCGCCGGCCTCGCCATGGCGCTGCGCGAGGAGGTTGCCGCCGCGCTGACCGCGGATGCCGAGGTCAGGTCGCGCCCGCGCGCCGTCGCGGAGGCGCTGCGCCTGGTCCGGGCGGCCGAGGACGTCATGCAGGCGCGGCTGGCCCGGCCCGTCTATACGGAGGAGCTGTGCGCGGCGCTCGGCGTCTCCGCCCGACGGCTGCACGATGCGTTCTACGCGGCGCTGGGGATGAGCCCGCACGCCTATCTCAAGTCCCGCCGGCTGCTGCTGGCGCGCCGTGCCCTGCGGACCCGGCAGGAGGAGCCGGGGTTGGTGAAGTCGGTCGCGCTCGACCACGGCTTCTGGCACCTCGGCCATTTTGCGCGAGACTACCGCGCCCTGTTCGGCGAACTGCGATCGGAAACGCTCGCCTCGGCGTGATGCGCCGAACCGCACGGTTCGAGTTGCCGATTTTGGATATCGCGCGTTGCGGACGGCACCGGACGGCGCGGGCATGGTGACACCGGAAGGCAACGGCCGCGCGCGCTGCGTGCCTGCCTGCCTGCCGCACAGGTGGAGGAAAGCCCGATGAGATGTTCCGGAGCGCTTGCAACCGGGCTCGTGCTCGCTGGCCTGGCCTTCGGCGCCCTTCGCCCCACCGCGATGGCCCAGCAGATCCGCGGCACGCCCGGCGCGCCGGATGCGGTGATGACGCCGAACCCCTTCAGCCTGCCGACGCCGACGCCGCCTTTCACCGGGCTGGTCATGCCCAACGCCGCCGACAGCCAGCCCGCCTGGCCGCCGCAGGTGATGCCGCCCGAGCGCGCGCCGAACGTCCTGGTGATCCTGACCGACGATGTCGGCTTCGGCGCGCCTTCGACCTTCGGCGGCGTCATCCCAACCCCGGCGCTGGATCGCGTCGCGGCGGCCGGGCTGCGCTACACGCGGTTCCACACCACCGCGCTGTGTTCTCCGACGCGTGCGGCGCTGCTGACTGGGCGCAACCACCACTCCGTCGGCGCCGGCGTGATCTCGGAGCTGACGACGGGCTATCCCGGCTACAACTCCATCATCCCGCCGGAGACGGCGCATGTCGCGGCGACCCTGCGGCAGACCGGCTACGCGACGTCCTGGTTCGGCAAGAACCACAACGTGCCGACCTGGGAAGCGAGCCCCGCCGGGCCCTTCACCAACTGGCCGACCGGCCAGGGCTATGACTATTTCTACGGCTTCGTCGGCGGCGACACGAGCCAGTGGCAGCCGGGCAACCTGTTCCGCAACACCACGCCGATCCATCCCAATGTAGGCGCCGGGCCGGAGTGGAACCTGACCACCGCGATGGCCGACGACGCCATCGCCCATATCCGCCTCATCACCTCCGTCGCGCCGAACCGGCCCTGGTTCATCCACTACGCGCCGGGCGGCACGCATGCCCCGCACCATCCGACGCGCGCATGGGCCGAACGCTTCCGCGGCCGGTTCGACGCGGGGTGGGAGGTGCTGCACCGGCGCATCTTCGAGAACCAGCAGCGCCTCGGCGTCATTCCCGCCAACGCGCAGCTGCCGCCGCTGCCCGACTTCATCCCGCGCTGGGAGAGCCTGACCGACACCCAGCGCCGGCTCTACGCACGGCAGATGGAGATCTACGCCGCCTACCTCGCCTACACCGACGAGCAGATCGGCCGCGTGATCCAGGCGGTGGAGGATGCCGGGCAGCTCGACAACACGCTCATCATCTACATCAGCGGCGACAATGGCGGCAGCGCGGAAGGCGGCCCCGACGGCACGGTGAACGAGGTCGCCTGGTTCAACGGCCTGCTGTTCAGCGCCGACCAGATGATGCCCTTCCTCGACGCCTGGGGCACCGACCAGACCTACAACCACAAGGCGATCGGCTGGACCTTCGCGCTGAATTCTCCCTATCGCTGGACGAAGCAGATCGCCTCCCACCTCGGCGGCACGCGCAACGGCATGGCGATCTCCTGGCCGCGCCGCATCACCGACCGCGGCGGCATCCGCCACCAGTTCCACCACGTGATCGACGTGGTACCGACCATCCTGGAGGCGACCGGCATTCCGGCTCCCGCCATGGTCAACGGCGTCGCGCAGCGCCCAATCGAGGGCGTGAGCATGGCCTACACCTTCGACGCGGCGGCCCGCGACGCGCCGTCGCGCCGGCGGACCCAGTATTTCGAGATCATGGGCAACCGCGCGATCTACCACGATGGCTGGATGGCCAGCACGACGCCGCCCGCGGCACCCTGGGACACGCAATCGCCGAAGCCGGCCGACGTGCTGAACGGCTACACCTGGGAGCTCTACAACCTCGTCGAGGATCCGACGCAGATGAACGACCTGGCGGCGCGCGAGCCCGCCAGGCTGCGCATGATGCAGGAGATCTTCCTGATGGAGGCCACGCGCTACCAGGTGCTGCCGCTCGACAACTCCGCGCTGACGCGGCTGATCTCGTCGCGGCCCGGCCCGGCGGCGGGGCGACGGCAGTTCACCTACACCGGCCCCGTCTCCGCCATCCAGGGCAGCGCGGCGCCGAACCTGCTTAACCGCTCCTACCGCATCACCGCCGAGATCGAGGTACCGCAAGGGGGCGCGAACGGCGTGCTGGTGACGCAGGGCGGGCGCTTCGCCGGCTATGGTTTCTACCTGCACCAGGGAAGGCCGGTCTTCACCTGGAACTTCCTCAACGCCGCGCGCCACCGCTGGGAGGGGCCGGCCGCGCTGCCGCCCGGGCGCCACACGCTGGTCTTCGACTGGCAGATGCAGTCCGAGGGCCTGCCCTTCGGTCGCGGCGGCACCGGCACGCTGACGGTCAACGGCACACAGGTGGCGAGCCGCGCGCTGCCGAACACCCTGCCCTTCACCCTCGCCTGGGACGAGACCTTCGATGTCGGCCTCGACACCGGCACCTCGGTGGATGACCGCGACTACACCTCGCCCAACCTCTTCACCGGGCGCATCGTGCGGCTCACGATCGACTACGGCGACAGCACCATCACCCCCGCCGCGATCCGGCTGCTGGAGGAGGAGATGGCGCGCCGCCAGCGCGCCGCGGCGCCGCCGGCGCAACGCAACTAGGATCGGCGAGACCACCGACAGATAACCCTGAACGCCTGGACATCCGGCGCTGCCGCAGCGCTCCTCGCCCTTGGCGCCAGCACCGGAGCGGCAGCGCCGCAGGGCGCGCCGCGCACCGGGTGGAGCTTCGATGTCGCGCCCTATCTCTGGCTGCCGACGATCAGCGGCGAGCTGCGCTACGACCTGCCGCCGGCGCTCGGCGGCTCGGCGAACATCAAGGCCGATGCCGGCGACTACTTCGAACAGCTGAACGCCGCGCTGCTGTTGGCGGCGACGGTCCGCTACGACCGGTTCACGCTGCTGACGGACATCATGTATGTCAGCGCCGATGCGGGCGGCAGCCGCGTTCGGGCGGTGGACATCGTGGGCGTCGGCCGCAACCCGGTCTCGAGCACCGCCAACGCGTCCGGCGAGACGAACCTGAAGATGACGCTCTGGACGCTCGCCGGCGGCTACACCGTCGCGTCCGGGGCGTGGGGGCATGTCGATGCGCTGGCCGGCTTCCTCTAGCTCGGCGCCGAGGCCAGGACGGACTACAACCTCACCGTCACGCTGCAGGGGCCGCTCGGCAATGCAGGGCCGAGCTTCGGCGGCGCGGGGCGGCTGTCCGGCCGCGAGGATATCTGGAACGGGATCGTCGGCGTCCGGGGGCAGGTCAACATCGGCGAGTCGAGCTTCTTCGTGCGCTATTACCTCGACATCGGCGGCGGGGTTTCGAATCTGACCAGGCAGGGTTTCGCGGGGCTCGGCTACCGCACCGGATGGGGCGGCGTGCAGGTCGGCTCGCGGCACCTGGCCTACGACCAGGGCGGTCAGCCCTGGTACAGGATGTGACGATGAGCGGCGCCTATCTCGCCGTGAATGTCAGTTTCTAGGTCGCGTGGGCAAACCTGATCCATAGGCGGATTGAGGAGAGGGCGGCGAAGCCGAGGAAGCTGTCGGCGGTCTGGTCGTAGCGGGTGGCGACGCGGCGGCTGTTCTTCAGGCGGTTGATGAAGCACTCGATGCGGCTGCGCAGCGCGTAGAGGGGGCGG